>OLVT01000619.1_pt1 | contig 37394 bp, 38 predicted proteins | sample 1673241 | NCBI WGS metagenome assembly OLVT01 (sample SAMEA3178936, study PRJEB25190) | human gut metagenome | biome: human gut; feature: human-associated habitat; material: faeces | place: Austria | collected 2013 | reverse complement strand
ATTACCCTATTGGATAAAGGAAATTTCAAAATTTCCACTATAATACATTATCCCAATGATCACAGGAGAAATAAAGCGTTTCCTGCGTGATGACGGGATGTTGAAGGTCAGCCGTTCCTTAAAAGAGATTGCATATAAAGCATATCAGGCAAAGGAGGCGCTCACGGAAAAGCTTGGAAGAGAACCGCTACTGGAAGAAATTGCGGAAGAAACGGGTGTGGAAAAAGAGGAGCTGGTGATGGCGATGGAGGCAGCAGGAGAAGTGGAATCGCTTCACAGACCGGTCGGTATGAAAGATGGAAATGAAGTAATGCTGCTGGAAAAGATTGCAGATACAGGCGGTGCAGAAGAAAAGATCCTGGATCATCTTCTGCTTACAGAGCTGATAAAAGAATTAAAAAAAGACGAGAGAAAGCTTCTGTATCTGCGCTATTTTGCAGATAAGACGCAGACAGAAATCGGCGAAGAGCTTGGAATTTCCCAGGTGCAGGTATCGCGGATGGAGAAAAAGATCCTGAAAACCATGCGGGAACACGCAAAAGAATAAAAGGATGTATGTTTTCTGGAAAAACAGGGATACTATTTCCTATCTGAAACAGATCACAAAGGAGGCGGATGCGATTGGAAAGAAGAAAAAAATATATCTGGGGCTGTGTTCTTTGTGCCCTGCTGACAGCTGTTCTGATCGGAATGATCTACTATTATAATGACGTCCGGGGGACAGACCAGGTAAGTGAAGGAACGCTGATCTGGCAGGCACTACCGGTAAAAGAAAGGACGGATACAGATGTCTTCGGGAAATGAAATACTTTATATCAAAGGGGAAAAGAATACCGAGGTGAAAGAACCAAATGTGACATTAGGAGATATCCTGACAATGGAATGCAGCAATTCTTCCATCATGAACAGGATTAAACCACTGCGGATCCTGAAAATCCCGAAAAAAGAACAGCACAGATATGTGGTGTCTGTTCTGAAAATCATAGAATGTATCCATCGGGAAATTCCCGGACTACAGATTCAGAACGAAGGAGAAAGTGACCTGATCATTACCTATGAAGGGGAGAAAAAACGAAATGTTATCTGGCAGGGAATTAAAGTGGTTGTAGTTGCGGGAATCACATTTATCGGAGCAGCATTTTCCATCATGGCATTTAACAATGATGTGTCGGTGACAAAGATGTTTTCCCGGATTTATCTGCTTCTTACCGGAGAAGAATCGAATGGATTTACCCTGATAGAGCTGACTTACTGCATCGGGCTGATCGTAGGGATCCTGATTTTCTTCAATCATTTAGGAAGAAAGAAATTTACAGCAGATCCGACGCCGATGGAAGTGGAAATGCGTTTGTATGAAAATGATATTCAGGAAACTTTGATCGAAGCTTATGCGAGAAAGGAAAAAGAAGTTGATGTGGATTAGGCAGATTCTGGTGGCGGTGGTTGGTCTTGCATCCGGATTTGCAGTCGCGGCAGGACTGTTTTCATTTATTATCGGACTTGGCGTAGTGTCAGATTTTGCAGACCGGACACATACCGGGAAGCATGTCATGCTGTATGAAAACTGCATTATGGCAGGTGGGATCCTTGGAAATATTTTCTGGGTATACGGGCTCGCAATGCCTGGCGGCAAATGGATCGTTCCGGTGTTTGGACTTTTTTCCGGAATTTTTGTTGGTTGCTGGTCAATGGCACTTGCGGAAATCCTGAATATTTTTCCGATTTTTATCCGGAGGATCAAAATTCTGAAATGTGTGCCATGGCTGATTTTTGGGATGGCGCTTGGGAAAAGCCTTGGAGCACTTCTGTTTTTCTATAAAAGATGGTAACTGGAGGAGAAAATGAAGCAACAAGAGAAAGAAAAAGAGTATGAAACATATGTAAAAGAGAAAACACCGGTCAGGAAGCCCGGACCTGCGATGGCAAAAGCATTCGTGACCGGCGGGATTATCTGTACGATTGGACAGACGATCTTAAATGCGTGCGAAAAGGCGGGAATGTCAAAGGATATTTCTGCAAGCTGGTGTTCACTGATCCTGATCCTGGCAAGTGTGGTGCTGACCGGATTTGGAATCTATCCGAAGATCGCGAACTGGGGAGGAGCGGGAGCACTGGTGCCAATCACCGGATTTGCCAATTCCGTTGCGGCGCCGGCAATTGAATACAAAAAAGAGGGGCAGGTTTTCGGAATTGGCTGCAAGATATTTACGATTGCAGGACCTGTGATCCTGTACGGAGTTTTCACCAGCTGGGTTCTGGGACTGCTCTACTGGATTGGGACGCTGATCGGAATTGTGTGAGCAAGGAGGGATGGACATGAATGCGATGAAAGGGACACAGAGTATTGCATTTTCGGAAAGTCCGTATCTGGTAAGCGCCGGATCGGTTGCCGGAAAAAAAGAAGGAGAAGGACCACTTGGAAAATATTTTGATATTGCATCGGAGGATGACCTTTTCGGAGAGAAAACCTGGGAGCTTGCAGAAGGAACAATGCAGAAGCTTGCGTGTAAGCTGGCATTGAAAAATGCGGGAGTACAGCCGGAGGAGGTACGCTATCTCTTTGGCGGCGATCTTTTAAGACAGGGAATTGCTACATCGATGGGGGCGGAAGAACTTCAGATCCCGGTGTTTGGTCTTTTCGGCGCATGTTCCACATCCGGAGAGGCACTTGCCCTTGCTGCAATGACTGTGGCGGCAGGCTATGGAGATCTGGTGCTTGCTGCAACATCGAGTCATTTTGGAAGTGCAGAAAAAGAATTCCGTTTTCCACTTGGCTATGCGAATCAGAGACCACTTTCTTCTACCTGGACAGTGACAGGAAGCGGAGCCTTTCTGGTAGGAAAAAAGAAAAGCCGGGTGCGGATCAGTGGAGTGACGATTGGGAAAATTGTGGATTATGGGCTGAAGGATTCACAGAACATGGGAGCGTGTATGGCACCGGCAGCGTGTGATACGATTCTGCAGAATCTTATGGATTTTGGAAGAGGTGAAAAGGATTACGACCGGATCATTACCGGAGACCTGGGCTATGTGGGGCAATCGATTTTATTTGACCTGCTTCGTAAGAAAGGGCTGGATATCAAAGAAAATCATATGGACTGCGGAATGACGATATTCGATCAGCAGACACAGCATACCAATTCCGGTGGAAGCGGCTGCGGCTGCGCGGCGATCACTCTTGCAGCATATATTATGCCACAGCTGATATCGGGGGAGTGGAAAAGGATTCTTTTTGTACCAACGGGGGCGCTGATGTCGACGGTCAGCTTCAATGAAGGAGAAAGCGTTCCGGGAATTGCACATGGAATTGTGCTGGAACATTGTTAAAGGAGGAAAGAAAATGGACTATATCAATGCATTCTGGGTAGGAGGACTCATCTGTGCACTGGCGCAGATCCTGCTTGACCGGACGAAAATGATGCCGGGAAGAGTCATGGTAAGCCTGGTGGTACTTGGCTGCATTCTTGGTTTTGTACAGATATTTAAACCATTGCAGGAGTATGCGGGGGCAGGCGTGAGCGTGCCACTGCTCGGTTTTGGAAATACTTTATGGAACGGGGTAAAAGAGGCAGTCGACAAGGAAGGATTTATCGGAATTTTTCTTGGAGGATTCAAGGCAAGTGCGGCAGGAATCAGCGGCGCATTGATTTTTGGGTACATTGCATCATGGATATTTGAACCAAAGATGAAGGGGTAATGGAAATAATTTTCGTCAGAACTACGAAAGAAAATTTATTGTACAGAGAGAAAAATGATGTTAAGATGAAATCGTGGCTGTGTAAATGGCTTGTAAAATAAGAATCAGAGTGAAAAAGAAAAAGTACATAAGAGGAGATAACACGACTATGAAGTACACAAGTATCATTATTCCGTTTGTCGGAGGCCTTGGTATGTTCATTTATGGAATGCAGATCATGGCACAGGGGCTGGAGAATGCTGCCGGCAACCGGATGAAGTCATTGCTTGAAGCACTTACAAAGAATAAGTTCTTCGGCGTATTGCTTGGAGCGTTCATTACTGCAGTGATCCAGAGCTCATCTGCGACGACCGTCATGGTAGTCGGTTTTGTAAATGCCGGTATCATGAACCTTCAGCAGGCGATGGGAGTTATCATGGGTGCGAACATCGGTACAACAGTTACCGGATGGCTGGTATCCAGTGTGGAATGGGCCAAATTCTTAAGTCCGTCCAATCTGGCACCGGTTGCGATCATGATCGGTGTGATCATTATGCTGACCGGAAAGAGGCGTTCGACAAAAGATATCGCAAGTATTGTGGTTGGTTTCGGACTTTTATTTGTCGGGATTTCATCCATGTCATCAGCGGTGGAACCACTGAAAGATAATGCAGCATTCTGCAATATTTTCGTATCACTGGGACACAATCCGTTGCTTGGAATTGTGGCGGGTGCAGCAGTTACGGCGATCATCCAGAGTTCCTCTGCATCGGTCGGAATCCTGCAGAGCCTTGCAGCAGCAGGTCTTGTACCGTTTGGCGCAGCAATCTATATTATCATGGGACAGAATATCGGTACCTGCGTAACTGCAATTCTGTCCAGTGTGGGTGCAAAGAAAAATGCGAAAACCGCAGCGCTGATGCATCTGATCTTTAATATCATCGGAACGATCATTTTCAGTATTATTGCGATTGCATATCTGAGTATTGTGAATCCGGCATGGGCGCATGGAAATATCACCCAGACACAGATCAGTATGGTGCATACGGTATTCAATATTGTGACAACCGTTCTGCTGTTCCCGGTTTCTGACTGGATCATCAAGCTTGCCAAGAAGATCGGACATGTGGAAGAAGAGGTACAGGATGAAAGTGTAGTCCTTCTGGATGACCGTATGCTGGAGACCCCTGGTATCGCGATTCAGTCAACCGTTTCCGAGCTTGTCCGAATGGGACATGTGGTTGCGGATTCTCTGGAGGTTGCAAGAAAAGTTATGTTCGAACGAAAAGAAGAACAGATTGCGTTCCTGAAGGAAGAAGAAAGCAAGGTAGACCGGTTAAGTGCCGGTATCACATCCTATGCGATCAAGCTGTCGACTCTGCAGATCAATGAACGTGAGCATGAAGAGGTGGCGCATATGCTCCAGATCGTGTCGGATATGGAACGTATCAGTGATTACTGCGAAAACATTTCTGAATTCGCGGAATCACTGCTGGAAAAGCAGGTGGATTTCTCTGAGGTTGGAGTGGAACATCTGAACAAGATGCTGGATGTCTGCATTGCAAGTTATCTGTATGCGTTGGAAGCCTTTGAGTCCAATGACCGCGAAAGTGCGTTAAAGACCATCGAGAAAGAAACAGAGGCAGACGGGCTGGAGATTTCCCTCCGCGCAAAGCATATCAAGCGTCTTACCAACCAGCAGTGTAACACAGAAGCCGGAGTGGTATTCCTTGATTCTCTGGTATGCCTGGAAAGAATTTCCGACCATGCCAGAAATATTGCGGAAGAAGTGCTGGCGGAATAGAAGATAGGAAAATGCAAAAGTGCATGTGACCTGACGGCTGCATGCACTTTTCTGAAAGATATGAACAGCAAATATGTATATCCAAATGTATTCATGAGTATCGAAGATACCAATAAAGTGTCACAGTATGATACCGACATCAAAAAATATGCAGAGCAGAAGAAAGCCGACTGGATCTTAAATGGTGGAATCGAAAAAGAGTGGGATTCTTACCTTGATAAAATGGAAAAGTACGGACTTTCCGATTATCTGGCTATTAAACAGAAGTATTTCGATCAGTACCAGAAATCGCTTTCAGAAGAGAATAAGTAGCAGGAGAAAATGCATGAGTGAGATGTTAGAAAAAGCAAGAAATTATGAGACAGAAAAACAAGTGTATGTAAAGAAAACGACCAAACCACTGTTCCATGTTACGGCACCGACCGGATGGATCAATGATCCGAATGGTTTTTCCGTATATGATGGGAAAATACATTTGTTCTATCAGTACAATCCATATCAGAGAGAGTGGGGACCAATGCATTGGGGACATAGTGTGACTGATGATATGGTCCGCTGGGAGCAGCTTCCGGCAGCGATTGCACCGGATCAGGAATATGATAAGGCAGGATGTTTTTCCGGAAGTGCGATCGAAGCAGATGGAAAGCATGTACTTGTATATACCGGAGTTACCAGAGTAAAGCAGGCAGATGGAAGTGAGCAGGAACGGCAGAATCAGTGTATTGCATTTGGTGATGGAAAAGATTATGTAAAGTATGGAAAGAATCCGGTTGTGACAGGTGAGATGCTTCCAGAAGGATGCAGCCGGATTGATTTCCGTGACCCGAAGATCTGGAAAGAAAACGATACCTATTATCTGATCGTTGGAAATAAGAATGATAATCAGGTTGGGCAAGTTGTGCTTTGTTCGAGCAAAAATCTGACAGATTGGAAATTTGAGACAATTTTGGCATCAAATGAAAATGGTGATATAGGAACGATGTGGGAATGCCCGGATTTCTTTGCTTTAAAAGACAAACATGTGCTGATCTGTTCGCCACAGGATATGAAGGCGCGGAAATATGAGTTTCACAATGGACATAATTCGGTGTATTTTTTGGGAGACTACGATGCAAACAGATGCAGATTCAGCAAAGAACAGCCGCATACACTTGATTATGGTATGGACTTCTATGCTCCACAGACAACAGAACTTCCGGATGGCAGACGGATCATGATCGCATGGATGAAATCATGGGATGCCTGTGTGATACCGAATTCGCAGGACTGGCAGGGAATGATGACATTTCCGAGAGAATTGGAGATAAAAGAAAACCGTATCTGGCAGAATCCGGTGAAAGAACTGGAAAATTATCATCAGAATTCATGTTGCTATGAACACGCAGAAATCGAAGGCGAGACAGTGCTTGCAGGAGTAGAGGGACGCACAATTGATCTTACGGTGACACTGGAAGATGGAGAAAATACAATCTTTTCTATCAAACTGGCAGCAGATAGCGAGTATGAAACGAGTTATACCTATAATAAGGAAACCAGACTTCTGGAAATCGACCGTACATACTGCGGTGTTACAAAAGATGTGGTATGTGTACGAAAATTCAGAATTGAGGATCCGGCAGGGCTTAAAAAGATGCGTTTTATCCTGGATTATCATTCGATCGAACTTTTTATTAATGATGGACAGCAGACGGCGACCACTGCAATCTGTACGCCTCTGAATGCGAAAGATATTTATTTTTTCAGTGATAAGAAAATGACAATGAGTGTTGAAAAGCATGATATTATAATGTAAAAAGCAGGAGAATAACTGGAAAACGGGAATGCAGTATTGTTACTGTGCTTAATGGATTGGAAGAATATGTGTCCTGGAGTAAAAGGTTTCAGACATTGGAAGAGATTATGAAGACAGGGGAAGATGTCTATTTGTCCAAAATTCTGGATACAGATGACACTTATACGATCGTAAAAAAATTCATGATGCGTTAGCACAGGATATTGATTACGATTATGATCATATGAATGAAATCGGACCGGCACATTCCATTGCGGGAGCAATGACATCTACAAAGAAAGCGGTATGTGAAGGATATTCGAAAGTCATGCAGCTATGGATGACGGAAAGTATTACTGGCTGGATGCTACATGGGATGATCAAACAACGGGAGTGATTTATAACTACTTTCTTGTAGGAAATAATCATTTTCTGGATCATACTGCTGAATTATGTAAGTGGAAAAAGCGCAACTTTATAATTTTAAACAACTTTAAAGAACTGTATACAGAAATCCTATAGCAGAGAGTTCCCCTCTCTGCTATAATCATATCAGAAAATAAAAAGTACGAACCAAAATCTATCGGGGAGGTTATCACACATGCAGACACCTATTTTACAGGAAAGTAACTACAAAGAAGAAATGCAGACCATCGTAGAACCGTATCTTGTATCTATCGGAACGGAATTCTATCTGGAAAGACATGCAGGGCAGAAGATCCACTGTATGCATTATGTTCCGGAGAACCCACATGCGGTTGTGATGTTGTCACATGGATTTATTGAAAACGCGGAAAAATATAAGGAGATCGCCTATTATTTTGCAAAAGAAGGTTTTAGCGTATATCTTCCGGAGCACTGCGGACATGGCTTCAGCTATCGTCTGACAGAAGATGAATCCCTGGTGCATCTGGACAGCTTTGAACGTTATGTAGAGGACTTTATCTTTGTAACCAAGAAGGCAAAAGAGGACAATCCGGGGATGAAGATTTATCTGTACGGACATTCTATGGGAGGCGGAATTGCGGCAGCAGTTGCGGCAAGAGCACCGGAAATGTTTGAGAAGGTAATTCTGTCGTCACCGATGATCCGCCCACTGACCGGAGGGGTGCCGTGGCATGTGGCAAAGGCGATCGCAAAGACATCCTGCAAGGTGGGAAGGAACAAAAAATATGTAGTCGGTCAGAAACCATACAAGGAGCCAGGAAAATTTGAAGAGAGCTGCTCCCTTTCCCGTCCGAGATTTGAGTATTATGAAGAAAAAAGGACGAAGGAAGCCCATTATCATCTGAACGCACCGTCTTATGGATGGCTCGGAAATGCAATGCGTCTGAACCGGTATCTGGAAAAGACCGGATGGAAGAAGATCGAAGCACCTGTCATGCTCTTTTCGGCAGGCAAGGATAATCTGGTGTCGAATGCAGCGCAGGAACGTTTTGTGCGAAAACTAAACAAGAACAGACCGGAAAGTGCCGAGCTAGTGAAGTTCCCAGAGTCCAAACATGAGATATTCAATGCGGAAAATACGATTGCGGAAGAATACTGGAAGAAAGTGTTTGATTTTTTGAATCATGATTTTTAAAGATTGTAAAGTAGCTGTAAATTATACAAATTGCTTATTGATAAATGCAAGAAAAGTGGTAAGATAAAATTTACAGAAAGGAATGAGACAAATGGGATTTTTTGATAATCTGAAAAACAGCCTGACAGAAACCGGTCAGGATTTATCACAGAAGGCAAAAGATACGACAGAGATTTTCCGCCTGACAAATTTAAATAAGGCGAAAGAAAAAGAAATTGAAAAAGTCATTTACCAGATTGGCAGTACATACTATGCCAATTACAGAGATGAATGCATGGAAAAGATGCCGGAACTTGCAGCACAGATCAAATCCCTGCAGGCTGAGATCGCGACCAACAAAGAGATGATTGAAAAATTATCGACAGAAGAGATCTGCCCGCAGTGTAGAAAGAAAGTGAACCCTGGAAGTAAATTCTGTATTTACTGTGGAGCGGCACTGGAAGCACCGGCAGAACAACCGGAGGAAAAGGCAGAAGTGAAAGTGTGCAAGGCCTGTGGAAAGCCGCTGGAAGAGGGGGCTGTATTCTGTACAAACTGTGGAACAAAAATAGAAGATGATAAGGCAACTGAGGAAAACTAGAAGGCAAAGCATCGAGTGATGAAACGCAGGTCAGAATATGAAAAAATGAAAGAGTATATGCAAAAAGCCGGATAGGAGTTATTCTATCCGGTCTTTTATGTATATGATGAGCCGGTTACAGATTTGTGCTTACACAGGAACGACCGGTTGATGCGTTGGAGGACAGAAAACATGTATTGCACCAGATGTGGGAAAGAAATCAGGAGTGATCAGAAGTTCTGCGGAAACTGTGGAGCGAAGAATGTCAATTATCAAGAAAAAAATGATCTGAAAGAGATGATAGAAAAAGCTGCCGCCGGAGAAGAGAACGCTCTGGAGAAAATTTACAATCTGACTTATGTGCAAGGGTTTGCAATCGCACTTCAGATGGTGAAAAATGAGCAGGATGCAATGGATATCATGCAGGATGCCTATATTTCTGCATTCCGTAATCTGAAGCAGATTGAGGATCCAAAGCGGTTGAAAAGCTGGTTCAACTGCATTGTGGCAAACAAATGTAAAGACTGGCTGAAAAAGAAGTCACAAAAAAGAAATATGAAAAGAAATTAAAGAAATTGTTTGGAAACAGAAAGCCAGAAGCACTGGGCAATGAAGCTGTTTCATACCATGAGATCATCAACCAGATCAGTCATTATTAAAAAAATAAAAATTTTTTCTTTTTTTTAAAACCAAACCGGATTTTGACTCGTCTTAATAATATAAAGATGTTGTGGTCAAAAGGTCAAAAATCCTATTGCAAGCAAGCTTGCATCGGCTTTCTGACCTTTTGACCCTGGTATCATATAAACGAGAAAATATAACATACAGAAAGGATGTAAAAGAGATATGAGGTGCAAAAATTGTGGAACTGAGAATCCAGATGGTTCAAGATTCTGTGCAACATGCGGAAAACCACTGGAACAGGAAGAACCTGCTAAAAATGTAGCAGAACAGAAAGAAGAGGCTGTCCAGAATGCAGAAGAGCAGAAAGAAGAGGTCGCCCGGAATACAGAAGAGACGCTAACAAGTACAGCAGAAACAAAATCACTCACACATAAAAAATCAAGAGGACTGAACAAGTTCCTGATCGGTCTGGCATGTGCGGTTGTCGTTGTAGTGATCGCAGCAGGGTTTTTGATATCGCGTGCAAGAAGAACAATCGATCTGAACAAGTATGTTACCTTTGAAACAACAGGATATAACGGATATGGAAATGTATATCCGCAGATCGACTGGGAGAAGATTCAGAAAAAATATGATTCCAGACTGAAGTTTACAAAAGAATTTGAAGAACAGTATGAAAAAAATACAGATTCCATATCACCGGTAGCGGTACTGCAGTCCTATGTCAGTGTGGAAATGAAATCAGACAGCAATCTTTCCAACAAAGACAAAGTCAAATACAGCTGGAACGTCAATAAAGATTATGCAAAATATGTGAAATGCAATCTGAAATATAAAAATAAAACCTATAAAGTAAAAGGGCTGGAAGAGGTTAAGACATTTGATGCATTCAAAGACCTGCAGGTATCATTTAACGGAATAAGTCCGGGAGGAGCCGTTTCATTTGATTATACAGGATCTGATCTTACATCTGCCGATTTTCAGACAGATGCATCAAATGGAACATTGGCAAACGGAGACAAGATTAAAGTATATCTGGATAAATCTATGGCAGACAGCTATGCCGCCAACATAGGAAAGCTGCCGGAAAAATGGGAAAAAGAATATACCGTAAAAGGACTGTGGTATTATGTCACATCAGCCAGTGACATCGATGATGATACAATGCAGCAAATGAAGGACCGGGCGGAACAAGAATACAATGATCATGTGGAGAGCAGCTGGGTAGATTCCGAATCTCTGGAGAGCCTTACTTATATGGGAGATTATCTGCTGGAGCCTGTTGTGGGCAATGGAAATGAACTGTATCTTATTTATCATGTAAAAGTACGGAATCAGTACAGTAATGATGATGGATCTTATGACAAGGTGAATGATGTTTACTGGTATATGCATTATGGAACGATTCTTGCAGACGGGGAAGGAAATACAGATATTGATCTGTCTGACTATGGAACACCTGGCAATTTCTTTAAGATCAAGACTGATGCAAAGACAGACGGTATTTCCAGCATGGTATGGAAATATTATGGATACCCGACACTGGATGATCTGTACGCAGATGTTGTGGGCGATAATGCCGATTACTCTTTGGTGGAGGATGCGGTAGACAATACAAAATAGAAGCCTTTGGCGGAAAAGAAGGTGGACTATGAAATGGGACGAATGGCTGAAAAAGATCATTAAAGAGATAACGTCAGATTATACGATTTCAGAAGAAACCTCAAAAAGCTTTTTTGAAGAGCTGATGCAATTGTTGAAATAATACAGGAACCGGGTAGAAATGCAAATTTTTATCCGGTTTTTTAATTTGAGCTGGAAAAGTATGATATGATGAGAAAAAGTACGGGATTGATATCCAGAAGGAGAAAGGTGGAATAACAACAGATGGAATATTTAGTAGAATCAGCATTATTGACACATGGATTAAAATCGGTATCAAATGAAACAATAAAAAAAGAATGGCAAGATCCGGGAAAAAAGATCACCTGGATTGATCATGGGGAAATCAGGATCGGGGATATCGATGAGTTTCTTGAATTTAGAAGCCGGGCATCCGCTTATCCAAGAATTGACTGTGATCTGCTGGAAAAGGCATTAGTGGAAAAGCAATCAGGCGCACTTACCGCTTCCGGGACAATGGCGGTCTGTGTGAAAATGGGAATTCCGGTTGCAATTACCTGTGGAATGGGTGGAATCGGGGACATCAAAGGAGAAGAACTCTGCCCGGATCTTCCGGCTCTTCAGCAGATTCCGGTGATCCTGATCTCGGCAGGACCAAAAGATATGCTGGACCGGAAAGCAACGATCGATTGGCTGATATCGCACGGAGTGAAGGTGATCGGAACAGAAAGAAATTACTGTACCGGCTATGTATTTTGTGGAGAAAAAGTTGAACTGCAGGGAAAGGCAGAAAACGGTACAGAAACGGTAAAGCCACCAATGCTCATCATCAATGAAATCCCGGAAGAAAGGCGGATAGAAGACAGGGAGATTTTGAGAGAAGCAATTGCCGAGGGAAAGAGAGCGGAGAAGGAAGGACGCTATTTCCATCCTGCGGCAAATGGAAAGATTGATGACTGTACTGATGGATATTCTTCATTGATTCAGCTGCGGGGACTGATTGCAAATATGAAAGTGGCAGAAACACTTTAAAGAGCGAAAAAAGAAGCTGGGATCTGGCTGATAACAGAAAAGCCTGGATATAGGCAGTTGTGTTATCGGTCAGACTCCGGCTTCTTTGCGTACACAGAAAGTTTTGACTCCTGATTATAGATTACAGGAAAGGTAATCAGATATTCTGTTTGAAATGTTGTTGCGTGAATCCTAATTCGCCTGTGGCATCTGTGATTTATGTACAAAGAGACTGATTCCGGCACCGATGATTGCCAGAACAGCACCAATTCTTCCCCAAAGAGCAGTTTTGTGGCACATCATACCTGCCTTGGCACAAATACCAATGCCAATTGAAGTATTGCTAAGAAGCAGGATCAGAACAGCAGTGATAATGATGACAACCGGTAATTTAAAATCGTGTGTTCCGAAGAAAAGAAGAACGGATTCTGCAAGCAGGAGCAGACCAAAAAGAAACAGTGCAATTCCATAATAATGACACCGCATCATGCATTCTCCTCCGTTTGCAAGTTCCATGGTTCCTTTGCATACCGGGGCAAAGATCTTATCTGCTGCAAGAATAAGAATTGCTGCAAGACAGGAAACTGCTCCGGATAATTTTTGTGAATTCATAATTCATATCTCCTTTAAAAATTTATTGTATTTAGTATAACATACTTATGGTTAATAAGTTTACTTTTACCAGATAAAAACTATAGAAAATTGTAATAAATCAAATTGTATATAAGAAATAACAATTTTACATTTGTGCAAAATGCTGATATAGTTAAAAAGCATTTAAAGGAAATGGTAAAAATTTACAAAGGAGTCAAATGAAAAATGGAGAGTAAAAGACAGCTTACGAGAGAAGAGTTGCTAGAAATGGAAAGTGCTCCGAAGACGAAGATGCAACATATGTTGGATGTGGTAATTTGTTTTTGTCCGTATTTTGCAGCGATAATTATGTTTTTAATATATTATCTGATGCCGGATGCCGTTCAGAATTTTAATCCGCATGTGTTTACTATTGTCGTCTGCTTTTTTTTGGCATTATATCTGATCATGGTAGTGAGAGGATTACTGAATAAAAGTTATTTTGCAAAAGTACGTCATAAAGCACCGCTTTACTCTGTGATCATACTGGTAATTATGCTGTATGATTTTCTGACGGTTAAGACAGGTATTTTAAAACAGCCGTTCTTCCCATGTGTGAATACGATTTTGTGTGCGATCATTGATGACCGGGCACTGTTATTGAAAAGTACATTGTACTCACTGCGATTATTATTCACGGGATATTTTATTGGAGCGATCCTTGGACTGATCACAGGTGTTGCCTGTGGATACAGCAAAAGGATTAACTACTGGGTTTCACCGATCATTAAGATGCTTGGACCGATCCCTTCCACAACATGGATCCCGATCATCATGGTTCTGGTATCCTCACTGTTTAAAGGAAGTGTATTTATCATCGCTCTTGGTGTATGGTTTGCTCTTACGATCGCATCGTCAACCGGTATCCAGAATGTAGACAAGGCATATCTGGAAGCGGCCAGAACATTAGGTGCCAAAGGTCACCAGCTGGTATTCCGGGTGGCAATCCCACATGCAATGCCAAACATTCTTCAGGGGATGACACAGGGAATGAGTTCTGCCTGTACAGCACTTCTGGTTGCTGAGATGATGGGAGCCGAGGCAGGTCTTGGATGGTATATCCAGTGGCAGAAATCATGGGCGATCTATTCTAAAATGTATGCAGCTATCGTTTTAATTTGTCTTATTTTCACAGCAGTTACCTTTATACTGAATGTGATCAAGAGAATAGTGCTTCGCTGGCAGGAAGGAGTTGTGAAATAAGATGGCATCAGTGGATGAGAAGCAGGGACACGGGCGTGTCCTGGAGTTTGACAAAGTAACAAAGAGTTTTGCAAAGACAGACAGTAACGAGATCACACATGCGCTGGCAGAGGTGAATCTGACGATCCAGCCGGGTGAGTTTGTCAGTATTGTTGGAACAAGTGGATGTGGAAAATCAACAATTTTGCGATTGATCGCAGGACTGATCAGACCGACTACCGGTGAGATCAGACTTGGCGGAAAACCGATTGTTGGAGCCGGACCGGATCGTGGAATGGTATTCCAGAAAGCAACATTGTTTCCGTGGCTTACGGTAGAGAAGAATGTATCCTTCAGCTTGCGTATGCAGAAAAAGCAGGATAAAGAACTGGTAGAACATATGCTGAAAATGGTAGGACTTGAAGAGTTCCGAAAAGACTATCCACATCAGCTCTCCGGAGGTATGGCGCAGAGAGTGGCGCTGGTAAGATCGCTGATCAATCATCCGGATATTCTGCTTCTGGACGAGCCTCTTGGCGCGCTGGACGCATTTACCAGAATGAATATGCAGGATGAGATCCTGAATATTTGGAGAGAACAGAAACAAACGGTCGTCATGGTTACACATGATGTAGAAGAAGCAATTTATATGGGAACAAGAGTGCTGGTTATGGAGCCAAGACCGGGACGTGTAAAGGCAGATATACCGATTGAACTGGCTGAACCAAAGCAGAGAGACAGCGAAGAGTTCCAGGCATATCGGAACAGGATTCTGAAGATGCTTGATCTGAAGCATCATACAGATCATTAAATGGATATTTATTAAAAGATAAATATAAAAGCAACAAAGTAAAAACACGAAGAGGAGAAAAGAATTATGAAAAAAAGATTGTTTGCAACGTTACTTGCATGCGCAATGACCGTATCACTGGTTGCATGTGGCGGTTCATCAAGCTCATCAGAAAAGAAGGAAGACACAAGTGATTCCAAAAAACAGGAAGCTTCTACAGAGAAAGAGGTGACTGATATCACAAAAATGTCAGATGATGAAATTAAAGAAGCAATGAAAAAAGAGCCGGCATGGGGAACAACCATCACAGCCGAATATGATGGTGGTGACTGTACATCAGGACCTAGCATGGCAAAAGCACTCGGATACTATGATAATTGGGGATTAGATGTTCAGATCGCAGCTGGTACTGAAATCACAGAAGCACTTGGAACTGGAAAAGCTCAGTTTGGAGTACACCATATTGCACATATGTTAGTTCCGATCACAAACGGAATGGACATCGTATTTACAGGAAGTGCGCAGACAGGATGCAAATCATTATATGTACTTGCTGATTCAGGAATCGAATCAACAAAAGACCTGGAAGGCACAACTGTTGGTATGGATAGCCCGATCGGTGGATCTTCACACAACATGATCATCCGTTTCTTCCTTGCAGATGGATTGAAACAGGATGCAGCAACATGTGTACAGGTTGAATCAAGTGCAGCAATCCAGTCTCTTCAGTCAGGTGACATCAAAGCTTGCCTTCTGAGTGACCGTTTTGCAAAGAAATTCGTAGATGACGGAACATTAAAAGTTCTTCGTTCTATCACATGGGATGATGATTTCAAAGATGAAACATGCTGCGTAATGGCTATGAGCGGAAAATTCGTAAAAGAAAATCCGGTAATCTCTCAGGTACTTACAAAATGTGTAATGGATGCATATATGTACATTGCAGAAAACAAAGACGAAGCTGCACAGATCATGCTTGATGAGGGTATGGTATCTGGTGACATCGAGCTTACAAAATACATGCTTGATCAGCAGAACTGGGCAGTATCCAATGCAGATACAAAGGAAACAATTAAAGCTGTTGCAAAGGACTACATTGAGGCAGGAATCATTACATCTGACTGGACTGTAGATAAAGTCGTAGAGACAGCATGGCAGCCACTTGCTGAAAAAGTAAGCACAAAATAATCAGACACATAAATGAATGAGGTGGAGGAGCTTTGAACTCTGGGATGAGTGGAAGCTCCTCTTTTGTCTTATATATTAGGAAAGTGCCAAGGCACATTCCTTATTTTAATTGGAAAATTACGGGGGTTTTCCGAACAAAATGTTAAAAAAGGAAGGAAAGAAAAATGGAACAGAAAATGTTGACTGTACCTGGACTTGCAGTCAGAAATCTGCGGCATCGAAGAGTCAGGACGATGTTTCTGGCAGCACTGGTGCTGATTTTATCGGCAGCGCTGTTTACCAGTAGAGTATTGACAGAAAGTATGAAAACTTGTATTGATAAGACAGTAGATCGGATTGGGGCGGATGTGATCGTAGCACCGGGAGAATATGAATCAGATTTAAGCGATTCTCTGTTTTCGGGAGGGTTGTGCAGTTTCTATTTTGAAAAGTCTTTGGTGAATCAGGTGAAAAAGACGGATGGAATTGACAAAATTTCTCCGCAGCTCTACATTGCATCATTGGATGCGGCATGCTGTTCAGTTCCGGTACAGATTGTTGCTTTTGAACCGGAAAGTGATTTTATTGTACAGCCGTGGATGTCTGGAAGCAATGTGAGTGAATTGAAAAAGGGTCAGACTGTTGTTGGAAGCAAGATTACGGCAAAAGCGGGAGATAAAATTTCTTTCTTTGGACAGGAATACGAGGTTGCAGGAAAACTCGAAGAAACAGGAACCAGTTATGATAACTGCGCATTCATGAATTTTGAGACGGCATATACATTATTTGACAGTTTTCAGATCAAGTATGTGACGGATCTTACAGAACCGCAGAAATATGTTTCCCTTCTGACGATCCGGACGAAAGACGGAGCAGATCCGAAAGAAGTGGCGAACACGATCAACACAAAGATGAGAGATTCCGGTCTGAAAGCTTATACGGCAAAAGCAATGTCCGGAAAAGTTTCAGATACACTGGAACAGATGCGGTCTTACAGCGCGCTTCTGATCGGACTGTTGTTTTTAATGGCAGTCCTGGCACTGATCTGCATTTTTAACATTACTGTGAATGAACGTTTGAAGGAGTTTGGGGTACTACTTTCTATTGGTGCACGAAAAAGCCAGATTTTCCAGATGCTTCTTCTGGAAGCAGGAATGATCGGTGTGCTTGGAGGATTTCTTGGAGTGGTGTTCTCCGGAGGCGGAATCCTGTTATTTAAAGACGTGATCATGGAAAGTATGAATATGCCGTATCTGAATGTAAATGTTTCCCAATATGTGATTCTTGCATTGCAGAGTCTGGGGCTTGCGGTTGGTGTCAGCCTTCTTGCCACCTTATATGCGGCAGTCAGAGCGAATCGTATGGAACTATATAAACTGATCCAGGAGGTGGAATCATGATTGTAAAGACAGAAAATCTGAGTCGGGAATTTGTACGTGGAAAGAATCAGTTTTACGCAGTAGACCACGTGAATCTGGAAGTGGAAGAAAAAGAACTGGTTGCGATCATGGGACAGTCAGGAAGTGGAAAATCCACCCTCTTCCATATGCTGACCGGGATCCTGAAACCGACAGAAGGAAAGATTACAGTACTGGATCATGAGATTGAAAAAATGAATGACAGACAGTTATCGGTTCTGCGGGGAGGCGACCTTGGTTATATCATGCAGGGACAAAATCTTCTCCAGAATCTGACGGTCATGGAAAATATCCTGCTGCCACTTTCGCTGGGGAAAAACCGGAAACCGGATAAAGAAAGGATCACGTATCTGACGGAGCTTCTTGGAATCCAGAATATGCTTTCCGAATATCCGGCAAATCTGTCCGGCGGAGAGCAAAGGCGTGTGTCGATCGCAAGGACATTTGCGCAGAACCCGAAACTGGTAGTCGCAGATGAACCGACAAGCAGTCTGGATATGGAAAATTCAGAGATCATTATGAAATATTTTCAAAAAATGGCAAAAGAAGGAACGACAATCCTGGTCAGTACCCACGACAGAGAATTTGCAAATTATACGGACCGGTGTCTGTGGATGAAAAAAGGGAAATTAGAAAAAAGAGAATTGGAGTAAAGAGATGCAGACCGAATTTATAAAGCTGGCAGTGATTTTTATTGTCATTATGGTGATGGTCCTGGCAAAATTAAAGCTGCGTGATGCGATGATCGCTGCCATTTTGCTGACTGTGATTCTGTTTGGAATTCCGCTTGGGGATGCAGCAAAATTGATGATACAGTCGGTTTATGAAAAGGATACGCTGCTGGTGGTCGGAAGCTTTATTCTTGTAACCTTTTTGCAGCGGATTATGGAGAACCGGAAACTTCTGGAAAGAGCGGAGATGGCACTGCAGAGGCTTAGCGGAGACAGGCGTATGGTGTGTGTAATTGCGCCGGTGATCATTGGATTTCTTCCGTCTGCAGGAGCTGTCAATATTTGTGGGGCGATCGTAGATAAGGCGACAGGAAAAGATCTGGATGTGGAAGAAAAGACGTTTGTGACCAGTTACTACCGCCATATTTCAGAAAGCTTTTCGCCGACTTATAATGCAATTCTGCTGGCACTTTCCATTACAGCGGTATCAACCGGGCAATTTGTACTTTTTATGGTGCCGATGGTTGTAGTGCTTCTGGTACTGGGATATGTATTTTATCTGCGGAAGCTTTCGAAAGGATATGAGGCAAGTGAGGATGAAATGATAGACAAAAAAGAAGAATTCAAACAGCTTCTGTACTGTTTCTGGCCACTGGTGCTTTGTATTGTGCTTGTGATCGCACTGAATCTTTCTGTGATCAAGGTACTGCCGTTTATTATTGTGCTTTCGATTATTGTATATCGGTTAAGTCTGAAGGAAGTGCTGGATTTTGCAAAGACATCGGTAGAGTGGAGAATCATCTTCAATACGATCATTCTGATGATGTTCAAGAACATTCTTACCTATACAGGGGCAATCGGAAAACTTCCGGATTTGTTTGCAGGATCTGCAATTCCACAGTTTGCGGCATTTGGAATCATTATGTTTTTTGGAACGATTATCAGTGGAGCAAATTCTATGATTGTGCTATTGATTCCGCTGGCATTTGCAAGCATACCGCATGCAGGAGCCGGACTTCTGGTGTACCTGATGGCACTTTCTTATGCGGCAATGCAGATTTCGCCGACGCACATCTGCCTTGCGATCATTACGGAATATTTCCGGGTATCCTGGGGGCAGCTGATGAAGAAGACAATCCCGGTTATTGTGGTGTTTGTAGTGATCTTGACAGTGTATTATGTATTGCTGAGTGGATTTGGAATATAAAAAATATGCTATATTTTTTTGGATTGTTTTGATCGTAGCAGGAACTACTGCCTGTGGTGGAAAGGATACGGTGTCTAAAAAAGATCGTATAAAGGATATAGAAGTATATGATGATAACAATGAACCGGTAACGCTACAGGAAACTGAAATTATAATGATAATATGTTATAAGACGTGTCTTTGTATAAAAAGAGCATATATTCCATTATTCCTTGCAAATACATAACTTTAGTTGTATTATGATAATATCAAAATAGATACATGTATAATACAAGCTAGGGGGATATAATGACTAAAATTCAATCACAATCAAATTCTATACCATTATATTTACAGGTGAAAAATAAAATCAAACAGGAAATAAGATCTGGAATATTAAAAGCGGGGGACAAACTTGATTCAGAGGCAGAAATGCAAAAAGAATATGGTATGAGCCGGGTAACTGTTCGTAACGCGATGGCAGAATTAGAGAGAGAAGGATATATTATCAAGGTGCAAGGAAAAGGAAGCTTTGTTGCACAGTCAGATATGTTAAGACTGCCTGTTGGAGTAACCAGTTTTACTGGAGATGCAAAGATGCAAGGGGCAGATTTAAAATCCAAGATTTTAAAAGTTGGCTTGGAACCGGTAAAAACGGAAATGGATAAAGAATTTTTTGGAATTAATGATGGAGAAAACATTTTAATTGTTAAAAGATTACGGTGTGTGAATAATGTTCCGCTTTTAATCGAGGAGAATCACTTATCTGCAGAATTAGATGGGTTAATGAATGAGGACTTAACTGGATCGCTTTATGCGATTCTGCAGGAAAAATATCATATGATTCCGTCAATTAAGGGAAGGAGAAGTGTAAAAATTATATTTGCAACGGAAGAAATAGCACAATTGTTGAAGCTTTCGGTTGGAACTCCGGTTATAGAATCGGAAGTATGTGTGTTTGATATTAATGGAGGACCAGTTCATACGGTCAAAGATATTGTCAGAGGAGATAATGATAATATTTTGAAATGGTATGTATAAAAGAATAACAGTAAACTAGAAGATATCTAAAAAAGGTATCTTCTTTTTTTACAAAAATATTTAAAGTTATTTGTACAAAATACCTAAAAATAATAAAAATCAGAAAATATATTGACAATAATTAACAACAATAGTATTCTTGTAGCAAGACGAGTTAATACAAGTTAAAAAAACAGGAACAAGATAATACGAGGAGGCACATGATGGAGAGCGTAAGTATCATAGGAATTGGCATAGCTACTATGGATATTTATTGTTATAAAAATAAGATGTATCCAGGCGGAAATGAATATAACATTGCATACAATGCAAAAAAACAAGGAGCAAAGGCTGCATTTATGGGAGTTTTTGCAAATGATAAGGTTGGAGAAATATTAGAGGAAACTTTGCAAAAAGAGCAGATAGATACCAGCCATTCACATCATGAAGAAGGATCCAGTGGATATGCGTTAGTAGATTTGAAAGATGGAGACAGAGTATTTATTGATTGGAATAAGAAAGGTGTAACGGATTTATATCCATTTGAATTTACAAAGGAAGAAATTGAATATATTAAAGAATTTGATATCGCATGTATCAGTTGGGGAGCCAGAGTTAATCATGAAAAGATAAAGAAACTGGCTAAGTATGGAGTTAAGATTTGTTATGATTTTTATGATAATTTTACTTTAGATGATATCCGTGAAATTGGATCTAATATAAAATATGCGTTTTTATCATGTGGACAGCTGTCTGAAGAAGAAACAAAAGAAACTTTAAAAGAAGTAATAAGCACCGGATGTGAGATAGCAGTAGGAACAAGAGGAGCAGATAAGACAATAGCTTATGATGGAAAAGAATTTTATATGCAACCGGTGAAAAAAGTAAAAGCAATAGATACGATGGGAGCAGGCGATTCCTATATTAGCGCATTTCTAATGAATTATTTACAGATGAAGGCTGACGAGTCGATGAAATCTGAAAATAATATAAAACAGGCACTTGAAAAAGCAGCAGAATATGCAGCAACGATAGTGGTAAAAGAGGGAGCTTTGGGAATCGGATACGACGTCAATCCGAAAAAGCTGTCAGAGATTATTAACATTTAAGGAGGTAATTGGTTATGAAAAGAAAAGCAATAGCAATGTTAATGGTTGCATCAATGACGGTAGCGTTATTTGCCGGTTGTGGTAGCAAATCAGATGAATCGGATAGTGGAAAAGTTAAATTAACTTTTCTTGATAAACATCCGGAAGACGAATATAAAGGATATTTTGAAGAAGCAATCGCAGATTTTGAAAAAGAAAATCCAGATATTGAAATTGAATATGAAAATATCAGTGATCAGGCAATGAAAGAAAAGTTGAGTGTTCTGGCAGCGGGGGGAGATCTTCCGGATATCTTCTTTTGTTGGGGCGGTGAATGCTTAAATCGATTTTCAAGATCAGGTAAAATTTTAGATCTTACCTCTTACATGGATGAAGACGCGGAATGGAAAGACAGTTTTCTTCCGGCATTTCTTAGCAGTAGTGTATATGAAGGAAAAAACTATGCTGTACCTTACAGGAGCTCTGTATTATATATGCTTTATAATAAGCAGGTATTTGCAGATAATAATTTAGATGTTCCTACTACATGGGATGAATTTATTGATGTATGCGATACTTTGAAAAATAAAGAGATTACACCAATTGCATTTGGTAATTCAGACAAATGGTATACCATGTGGTATGTTGGTCAGTTTAATGCAAATTTTGTAAATAAGGATGTTCGAACCGCGGATTATAACCCAAGTAGTGGTGCGTTTACCGATGAAGGATATGTAAAAGCTGTCCAGACATTTTTGGATTTGAATGATGCCGGATATCTTGGCAAAAATGTAAATTCAAAAGATTATTATCAGGTAAGAGAAGAATTTGCTGCAGGTAAGCAGGCGATGATCCTGGATGCGACAAGCCAGTTTTCATTCTATACGGGTGCAATGGGGGAAGACGGATATGGTTATTTTAAGATTCCGATTCCGGATGGCGCAACAGGAGATGAGGCGTCAACAATTGTAACAGGTGGATCAGAAAATTATGCAATTTCTGCTGAAACAAAACATCCGGATGAAGCAGTTAAATTCCTTAAATTTTTAACAAAGAAAGCACAGGCTGAAAAACAGACCAAAGAGACAGGACTTCCGAATGCAATTATTGGAGGTATTACAGAAGATAATTCAGATGCTGTAATTGCAGCGGCTTATAAAACATCAGAAGACTATAATGCGATTGCCGAATGGCTTGATCAGTGTGTTGATGGAAATGTTTCTAATACCTATATGGCAAGCTTACAGGAAGCTTTAGATGGAAAGTTGGCAGAAGATGTCATGGCAGATGTGCAAAAAGCAGCAAAAGAAGTTGCTGATGCAAATAAATAGAGGGGCATAATATTGCTCCTCTGAAAGGAAGATTAAATATGCGGAAAGATAACAAAAGAACAATTGCATTATATATGTTTCCTGCGATTTTAATGATTGTTGTACTTTTATATTTACCAATTTTTATCAATTTATATGAAAGCTTCTTTAGTTGGGGAGCAATGAGTTCCAGTCATAAATTTGTAGGAATTGGCAATTATATAAAAATGTTCAAAGACGAAGTGTTTTATACAGCACTGAAAAATAATATGATTTTCATGATTATGTCAGTTATTTTTCAGATAGGTCTTTCTTTAATTATTGCCAATACGCTTGAATCCAAGTTTATGCGAAAAACACAGAACATTTTTCAGTCAATTTATTTCATTCCTTCATTGCTTATGGTGACGGTAGTGGGTATTGCATTTAAGATGATTTGCAGTCCATCTATCGGAATTATGAATCCTCTGTTAGAGCTGATCGGAATAAATACAGAAAATATTGATTTGCTTGGAAATGCAGGAAGTGCGACTTTTTCTATTGCCGCAATGTCACAATGGCAATATATAGGTTATACAGTAGTTCTTTTTGTGGTTGCAATTCAGAATATACCGGCTGATTTATATGAAGCAGCAGATATAGATGGCGCGAGTTCGTTAAAGAAGTTTTTCTATATTACACTTCCGGAGATTAAAGATACAATATTGATCAATATGATTATTACGATTACAGGATCTATCCGGGAATATGATGAAGTTTTTGTAACAACAAATGGTGGACCGGGATATGCCTCAGAAACTTTAGCGACTTATTTGTATAAAGTTGGATTTAGAAACGACCAGATGGGATACGCCTCTGCAATAGCATTCTTTATCTTTATTGTGACATTCGCAATCGGGTTATTGCAGATGAAAGGATATAAATTAGACGAATAGGAGGTGGGAAGATGAAAAAGAAAATCGTTCATATTATTACATATATTTTATTTATTTTGTTTGCGTTGATTATCATCTTTCCACTTATATGGATGGTAATTACAGGATTTAAAACAAATCAGGAATTATTTTTATCACCATTTTCACTGCCGGAGACATGGCATTGGGAAAACTATGTAAATGCGTGGAATAAAGGGATTGGAGTATATTTATCCAATAGCGTGATTATTACAGTAGCAGCAACTGCTTTATCAACATTTTTAAGTTGTCTTGCAGCATATCCTTTATCAAGATTAAAATTTAAAACAAAAAAGTTATGGGTTTATTTAATATTAGGAGGATTAATGCTGGCACCACAATCTTCATTAATCTCTTTGTTTAAGATGGTCAAAATTGCGGGATTGTATGATACGAGAATTAGTTTGATTTTGATTGATGCAGCATTTAGAATTCCATTTGCTACATTTTTGATTATGACATTTTATAAAAGTATTAGTTATAGCCTGGATGAATCTGCATATATAGATGGAGCAACTACATGGCAGATATTTGTAAAAATTATGTTGCCACTTAGTAAACCGATTATTGCTTCGTGTTCCATTGTAAGCTTCAGAGCAGTATGGAATGAATTGATGTTTGCTAATGTATTGTTACAGAGTACAGATAAAAAAACAGTACCGGTTGGTCTGATGAATTTTCAGGGAATGACAACAACAAACTGGACACTTGTGATTTCAAGCATGGTTATAGCATCACTTCCTCTGATTATCGCATTTCTGTTGCTTCAAAAGCAATTTGTAAGAGGATTGACGGCAGGTAGTGTGAAAGGATAAGAGTCATGAAAAATTTAAAGAGATCTCAGATTTTAACGTCGAACTATCCGTATTACAAATATTCCCTGAACTATGCATTGGATTCTTTACATAGGATGGGAGCGGAACAAATTGAATTTTATGCATGTTTTCCGCATTTTCATATGGATGATATTACATACAGAGATATTAAAAGTTTGAAGAAAAAACTGAAAGACTTCGGATTAAAAGCAATGTGTGTAACACCGGAACAATGTTTGTATCCTGTAAATATTGCAGCGTTTGATATTGCGGCAAGAAATCGAAGCATTAACGTCTTCAAAAAAACAATTGAAACAGCAGCTGAACTGGAAGCAGATACAATCGTTACTTTATGCGGATATGGGACAATTGATGAGAAGGATGAAGATGTATGGGAACGTTCTGTTGATTCAATGAGAATGCTTGGTGATATGGCAGAAGCATATAACATTGAAATGGTATTGGAAACTTCACCGCGCGAATATACAACAACTCATACTGCAAAAGAAGCAGTACGAATGATTGAGGAAATAGGGTCACCTGCGGTGAAAGGCATGATAGATACGGCAACTCTGGGGTTTTCAAAAGAAACAATGAAACAGGCAGTTCAAGATTTGGGAAAGTATCTAAGGCATGTGCATGTTGCGGATGGAATCCCTAATGGGCATTTGATTCTTGGAGAAGGAGAATTGGATATCAGGGGAATGTTGCATGAGTTGGATGAGGTAAATTACCAGGGAATGTTAAGTCTGGAAATCTTAAATGATAAGTATATGAGAACACCACATGAAGCAATGCAAATATCTTTTGAAATGTTAAAAAAATATATAGATCAATAGGAGGAAAAGAAAATGGAAATCAGAGAGCTTATTGAAAAAATTGTCAAAGAAATGGAAGAAAAAGGTGGTCTTAAAAATGTTGTATGGGTTGCGGCTGGCGGCTCAAATGATGGACATTATGCAGCGCAGTATTTTATGGACAGGGAATCTACAGCAGTACGTTCGCAGATGATCACAAGCAGTGAATTTGAATTTGCAGCACCGAAATGTATAGGAGAAAATACGATTGCAGTTATCACATCTATGAGGGGAACGAAGGAAACAATAGAGGCTGCAAAAGTCGCAAAAGAACTTGGAGCTGTTACAATCAGCCAATATGTTGATGAATCAGGGCTTACAGAAGTTTGCGATTATAATGTTCAGTATGGAAGTATCTGGGAAGACGATGAGGATCAGGGAAGAACGAATGCGGGAAATGCACTGCGAATTGCAATGGCAATTGTAGATGTTACAGAAGGATATAAAAATTATACAGATGCAATGGATGCTTTTGAAAAAATTCAGCCGGCTTATGTGAGAGCAAGAGAATATTGCAGACCGTTAGCAAAGAAATGGGCAGATCAGGTTAAAGATGAAAAAACAATTACAGTAATTGCAAGTGGACCAGCTTATGGTTCTGGTCATATTTTTTCAACTTGTAATATTCTCGAAATGTTACAGATTCAATCTCCAACATTTAACAGTTGTGATTTTTTCCATGGACCATTTGAAATTACAGATAAAAATGGAGCATTTTTCCTCCTTGTTGCAGATGGAAGAACCAGAAAAGCTGATGAGCGTGCAATTACATTTTTAAAGAAATATGCAGGTGAAAAAGTATATATTCTGGATGCAAAAGAGCTTGGTCTTGATAATCTAAAAGATTCAGTTTCAGAATATTTTAATCATCTTTTGTTTACACCTATTTTGAATAATGTTTATATGAAAGCATTGTCAGAAGCAACAGGAATAGATTACACAACTCGTCGATATATGTGGAAGGTAGAATATTAAACAAATAATATGACAGATAATAGAATCATTCGTATACTCACGACATTATGTGATTTCCTTATTTTGAATATTTTGTGGTTGGTATGTTCAGTACCTGTTATTACAGCAGGGGCATCCACAACCGCATTATATTCTGTAATGTTTAAAATTATAAAGAAGGAAGAAGGGTATATTATAAAAAGCTTTTTAAAAGCATTTCGTCAAAATTTTAAGCAAAGTACAATTATCTGGCTTCTGTTAATTGGGACAGGATATATTGTTGGATATGACTGGTATATAGCAGTAACATATATCAAGTTGAATCGACAGATAATAAATATTCTGGTAGCAGGAATCATCATATTTTTATTATGGGGATGGATATTTGTATTTCCGTTGATAGCTTGTTTTGAAAATACAATAAAGAATATGATAAAAAATGCTTTTTTAATACCAATATCACAACTGCCGTATGCAGTAATTATTATATTATTTGATATTGTGTGTATTGGAGGAACACTTTATAATTACAGAACTCTTTTTTATGGAAGTATATTCTGGAGTAGTATAGGCGGAAGCCTTCTGGTATATGTGAATTCTATTTTTATGAGTAAAATATTTGAACCATATAGGTAATAAAACTCTCTTATGAAAGATCGTTAAATCATTCATAAGAGAGTTTTTTAATGTAAATGTAAAAGACAAGTACTTCTATTTTTACATAATCTTCGTCTCTTCCAGCTTCTCTGAGAACGCCTCATTCACCTTAATGATCGGCTTCCTAAGCACCAGTCCCATGATCAGGAATACAACAAGGAAGATACAAAGCTTTCCAAGATCGATCCAGTAATCCATAGCATACAGTCCACCGACTGCTTCGCGCAGGGCTGCCATACTGTGGGTAAATGGAAACAGTGAATACACCGCTTTGAAGAATCTCGGTGCGACTTCGATCGGGAAAGTTCCGCCGGTTCCGGCTACCTGCATAACCAGAAGTACGACACTGATCGCTTTTCCGATATCGCCGAAGGAGACAGTCAGCGTATAAATGATATTGACATATACGATGCTGGATATCCATCCGGCAAGGAGGAAGAGGAACGGGTGCTTGCACTGGATGCCAAGGTAGAACAGATCACCGAGGCAGATAAGGGTGCTCTGCAAAAGCCCGAGAATCAGGAAGATAAGGTATCTTCCAAGATAAATCTGATGGAGCTTCAGATGTTTAAGCCCGGTGGTGCCGTTTTCGGATACAGTGACCTTGAGCATGGCAACCAGGACAATTCCGCCGATCCAGATGGAAAGTGTAGAGTAGAATGGGGCCATGGAAGAACCGTAATTTTCAATCGGGTACACTTTGTTGGTTTTCAGCTCTACCGGTGCAGCGAGGAAGGAGCTGATGCTGTTCTTATCGCCGGAAATCAGGTCTTCCAGTTCGGAAAAGTCTCCGGTTGCCTCCATCTGGCTTAACCTGGAAGTTGTATCGGTAATCTTTTTGGATGCTGTCTCCAACAGATCAGAAGAGGTCTCCAGAGCCTTCTGGATTTGTGACAGATCAGAACCTGCGGAGGAGGCAAGGGTATAAATTCCATCTGCACTTGCACCAAGCTGGGAGAGCAGATCGGACAGATCATTTTTTGTAGAACCAAGGGAGCCAGACAGCTGTTTTAGAGAACCGGATACATTGGTTTCATAGTCAGATTTGACAGCAGTAATTCCTGAAATGCTGGAACTGATCAGATCATCCAGCTCTTTTTTGGAGGTCGTTACGCTGCCGGCTGTATCGCGAAGAGAAGATGCTGCGTTTGTGAGTTTATCACGAAGTTCTCCCTGAACAGCTATGGAGTCATCCAACTTTGCAAGGATTGGTGCGGTAAGATCAGACAGCTCCGGGTGTGCATCTGCAATCTGTGCAATGCTGTCACGGATTCCCTGGTAAGACTGTACGATCGTATTGACACGGTCGCTAAGAAGGTCAAGGGTGCTGGCAACAGAAGAAGCATCCTGTGACTGCGACTGGAATGCCTGATCGATCGTCTGTGACATCTGCTCGTAAAAGCTTTTGGTAGAGGTCAGCGCAGTATTGATTCCGTCTGTAGCTCCGTCCAGAGTCTCCTGAATCCCGGAGAAAGACTGTTGCGTACCGGAAAGCGTATCCGCATTTGCAGAGACCTGCCCTTTCGTTGCTTTTAAGAACCCGGCAGTTGTGTCCAGAAGCTGCTGCGCAGAATCGGTCATCTGTGAGAAGGAATGCAGAGTCGTCGAAGAAGCAGACAGATCAGAACCGATTTTATTCAGGTTTGTGATCAGTGTACCTGCAAGCTCATCCGAATCCCTGGAGTCTGCGGTATTTGTAACAGTCTGAAGTGCAGTCAGCACCGTATCGGAAATGGTTTCGATAAATACTTCGTTGACCTGTGTCTGGACTGCGGTTGCTCCTTTGTCTGTTACCTTCGGTGCAATGGCATTTTCTTTTGCATTGGAGTAATAGGTAATTTCTGGTTTCTTAATATCACTGGAAAATACACTCATCAGGTTCGTACTGAAATCTTCCGGGATTACGATCGCTGCGTAATATTCTCCGGATTTTACACCCTTCATTGCTTTACTTTTGGTTGTAAATACCCAGTTGAGCTGTGTATTCTCCCGAAGAGCAGACAATACCTGATCGCCAAGATTCAGCTGGAGCGGGATCAGGTTTCCGATATAGCCTTCGTCTACGCTTGCCACGGCGACCTTCAGATTCCCGGTATTCCCATAGGGATCCCAGCTTGCCGCAATGTTGTACCATGCATAAAGGCAGGGAACCACTGTGACGCCAAGAACGACGATCAGAGCAATGACATTTGTTCTTATTTTCCGGATATCTCTTGTGAAGATGGTCCATATATTTCTCATTTGTCTTTTCCCTCCTTTACTTTTTTAAAAAATTCTTCCTCAGACAGATGGATATAGGAAAGCTGTCTGGAGGTCTTGTCGTGAATATATTCCACACAGATCAGATAGACGGCGAGTACGATCAGGGAAATGATCCACAGTGTCAGGTATATGATCTTGGATTCCAGACTGAACATCAGAAGAAGAAAGATCAGTGGAATTACAAGGATCAGGATAAAACCGGTACGGATCAGCTTTGGATACCGTTTTTCGAAGCGGTTGGCACGTCGGATAAAATCAGCCCGTCCGTCTTCATCCTGCATCATGGTTTTCATCATCAGTGTAAGCTGTGGGCGGGAGAGCTCACCGGTTGCAGTCTCTCCCAGCATCAGATCTGTCTCGGCAAGACGTTTGTCGAACAGATGGTTCAGATTCATCAGAAGTGGTCTCAGTAGCAGTCCGATGAAGAATGCAAGGAGAAGGAAAAGCAGCAGGGTCAGCAGATTCTTTGCGTAGTTATTTTTGTAAAATCCGGCAATACACTCACGCATAGCGCCAATTCCGTAAGAGAACGGAAGAAGCGGATGCAGTCTCTGGAAAAAGACCGGTGTCATCTCGATCGGATAGGTTCCGGAAGAACCAGGGATCTGCAGGATGACCAGGACAACGGCAAGTGCTTTTCCGATGTGCTTGAAGGTCAGCGCCATTGCATAGATCAGATTGACATACACAAAGGAGCAGAGCATACCAGCGCACACAAATGCAACCGGGTGGACACACTGTACTTTCAGAAGCAGCAGATCTCCTATGCACACAATAAATCCCTGGATCAGTCCGACCACGACAAAGAGCATCCAACGTCCGAAATAAGCAGTTGTCGGAGTAAAACGGGAAATGGTTTCGTCTTTGTCTACTTCCTGTTTCAGGATGGATACCAGGATCAGTCCACCAACCCAGAGTGCCAGATTAGTGTAGAACGGAGTCATTCCGGAACCGTAATTTTCCACATCATAAAGTACCTTTGAATTGATCGAAACCGGTGAGGACATAAAATCAGAAATGGAATCTGAGTCGATGCCTTCCAGTGAGATCAGATGCTGGTAGGTTTCGGAGCTCTGCAGAGCTTTTAGATCAGCGGTAATATTTTCCAGAGCAGTATCTACGCTTTCAAGAGTTCCTCCGGTCTGACCAAGTGCGTCTGCACTTTCGTTTAAACTGCTCTTTAACTGGGTAAGGATCACCTTTAACTGTGTGATCGTCGGATTTACCCCGGTTAAAGTAGAAGAAAGGCTTCCGCTTAATGTGGCAAGCCCGTCAAGTGACTGGTTCAGCTGTGGCAGAAGCGACTGGTTTAGACTGCTTCTGTAATTCTGCAGAGACTGTCGGTTCTGGGCAGTGAGTGTCTCAAGAGAACTTCTGGTATTACTTGCTGTAGTCAGTGCATTTCCTATGCTGGAATTGCTGTTCCCAAGAGAATCAATGAGTTCCTGAAGAGAATCATTTTGTGCCTGGAGTTCTGCAATTTTTTCGCTGACGATACCGGACAGGGAAGAATCACTTCCGATCTGCTGCTGAAGGGCGGCAAGCTTTTCCAGAATTTCTGCATTTTTCTTATTTAAAGAGCTGGCAGAAGAAATACTGTCTCCGATCGCAGTGTTGACCTGTGTGGCTTTTGTCTCAAAAGTTCCGAGCTTTAAGGCTGCGGAGGTGTAGACATTGGTTAAAAGCGTCTCGCCATCTGACAGGCTGGTAGAAAATTCTGTGGAAAAGGTTCCGATTGCTGTCCGGCTGGTGGCAAGCAGATCTGATGTATCTGCAAGGGCAGCAGAACCGGAAGAGGCAACAGCATTTACAGAGTCCAGTGTTTTCAGAGTGTCATCGATCAAAGAACCGGAATCTTTTACCGTAGCCTGGAAATCCTTCAGGGCGTTCTGATAGTCAGCAAGATTCTTACGGGTATCGGTAAGTGCCTGCATCAGCGCAGAATTTGTTCCGTCAAGCTTGCCGGTCAGTGTACCGGCCGATTTCTGCACGATCTTCGCAATGGAGTCAGCGGCAACGGACGAAAAGGTGTCATTGATCTGCTGCTGGATCGTGCTTGCGCCGGTAGCGGTGATCTTTGGAGCGATCGCGTTTTTCTTTTCATTAATATAATAGTCGAGCTGCGGCTGTTTTAAATCCCCGGAAAGGATGCTGAGGAGAGACTCGCTGAAATCCTCCGGGATTACAATGGCAGCGTAGTATTTGCCGGAACGGACACCGCTTTTGGCTTTCTTTTCATCAACAAAGGTCCAGCCAAGCTGGTGATTTTTTTTCAAATTCTGTACGATGGTGTCTCCGGCATTCAGATCCATGGAGTCTGTATGACCGCCGGTGTCACAGTTGGCAATCGCCACTTTTACATTTTTTGTATTGCCATAGGGATCCATGTTGGCGGCAATGTTGAACCATGCATAGAGAGAAGGGAGAATGCAGACTCCCACCATGACGAGAGCAGCAGCAGGGCTACGTAAGAGTCTCTTTAAATCTCTCTGAAATATTTGAAGCACTTTCTTCATGTGAACCTCCTGTGTAATGTCGTTAATAGTGCCAGTATTGAGAATAGTATAGCAAAAAGTGTGGAAAAAATCCATGAGAAAAAATGACGTTCGGTCAGAAACGCAATCTGGATAAAGTTAAGCGTAAGATGATATTTGAAAAAACAGTGTTTTATGATATTCTATATTTATCCTATATTATTCACAGCTGTGCCTTGAATAATATATAGGTTAAGTAATATTTTAGAACAAATTAAAATAGTATTGGTGATTTATGGAATTGTCATAATTATACATATGGTTTCTATTGGAAGCAAACTTCCGGATTTAGCAAAGTCGACAGTGGTAAGCTTTGTAATGGTAGTGATTGCGATTACCTTGAAAAATGTTGTGAAAAACCTAATCTTCCAGGATTTGCGTGGGCTACACTGGTATCCTTTGTGGTTATGGCATCTACTTATTTTGGATCAGCAGCAATTTCAAATATTATCTTATCTTTAAAAGGAATGATCTAAAACCATACAGATAAAATGAGAGGTGAAGAATATGGATAATTTAGAATTAATGAAACAGGAAATCAGTAATCTTGCAAAAGAGAAAAAGGAAGAATTTGAAAAAGTAAGTGATTATATTTTTGCAAACCCTGAACTGGCATTTAAAGAATATAAATCACAGGAAGCACTTTGCAAACTGTTGGAAAGCCATGGCTTTGTTGTTAAACGAGGAATTGCAGAAATGCCGACGTCTTTTGAAGCAGTTTTTGATTCTGGAAAACCAGGGAAAACAGTAGCACTTATGGGAGAATATGATTGTCTTCCAGAAATCGGACATGGTTGTGGACATAATCTGATCGGAACATCAGCAGCCGGTGCAGGAATTGTATTAAAGGAAGTTATGGAAAAGCATGAGATAGGTGGCGTGTTAAAAGTATTAGGTACTCCGGCCGAAGAAAAGGGCAGTGGCAAAGCGATTATGGTTCGCCATGGAGTATTTGAAGGAGTTGATGCTGCACTTCTGATGCATCCGTGTGATGAATCTATGCCAGATGATATTTCTTTTGCAGCAATTACATTGGAATTCACCTTCAAAGGAAAACCGGCCCATGCGGCAGCTTGCCCATGGAAGGGAGCAAATGCACTGAGTGGAGTTCAGTTAATGTTCCATGCGGTTGATATGATGCGTTTACATTTTAAAGATTACAGCAGAGTACACGGAATTATTACAGAAGGCGGAGTAGCTCATAATACTATAACAGATGAAGCGAAAGCAGTATTTAATATTCGTTCACTGGAATATGATTATATGATGGAAATGGTTGATGCTATTCGTGATTGTGCGAAAGGAGCGGCAATTGCAACCAGGACAGAAGTTGAAGAAAGACAGTTGGATGAAGTTATCAAAGATGTGCGTAATGATAAGAAACTGGTTCAGTATGTTCGTAAGAACATGGACTTTATTGGTGAAGAGTATATAGAGCGTGACCTGACTCAGGGAATCGGTTCGACTGATGTTGGAAATGTAACCCATGAAATACCGGCAATTCAGTTTTATGTGAAATTGAAAGAGCATGTAGGGACACATACAAAAGAGTTTGCAGTAGCAGCAGGCGGAGAAGAAGGAAAAAGAAATCTGCATGCTTCTGTTCAGCTCTTGGCAATGAGTGCATTGGATGTATTAAGTGAGTAAATAGAAAAGTGTATCATTTTTTAGAGAGTTCTAAAAAGTGATACACTTTTTTTGAAATATTGTCTTGAATGAATATTTCACATTTGTTTAAAAATTCTTTAGAAATGCCCTTTCCATATCTTAACAATCTCCTGTTAAACTATGTTCATAAAAAGATAACGGGAGGAATTAATAAATGAGAGTATTGATTACAACAGACTGGTACGAACCGGTTATAAACGGTGTTGTTACTTCAGTTATGAATCTTTCCAGACAGTTAAGAGAAAGAGGACATGAAGTAAAAATTCTTACATTATCAAGAACATTTCATTCTTATATAGAAGGCGATGTGGTTTATGCAGGATCAATTGGACTTGGATGCATTTATCCGCAGGCAAGATTAAAAATTCCAAAGGCAGCAGGTGACTATATGGAAATGTTGCTTGAGTGGAAACCGGATATTGTGCATTCACAGTGTGAATTTTCCACATTTTTCTTAGCGAAAAGGATCGCATCTGAACTTCATGTTCCGATTGTACATACGTACCATACAGTTTACGAGGACTATACCCATTATTTTTCACCGCAGAAAGTATGGGGAAGAAATATTGTGCAGTTGATGACAAAGAAACTTGCAAATGCGGTAGAAACCCTAATTGCACCCAGTGATAAGATCCGTAAGATATTGGAAGGATACCAGGTGTCTTGTCCGGTGGAAGTTATTCCATCTGGAATCCATCTGGAAAAATATCAGCTATGTAAAAAAGAAGACTGGCGTAAAAAAATCCGTATGCAGCTTGGTATATCACAGGATGCACTGGTGTTGGTATATGTAGGCAGAATGGCAAAGGAAAAAAACATTGAAGAGCTTCTGGAATATCAGCAAGATGCAGGAAAATCCGGGGTGATTTTAGTCCTTGTAGGGGATGGACCATATCTTCCGGAGCTGAAAAAAAAGGTCGAAGAGCTAAAGCTTGCTAAAAATGTGATTTTTACGGGAATGATCACACCGGAAGAAGTGGGACGCTATTATCAGGCAGGAGATCTCTTTGTCAGTGCTTCTACCAGCGAGACACAGGGAATGACTTATGCAGAAGCGCTTGCAAGTGGTATTCCGCTCCTTTGCAGAAGAGACGGATGTCTGGAACAAGTTGTGACAGATGGGGAAAATGGATGGCAGTATGATGAAAAAGAAGATTATCTTATGAGAATCCAAGAATGGAAGGGGATGGGTGAAAATGCAAGAAGCAGGATGCAAAACAAGGCTGCTATTTCAGCAGAAAAATTTTCTTCCGGAAATTTTGCCGAAAGAGTGGAAAAAATCTATGAACAGCAAATACGAAAATACCGATATGAAAATGCAGCCTAAGAAACAGAGAAATCTGACTGGATTTTTCAATCTGCTTTCGATAGCCGGACTGGCCGGATGTGCGCTTCTTGCAATCTGGGCATATAAAAACGGCATTTTAAATTCGGTAGATTCTTTGCAGACATTTATCTGGAAATTCGGTTATACTGGAATGCTCGTTTTTATTCTGATCCAGGTTGTGCAGGTTATTATTCCAATCTTACCGGGGGGAGTCAGTTGCCTGGGTGGTGTGATCTTTTTTGGGCCGTGGCTAGGATTTCTTTATAATTATATTGGTATCTGTATAGGATCAATTGCAGTGTTTGGAATTTCAAAGACAATAGGAAGGTCGGTTTTATACAAAATGTTTTCTGAAAAAATGATAGAAAAATATGATGGATGGACCCAGAAGGACGGTAAGTTTTTGAAATTATTTGCGCTGGCAATCTTTTTCCCGGTGGCACCGGATGATTTCTTGTGTTATCTTGCGGGAACTACAAAAATGACGTGGAAACAGTTTACAGCAGTTATTGTACTTGGAAAACCATTTTCTATTGCACTTTACAGTCTGGGGCTTACGACAGCATTTAAGATGTTATTTTCATTATAAAAGGAATAGGGTAAAGATTATGAAAACATATATATACAGAGGTGGGTTTCCAATTGTAGAAAAAAGTGGTGTCGGAAAAGCAATCGAGCATCAGGAGAAAATGCTGAATGCAGTACAGGCACCGCGTGCAGCCAGGTGGAAAGAAGCAACCGTGGTTCATATGAATACAGTTTTTCCAGATTCGGTGCTTGCGGCCTTTATAGCAAAAATGCAGAAGAAAAAAGTGATTTATTATGGGCATTCTACAATGGAAGATTTTAAAAATTCCTTTATTGGTTCTAATCTTGCAGCGCCGATTTTTAAAAAATGGATCTGCTTTTGTTATAATTTGGGGGATGTTGTTGTGACGCCAACCGAGTATTCCAGAAAATTGTTGGAAGGGTATGGATTGAAACGAAAAATTTATTCGATTACTAATGGTGTGGATACAGAATTTTTCAAACCTGATCCAGAGGGGAGAATACGCTTCCGCGCAAAATATCAGCTAACGGAAGAGCAGAAGGTTGTGATATCTGTGGGACATTTGATTGGAAGAAAAGGAATTCTGGATTTTCTTGAACTGGCCAGAATGATGCCGAAAGTACAGTTTATCTGGTTTGGAGGCGGTAATGAAAGCCTGGTGACAGCAGAAATCAAAGAGGCGATATCAAAGAAACCGGATAATGTATTGTTTGCAGGATTCGTAAAGTCTGATGAACTGCGTGATGCATATTGTGGGGCAGATGTATTTTCGTTTATGAGTTATGAGGAAACGGAAGGAATCGTTGTTTTAGAAGCTCTTGCCTGTGAAATTCCGACAATAGTAAGAAACATTCCTGTGTATGAAGGATGGCTTGAAGATGAAAAACAAGTATATAAAGCAGAGACAATAAAAGAGTTTCAGGAAAAGATAACTGCGATTTTCAGTCAGGATGTTCGTTTGATGAAAAAGGAAGAACGGAAAATTGCTTGTAATAAAAGTCTTGGAAAAGTTGGAGAACGATTGCTGAGGCTATATTCTGAAATGGAATAAGGGACGTTCAGTCGCGCCATTCGCAAAAGCGTGCCTGCGGCACTTGTCGCTGCTGCGCAGCTATTTTGCTCATAGAGTGGCGCTCATCTCATCCGTATAATCAGCCGTCTTTTCATGCGAGCATGAAATCCGTCTGACTATACGGATGGCTGAACTGATGTCAGAATATTCTGAATTGCGCAAAATATAAAAACAACATTGACAATTCCGGAAAGCCGTGGTAAGATAACATTCGTTCGCTGGTCGAGACAGAGACTAAGGAGTGGCATGCAGAGGCAGAGCGGATGAAAAATAAAAAAGCTGTTGACAAGCCTTGATGAATATGCTATTCTATTAAAGCTGTCGCGTGAGGAACTTCTTCACAACAGCAAAAAAGAAATAAAAAAGTTGTTGACAAACATGAAGCACTTTGATATAATATAAAAGCTGTCGCATGAAACGGCAACAACAAAAAAGAACATTGATAACTGAACAATAGACAACAAACCCTGAAAATTCTTACAAGAGATTTTTCAAGAACGGACATCGAAAGATGTCAAACCAGAACAGTAAACAGGAACAGAATTGCCAAGCGATTCTGACCCGGATACAAACATTTTTAACGAGAGTTTGATCCTGGCTCAGGATGAACGCTGGCGGCGTGCTTAACAC
>OLVT01000617.1_pt1 | contig 37441 bp, 57 predicted proteins | sample 1673241 | NCBI WGS metagenome assembly OLVT01 (sample SAMEA3178936, study PRJEB25190) | human gut metagenome | biome: human gut; feature: human-associated habitat; material: faeces | place: Austria | collected 2013 | reverse complement strand
CGACGTCATTTTAGGGGACTGCATCGAAGCACGTGGACGGTATGACTTCGATAAAGATCGAACCGACTAGGAACCCTAACGTTTGCCCGTTGACCGACGGGTTCCGAATTCCGATAATGGGATAAGCTTGTAGAGCCTGAGGGATAATATAGTATGGACCGGAGTTCGATTCTCCGCGCCTCCACCATAGGAGAATTGGTCGAACTATGCCCTTCGGTGCATGGTTCGGCCTTTTTCTGTTTTGGCCTGAAATCATCGCCGTAGTGGTCAAAGGCAAAGTAGACATTAAGCGTCTTCCCGTCGATTTCAACGAATCGAACGAAGGTGCCTAAGATCACTTCTGGCGTTAGGTTTTCCGCCGCATCATCGAGCCACAGCATGAGTTCGTCAACGCCGATGTTGAACGCTTCTTCTCTCTCTGCAATGCGCAGCTCTGCTTCAAGCTCGCTCTTGCGCTGCTTCAGCTCTTCGGTGCGCTCTCTGCCACCGGGCGGCGCTATGCCGTCTTCTATCGCTTGCCAGATGCGTTCAAAGGTGCGGTCAATCCGCTTCAATTCCTTCTTTATCGCGTAGCTTCTCGATTGCTCTTTCGGCTGCTCGGCTTGAAACGCCACCATGCCGCTTGCTATGCGCTGCCTAACGTCTTCGCGCGCCACGGCTTGCAGCGTCATATCGCAAACAACGTCTTCTACGAGATCACGCCGAACGGTTCGGCGGCACTTCCGGCACTTGTAGTAGTGATACGTCGCGCCAGTGCATGACGTGCCGCTTGTTCCCGCCATTGGAGCGCCGCACTTTGCGCAATAGAGCTTGCCGGACAACGGGAACTCTAGCGTTGAGTTGATCTTGCGGCGCGGCTTGTGACGGTCGCCAAGTATGTTGTCTATCATGTCTTGTTCGACCTGCGACCAGATGGCGGGCATCCCGTCCGGCACCTCATGACCGGCGTACTTGTATACACCTGCGTTCTGGACGCGCTTTAGCAGCTTCGTGACGGTATCCTGATTGAACTTGGCACCGCGCTTACTTCGCTCGGCGCTCACGGCGCGCACAATATCGGCGACAGAGCTACCGGCAAACAACATGTTCTTCATCCTGCGAAGCACCGATGCTTCACGCTCGTTGATGACGTAGCGGCCTTCTACGATATCCCACCCGTACAGAGTGCGCCCGTTAGCCATGCAGCGTTCGGCGTTCTTCTGGATACCGTCTCTTATTCGCTCGCTATCAAGCGCGCTCTCATACTCGGCGAGAACTTCGAGCATGCCAAGCTGCAACACGCCGCTTGACCCGCTGGAAATGTCCTCGCCAGCGTATAGGATTTCTACGCCAGCCTTGCGAAGCATGATGCGGGCAAGCGACATTTCGTCTCGGTTGCGCATGATGCGCGTAACCTTGTAGATCACCACATAATCAAATAGCCCGTGTCGGGCATCGCTCATCATGCGCTGGAACTCTGCGCGGTCGATGTTGCGCCCCGTCTGCGCGTAGTCGCAGTATTCGCGCACGACCTGCAAGCCCTCGCGCTCGCAGTATGCGCGTGAGTTCTCAACTTGTATCTCTATGCTCTCTGAGCGCTGATTATGCGAGCTGAAGCGCGCATATATGGCGGCGCGGTTCTTGACCATGCTAAAATCACCCCTTAGAGCGAGCGCGGTAAAGCGCTCTGCTTCTTGACCAGCCCCGCGCGCGTTCCGCCAAGTTCCCGCGCGGGGTTTTCTTTTTTCAAAACAGCCTACATATCAAATCGGCTTCGCTTTTTTCTCTGGCGTTCCTAAAAAGGTCTTCGTTGTTACTTATGAGATGCCCGGTTTCATCCGTGACGCGATAGGCCGTCACTCCGAAATCAACGGTTTCAGTCTCTACGTATTCCTCGCCATTCAATTCATCAAGCATTTCGCAAATATCGGGCATGCACTTTCCCGATTCAACCCTATATTCTCCTTCCGAATAGACCTGCCAAAGAAGAACCTTGCTATGAAACTCTAGGTTCTTTATAGCGTCCCTAAAAGACCTGTTGTTCCAATCTTCCTTCGCCTTTCTTTCGGCATCGGCGATAGAAGCAAGATCACGTCTTTTCTCGGCTGCTTCTGTCTCAATTCTCGCGCGCTCTGTTTCGTAAGCCTTTTTCGCTTCGACTTCAGACCTCTTCTCAGCTCCAAAGCTGCCGTACAGGAAGCCAGCAATGAATGACACGGCGAAGATGAGAGCAGAAACCCACGGTGGGGCGGATGGTACCACTACGCTTATGCCAAACACGCCGACAGTGCCTATTGCAAGCGTGAGGGCGCTAACAATGCCATACAGAGACTTGAGGGATTGCCAAAGAGCTTTCATCTATACCGCCGCCCGCTCTTCGGTGGCAGAAACACTACGTTGCCCATTCTTTTTTGACGCAATAGCAGAGCTTCGCGCCGACATGAGTATTTGGTTCTGCCATTGCGGCGTGCTATCTCGGTAGCATCCTACGATCTCGCGCTCTTCAGACGTTAGGTGCTCGCCGCTATCCTCGCGCGGGTGGTCTTCGTACCAGCCGAGAATATCGTTAGGTGTGCAGCCAAGAGCGACGGCGCAATTCCAAACCTGTTCGGCATTCATCATCGCTGCGCCAGATTCCCAAGAACGGTAGGTGTACTTGTTTACACCTATCTTCTTAGCGAACTCATCCCTATTTGAATAGCCCGCAGCCTTTCGAAGCTTCATTAGTTGGACGTTCACCGCTACCCTCCTTCGCTATTCGTACAAGTGCATAGTACAACGTAGTTAGCTAATTCACAACAAAATTGTTTGTTTTCACTTGACAAAGCTATTTTGCTTGTCTTTCGTTCCGTTACAGTTGCTAACGTAGTTAGCACTTATTGGTGAAGGAGGTGAAGACGCATGGGATTCAACAAGGAGGTTTTCGCTGCGAACCTTCGAGCCGCCCGCGCGGCGCTCGACATGTCGCAGGAAGAGCTTGCTAAGGCCGTCGGCGTGTCCAAAGACGCAATCGTTAAGTACGAGAGCGGCGAGGGTTATACGCCCGGCGCTGACAAGATCGTTGCCATCTGTCGCGTAGTGCGCAAAAGCCCTAACGAGCTTATGGGATGGAAGGAGACGGCCTAATGCTCGCTCTTGGCATCGCTCTTATCGTCATTGCCCTGCTAAGCCCGATGGGCGTTCCGACGTTCATTGTCTGGCTCTTCGGAATCGGCGCGCTGGGCTTCTGGATGGGAAAGAGCATTGCGGAACCCGTCAAGAAAACGGAGGTTTCCAAGAATGAAAACCGACATTAGAACCGGTGGTTTTGGGGGTGGTTTTACGGATGCACGAACCGTGCGGCCTAGATGCCGCGCAACGGCAGTTCTACCGGGCGATTGCGGTTCTCGTTATCGCGTGGTGGCAACGAAGAAAGATGCCCGCCCGAAGCGGCAACTTCGAACGGGCGCGTCAAATTGCAGGCCGCAATTGACAGAAGACAGTATAGCGCGCATGCCGCGCTACCAGCGCTGGGGATTGTATGCAATCGCCGCCCTGACGCTAACTGGCATCCTTCCTATGGCCGCTGCCGCCCTTCTTGGGTGGTTGTGCGACCTCGTGGGCTGGTGGCTTCTCATCCCGCTTTACATCGTGGTTGGTCGCGTCTTGTGGCGCGTGATCTGGTCATGAAGGCCGAAGTCTACCGCGACAACGCGGGCTTCTGGATGGCGCGCATAGAGGAAGACGCGAGCACGCCGGAAAACCGGGGCATCGGCAGGGTCTACCGCCGCCAGATGCTACCCGTAGCACCATCGGCGAGCAAGGCGGAAGCAGAAGCGGCCTTGCGGCGCGTCATGAGCCGCGAAGCGAGGTGCCCGCATGGACACCGATAACTACGCGCAGCCGCTCGAAGCCGTCATGCGCCAAGAGCGCCAGCGCGTCTACTCGATGCCGCTAAAGGTCGCGGACAGGCGTTACCTGTTCAAGGAGTGGTGCGAGAAGAACCCGAAGGCGCTGCGCGAAATCGAGCTTACAGCGCTCGCAATCGACGCGCGCGGGCTTCGCGTCTCCACTAAGTACCTCATCGAGAAGCAGCGCTACGAGGGTACTACGAAGCTCGTTGGCGTGCCCTTCGTTGACGATCAGGGCAACGAACACACCTACGGAATCAACAACAGCGATAGCTCTTTGCTCGCTCGCTGGCTGCTCGAACGCAACCCGAAGCTTCGCATCGAGCTTAGAACATCCATGTTTGACAAGGAGAAGAAAGATGAAGCGTAAAGACGCGCAGATGGTCATTAACAAGGTCGGCGCTATGACCTGTCGCATTGAGGGAACCATGCACCTTCTTAACAAGGAAGATGGCACGGGCATTGAGGTTGATATGCCCTCGCTGCTGTCAATCATTCGCGGCGTTCTCGCATGGTGCGATGACCTTCTGGACGATGACACCAAGAACGATCTTGCCACCTCGGAACAGCTCGGAAAGCTTCTAGCCGTCGTTGGCAAGTCTATTGCCCTCGATATCGCAGCAGATGAAGAGGAATAGCGCGCAGGGAACCTTGCCGCTCGATTTCGCCGAACCGTCCATGCCAGATCCCGAAGCATGCGGCTTCGACGCGAAGCGATGGCGCGGCAAGACGTGCTGCCTGTTCCGAGGTCACGAGGTTTGGACGAACTGCCGCGAGGTCGGGCACTGCGTCTGGGACGGATGGCATCAGCAGGGAGCACCAGACGCGATGTGCGGCGAGGAAGACGGTTAGGGGGTGAAGACATGCCAACAAGGGAGGAAGCTGCCGCTTCGCAAGAACCCATGGCCTACTTTTCGCACGATTCTAACGCTTTTGATGACGATAAGTGCAAGCGGCTGATTCGCCGCCGAGGATGGGACGGATACGGGCGGTGGTGGCGGCTCTGCGAGTATATGGCGGCTCAAAAGGGGCATCGAATAGCGTTCGAGACAGAAGAGGACGTTTCCATTCTCGCTGGCGTTCTCGGCTTCGGGCAGACCGGCGCTTTCGATGAGTATGTGGCGATTGAAGATTGCAAATCATTCGTCGCGTGCCTTCTCGATATAGGGCTTCTTGAACGCGACGAAGACGGGCGATTGCTGAGCATGCGCATGCTAAAAAACGCGCTTTATTTCGGTCGCCAGCGCGCGAACGGTCGCAAGGGCGGAAGGCCGCGCAAAAACGCCAAGAACAACGATTCAGCAGGTCAGGGGGTGTAAACACATGCAATTAAAACCCGATGTAAAACCGGTGGTTTTAGGTTGGCTAAACCCACTCGCAAATGGGTGCCTAACCCTAAAACAAAATAAAACAAAACAAAATAAGGCGGGTTTTGGTTCCTTGAACCAAAACCAAACCCCGCCGTACTTGCTTGTTAGTCAACTCTACAAGCAAGGTTTCTTCTCTTGCTTCTTCTCTTTGCGGTCTTGTTTTTCGCGGCTCATTCGAGCGCCAACGAAGAAGCTTTCAACAGGTTTTCAACAGAGTTTTCCACAACGACACGAAACGAGGTGTTTTTGATGCTCAGAGCAAAGACCGACGATTTGAAGGTGCTGCGCCTTCTCGAACCGCAAGGGTGCCCCGATGCTATCGAGTGCGACGGCCAGCGCTACGTTCCGCAAGAGACTTGCACCTATCATCCGACCGATTACGCAACACGCTTCGATGAGAACGACGAAGAGATAGAGACGAACGACCCTGCGGAGGATTGCGGAACGTTCGAGTGCTCAGCGTGCGGCTTCGAAATGATGTTCGGCGACATGGGCTGGTTCGATGATGAGCCGCCTTACAAGCCCTACTTCAAATTCTGCCCTAACTGCGGCGCTCGCGTTTTTATAGAAGGTGGTGAAGAGCAATGAAAGTTCATCCGCTTGAAAACGTTTCTGTTGAGCTTTTCGCGTTCGAAAGCGCATTGAGAACCATAGCTGATGGCTACTCTGCGCATGATTGCGAACTGATCGACCAAGCACACGTTGGGGCGATGCTTTCTCATTTGTGTGACTGGCTCAACGAGATTACAGAACGTCTTGTATACGAATCGGAGAACGCAAATGATTGAGACGAAGAACGCGAAGAGCCTTGGCGAGCTTTCGCAGGGCAACGCTGTTGCGCATCCCGACCACTACGCGGGAGACGGCAAGATCGAGTGCATGGACGCTATGCGCTCGATGATGAGCGGCGACCAGTACGCGCTTCCGCCGATAGCCGCCCACTGGTGGGCTGAAGCCTTCAAGTACATATGGCGGTGGCGCAGGAAGAACGGCGTTCAGGACTTGCAGAAGTGCAAGCAGTGCATCGACTACCTGATTGCCGAGATTGAAGGCAGGAAGTGAAGCGCTATCAGATAGTTCTTTGCGCGATTGCCACCGTAGCGACCGTAGCCGCCTTCTGGTGCGTCTGCTACTGGGCTTATCAATCGCTGCTGGCAATCGCCCTTTTTCTAGTGTTCATCGCGCTTATAGCGCTCACGTTTTAGGAGGTTGCACATGGATAACGAGACTATTGGCCGCAATTTTGCTGTTCCAAATCCACCATCAACCAAGTTTCACCGCATCAACATGCTTCATCAAATCGCATGTGACTTCGCTCTGACCATTCAGGCGAATTGTCCTGAAAGCCGCGAAAAGTCGCTTGCTCTTACGAAGCTCGAAGAGTGCATTATGTGGGCTAACGCCGCGGTTGATCGCAATGAAACCGAGGACGGCGATCAGTAATGGATGAGAACAAGATTACCGAGCGCGGCGTTTACGGATGCCTTGCAATCACGTTGTTCTGCGTCCTGTCGCTCGTGGCGAGCATCGCCGTAGGCGTGTTCTTCGGCGCTGGTTTCGGTCTGCTTACTTATGCGCTGCTCATCGTGTTTGCGATTGTCTGCGTGCTCAGGGCTTTCAAGAAGGCCGGTGACTAACGATGCGACCGAAGGTCAAGCGCGGCGCAGATGGCATCTGGTATACACGCCCGTACCTTGGTCTTGACGAGCACGGAAAGCCCATCAAGCCGTACAAGCGGTTTTCCAAGGCGAAGACCGAAGAGGAAGCGCAGGCTATGGCTGACGCATGGGCTGCGAGATTATCGCCTGACGGCGAGGTTCGAAGCACGCGCATTCCTGACATGCTGGACGAGTACGTAGCTACGCGAGAGCTGGGCGGCATATCACCCCACACGGCGAAATCTTGGCGGCAGTTCACGCGTTATGCGGCTAAGTTCATGGGCGGCCTGCTGGTGCCTGACGTTTCCGCCGCTGACCTTCGGCGCTTTCAGAATCGTTTGCTCATGTCGAAGGAGAACGGAGGGCAGGGGCTTTCGTGCAACAGCGTAGTTAACGTGCATAACTTTCTCCGGCTTGCATTCGCCTATTTCGCCGAGATCGGCGTTTGCGAGCGAAACATAATGCTTGACGTTGGCAAGCCGGTAGCAAGGTACAAGGAAGCGTTCGCACTCGACAGCTACGATTACCCGCCAACCGCCGCAGCCCTCGAAGGGATGTGGAGGGAAGACGATAGCGCGACGGTGAAGATGCGGACATATGCCTTCGCCGCATGGCTCGATCTCAAATGCGGTGTTCGCGTTGGCGAGATGTGCGCGATTAAGCGCCGCGAAATCGTGCGCATCCCCCTTGGTGATGAGCACGTACACGTGGCAGGTAATGTGGTGAAGCTTGCGGGCATGGAACCGTTCCGCAGCGAATGGACGAAGGGGCGAAAGACGCGCTCAATCCCGCTGAGCGACGAGACGCTATCTGCCATTGATGACTTTACGAAGCTGCAAGCTTCGTGGGGCTTGGAGATAACGCCCGACACGCCGCTTATCACCGTTGACGGTTCTTGGCTCAGCCCAAATGCGGTATCTGACGGTCTAACACGCATCCGCGACCGCTGCGGGCTTCCGAAGGCGCTCACGTTCCATAAGCTACGGCACACCTTCGCAACGTGGGTTCTCGCCAACAAGATAGCCGATATCGTGACCCTTTCTAAGTGGCTGGGACACGTTGACGTAGCTACGACGCTGCGCAAGTACGGGCACGCCCTGCCTGAGCACGACAAGGCAGCAATCCAAGCCCTCGAAGGCGCTTATTCGTCAGCTAAAGGAGTGTGACAAACGAGTGACAAACGGAGTTTTTGGGTGCGCATTGAAAGCGGAGCTTACCGGCAGGTAAACCACCGGTTTTCAACCTTCGGTGAGCACTCACCGGCAAATACAAACTAAGTATTCAGCGGACGTTACGAAAGGAGGGTTCCAGTGGAGCCGCAAACGTTCGAATTCAAGCCAGATACGCCGAAGCTGAGCAAGGAAATGCAAGCGACGTTGGCGAAGACCGAAGCCGCCCTAAAGCAGATGTGGGAACGCGAGAAGCGGGAAGCGCAAACGGTCTACGAGATCACGATTCCGACGCAAACGCTAACCATCTTCGGCAAGGAGCACGCAGAGCACATCTTTCGGACGTTGAAGGGCTTGAAGCTCACTGGCACCTACCGAATCACGAAGAAATGAGGTGCGATGAAAACCATTGAGCTTAACGACGATGACTGGGCGCGGCTCAAACGCAAGCTGGTGAACGGCAGCGTTGACGATGCCCTGAAGGACTACACGCCGCCCGTCAAGCTGACGCACGGCAACGAGTACATCACCTACGAGAAGGAAGGCTACGACGATGATTCCGAATCTGACAACTGAGCAGCGCCGCGAAAACCTCGAAAAGGCAAAGGTTGCGCGCCAGCGCAGGGCTGCAATCCTGAAAAGCGTTGCCGACGGCTCTTACAGCGTCGTTGACGTTCTCAACATGGCGCTCGAAGACGAGACCGTTTCGCGGATGAAGGTTTTCACGCTCATAAAGGCTGCACCGGGCTACGGATTCGCCCGCACACAGCAGACCATGAAGCGGCTGCACATCGCCGAATCTCGGCGCATCAAGGGGCTTGGGGCAAACCAGCGTGCAGCGCTTGCCGAGCTGTTCGGGGGTGCGAAGTGAGCCTAAACAAGATCACGCTTTCGGGAAATCTCGGCGCAGACGCAGAGCTGCGTTACACGAAGAGCGGAAACCCCGTCGTTTCGTTCTCGCTGGCGGTCAATGAGCGCACACCGAACGGAGACGGAACGTGGGGCGAATACACCAACTGGCCTGATTGCGTCATGTTCGGCAAGCGCGCCGAAGCGCTCGCGCCGTGGCTTCGCAAGGGCACAAAGATTTCGCTTCTCGGACGCATACACACTCGCAGCTACCAGAAGGACGGACAGAGCATCAAGCGCTGGGAAGTGCGCGTTGATGACGTGGAACTCATGCAATACAAGCGCGATGCGCAATCACCAGCGCAAGCGAACGCGGACGCGCCCGGTCTTGCGATGGCTACCGGCGACCCTTCGCCCGTCCAACCGGTGCAACCTGCGATGCCTGACGTTTACGACGATGACATGCCGTTTTAGGAGGAAGAAAGATGTTCGGAACCAAGAAGAAGGCCGAAGAGGTCAAGCAGCCCGTTTCTGTCGTGCTCGTGCCGGAGGTAGCGGCATACGCAAGCGCCGCTTCGTTCCCGGTCGATGCGAACGGCAATCTCGTGTTTCTCGATGACACGGTGGAGTATCGCGGAAAGCAGTTCCAAGTGGTCTGCATGAGCCACCGAAACCACATCGTCATTCGCCAACCGAACACCGGCGGCAGCGGCGGCAAGTGGGTTTCGTCGCGCGATGTGACCGTTACGAAGCACGTTCTGGGGGTGCGCTAACCATGATCGGACGCAAGATGCGGGCTAAGAAGGTCGCCGAGGGTATCGACATGCCGACATACGCCCACGAGGGCGATGCCGGGCTTGACCTCCGTATCACGGAGACGGTAACGCTAGAGCCGATGCAGCGCTGCGTTGTCGGTTGCGGCCTTGCCGTCGAGATTCCGAGTGGGTGCGTGGGCTTGCTTTTCCCTCGCAGTGGGCTTTCGTCAAAGCAGGGTATCACGCTTGCAAACAGCGTTGGAGTAATCGACAGCGGCTATCGCGGCGAGGTGTGTGCTCCTCTCATCAACCAGAGTTATGAGACGGTGACGCTCGAAGCGGGTACGCGCGTATGCCAGCTTGTCGTTATGCCCTATGTGCCGTGCGATCTCGTGCCGGTCGATGAGCTGAGCGACACGGAGCGCGGCGCGGGCGGCTTCGGCAGCACGGGCGTTGAGTAGGTGGTTGGCATGCTGGCAATCATCGGCGGAAGGCGAACGGGCAAGACCACACGCTTAATCGAAATGTCTAGCGCGACGGGCTACCCGATTATGACGGCAACACGCCATATGGCCGATAGCATAGAGCTTCAGGCACTCAAGATGAACAAGGAGATACCGAAAGTCATTACTCCATTTGAGTACAAGAATGCACGCAATTGGAATGACAGCGTTCTTGTTGATGAAGCGGGGATGCTTATTGAGAGAATAACTGGCTCTAAAGTTGTGGCTGCATCCATTGACGGCGAGGTTGTTATTGCTGGCCAAGCATCTAGCATCGACCTTTCAAAGCTGGGGATATGGGAAGCATTCAAGCTTTGGCGCTCAGAGCGCAAGCGCGCGCGATCTGGCGGTGACGGCATGTGAGAGCAAAGGAGTTTTTCGAGGGCATCCGCGCCGAGGTGGTGAAGACCGACAGGGCGCGGGAAATGCTCGAACGTATGAAGGCGCGCGAGGGCGCGAAGGCTCAGAGCTACCAGACGGGCAGCAGCGGTGGAGACTTTAGCGACCCGATGGAATCCGTATCACAGCGCATCGACTTCGAGGGCAAGCTTAGGCAGCGCATCGCCGATGCTGAGGGCACGCTAGACGAAGCGTGCGAAGTGCTCTACGGCTCGGACGGGCGCGGCGGCTTGGCTAAGCTGAAGGGCACGCACTACGCCGATGCTATCTGCATGTACTACTGCCAAGCCGAGACATGGGGCGAGATTGCGGAGATCATGCAGTGTTCGCAGAAGTGGTGCCGCAAGCTCTGCGAAGTTGGGTTTGAGTTCATCGACCGCGTAGGTTGGGCGCATATCAAGAACGCCTGAAAATTGGGTGTTCCCTTCAGTTCCCTACTTATGCTAAAGTTCGGTACGGTGGATTAGGTAGTAAGGCCACGGGCAATTGCGCTCGTGGCCTTTTTGTTTGGAGCGTTGGCAGAGTGGCTTATTGCGCACGGTTGCTAACCGTGTGGCGCGCCAGCGCCCGTAGGTTCGAATCCTACACGCTCCGCCATATCTCAGGGGGTGCGCATGGCTAAGGACTTCTCGCGCGCCTTCTATGCATCCGCCGACTGGGAACGCGCCAGAGACGCGGCATTGACGCGTGACGCTCACTTATGCCAGCACTGCTTGCAGCAAGGAGAGATCACGCCAGCCGTCATGGTGCATCACATCATCGAGCTTACGCCAGCGAACATCAGCGACCCAAGCATTGCGACCGACCCAAGTAACCTTGTTAGCCTATGCGACCGATGCCATAAGAAGGTGCATGGATGGATTAGGCAAGGTTCGACAAGGCAAGGGCTTGCGTTCGATGCCGACGGAAATTTGATATCGCTGAACGAGTGACACAAAAACACGACACAACGAGACGCAAGCGCGACACAGAGCGAGGAAAACCGCAGGTCAGCCCTCGCGGCAATCCCCCCGGTCTGAAAATTCGGGGCGATGCCCTGGGGACCAACGCCGGGAGATAATTTCTTGCGCGTGACGGATTTTCGAAAGGGGGTGGTCTTGCGATGACGGCAAAAGTAGGCAATACTTCGAAAGTTTCGCCCGCAGTCGCGGGGAATAGCCCGCCGAAGCGGAGAGTTGCCAAGGAGAAGCGCGTAGAGAGCGAGCTTCGAAAGCTGCGCGAGATCACCAAGGGCGCTATCCCCGACGAGAAGCGAAAAACCGTCATGCCGCTGCTTGCGAACCTCGCTTTTCTGAAGGTCAAGCTTGACGATGCCCGCGCCGATCTGCTCTACGAAGATATCTTCACCGAGTATGACAACGGCGGCGGGCAAACCGGGCTGCGCGAGCACCCCGGATTCAGTGCATACAACAAGCTGTTCACCACGTTCTCACGCGGCGTGAAGCAGCTTACCGACATGATGCCGAACGGCACCGCCGCTGCCGACGCGCTCATTGACTTCATCAATGAAACGCGGTACGGCTAGGGCGAAGTCTAAGGGCGGCTCGTGCGAGCGCGCGATACGCGAATACTTCGGCGGCATACTGAGCGGCGAGATCATAGCGTGCGAGAAGATGAAGCAGGTTGCCGCTCATGTCCTGCGCGACATGGACAACACCGACCCGCTCTATCCGTACCACTACCGCGAAGAGTTCGCGCAGAAGCACGTTCGGTTCATCGAAAGCTTCTGCCGCCTACCGTCCGGGCGCTTAGGGCACGATTTCAAGCTAGAGCTTTTCCAACGCGCCATTCTGTCGGTTGTCTTCGGCTTCGTTGATGCCGATGGCGTGCGGCAATACCGCGAAGTGCTCTGGATTATGGGGCGCAAGAACGGAAAGACCGCGCTTGCGTCTGCGATAGAGCTTGACTTGCTCGTGAACGACGATGAGGGCGCGCCGGAGGTATACAACGTCGCCACCGCCCACGATCAGGCGGCAAAGGGATTCAACAACGCGTGGCGTATGGTGCTCACAAGCCCCGCGCTGGCGAAGCACATAAGAAAGCGCGTGTCAGACCTTTACTGCGATCTGAACATGGGCACCATCAAGGCGCTGAGCGCCAACACGAACCACCTAGACGGTCTGGACATTTCCGGCGCTATCGTTGACGAGCTGGCCGCGATGAAGAACCGCGACCTTTACGACCTGACGATGCAGGGAACATCTGCGCGCCGCCAACCGCTCGTGTTGGAGATCACGACTAACGGTTTCGTGCGAAACGGCATCTTCGATGCCCAATACGAGTACGCGACAAAATGGCTTGACGGCAAGGCGACAGGCGAGAAGGCTGAGCGCTTCATAGCGTTCATCTTCGAGCTTGACGAGCGCGAGGAATGGCAGGACGAAGGCGCTTGGGTTAAGGCTAACCCCGGCCTTGGCACCATCAAATCGCTGTCGGCGCTTCGCCAGAACGTTTCTAAGGCGAAGGACGATGCGACATACCTTCCCACCCTGCTAGTTAAGGACTTCAACCTCATTGAAAACCAGTCTCAGGCTTGGCTTACGTGGTCTGAGATTCACAACGAAGCCACTTTCGACCCCGGCGACGGAACGTTTACGTATGCCGTGCTCGGCGTTGACGCGGCGGACACGACCGACCTTACCGCCGCTTGCCTTCTCATGCAGCGGCCTAACGATCCGAACTTCTACGCGCTGCACATGGTGTGGATTCCGCTTCGCGCGTTGGAGCAAGCGGAGAAGGAGGGGCGGCGCGGGGGGCGCGATGGCGTGCCCTATGACGCGTGGATTGCGCGCGGGCTTATGCGGACGTGCGAAACGCCCATCATGGACAAGCGCGACGTTCTGGATTGGGTGGCTGAAGTGCAGGACAAGTACGGCATCTATGCCGTATCTTGCGGCTACGACCCGTGGCACATGCGCGACGTGCCGACCGTGGAAGCATACGAAGACTATTTCGGCGCTGACAACCTGCAAAAGGTCATTCAGGGCGCGCAAACGCTGTCAATGCCGATGAAGGAGCTTCGAGCGCTCTACAAAGAAGGGCGCATCGTGGACAACGCAAACCCGATTGCCGAATGGTGCCGCTCGAACGTCGCCATTCGTACCGACGTGAACGGAAACATTCAGCCGGACAAGAAGAACCAAGACCCGCGCAACCGCATAGACGCGTGGGCGGCCGAGTGCGACGCGTTCATTGCGATGAAGAACATTGCGGACGATTACCGCGCGATGATAGGAGGTTAGAGTTGAGCAGATCACAACCGTTTCTACGCTCGCTCTTCGATGCGGTGTTCCACCGTCCGCAGATGCAAGCGGTAAACGGCTATTTCTCTACGTTTACGGCCTATGCCCCGTCGTTCACGACGTGGCAGGGCGGGCTTTACGAAGCAGAGCTTACGCGAAGCATCATCGAGAGCGGCGCAGACCACGCAAGCAAGCTGAAACCGGAGGTTTCCGGCTCTGCTCAGCCTGTCGCCGCGCGCGCTCTCAGGCAGCAGCCTAACCCGTGGATGACTACGCCGCAGTTCATAAAGCGCATTTGGACGATTCTTCAGGTCAACGACACGGCGCTTATCGTGCCTATCGACGCTGGCGACGGCATTACGATAACCGGGTACTATCCCGTGCTGCCGAGCCAGTGCGAAGCATACGACGTTGACGGCGAGCTTTGGCTAAAGCTCACGTTCCCGACAGGCGACAGCGTGCTTGTCGAGTGGTCGCGCGTCGGCGTGATGACGCGCCACCAGTACCAAAGCGATTTGTTCGGCGACGGCACGAACGTTCTTCAGCCGACGTTGGAGCTTATGCACGCTCAGAACGAAGCTGAGCAGTCGGCTATCCATCAGGGCGCGGCAATCCGCTTCATCGGCAAGCTGAGCCAGAACCGAAACGAAGGCGACCAAGAGCGGGCGCGAAAGGCGTTCAACGCTCAGCTTTCCGCCGACAACGCGGGCGGAATCGCGGTCTATGACAAGCTGTTTTCTGACGTTGAGCAGATCACGCCGACAAGCTACACGGTCGATGCGGCGCAGATGGAGCGAATTGAGAAGAGCGCTTACCGCTTCTTCGGCTCAAACGAGGATATCGTCACGAACTGCGCGGACGAAGACACCTTCAACAGCTACTACGAAGGACGCATCGAGCCGTTCGCTGTTCAGCTCGGCTTCGTTATCACGTCCATGACGTACACGGCAAACGAGATCGCGCACGGAAACTCAATCATGTTCAGCGCGAACCGCCTAGAGTTCGCCAGCAACACGACGAAGCTTAACGTTTCCGTCGCGCTTTTCGACCGTGGTATCTGGAACGGCAATCAGGTAGCCGATGTTTTCCAATCCCCACACTACGAGGGCGGAGAGCGCCACGTGATACGCGGCGAGTACATCGACCTAGAACTTATCAGCGAGCATACGGCGGAACAGGCGGCGCAAGCCGCAGAGACGAACGCGAACATAGCCGCAATCGACGCGAGCAGCGGCTACGGCGACAAGAAGGAGGTAGACGATGCCAGCGAAACCGAGTGAGCGGCAATACCGTTCCCTTGCCGTGCCGCTCAACGTGCGGGCGGCTGACGGCGCAACCAAGAAGCGTTTCGACACGGAATACTACGTTGAGGGCTACGCTTCTACTTTCAACGACCCATACGTTCTGTTCGAGGATTTCGACGGCACAAAATACATCGAGGTTATCAGCCCCGATGCCTTCCGCGAAGCGGACATGAGCGACGTTATCCTTCAGTTCGACCATGCGGGCAGAGTGTACGCCCGCATGAGCAACGGGACGCTCATTGTGGAGCCGGACGAGCACGGGCTTTTCATCGCCGCCGACCTGTCGCGCTCTCAGGGCGCGCGCGATCTCTTCGAAGAGATAAAGGCCGGTCTTATCACGCGCATGTCATGGGCTTTCACGGTAGCGGCAGACGAATACGACCGCGAGACGCATACCACGACCATTACGCGCGTCAAAAAGGTTTTCGACGTGTCCGCCGTCAGCCTTCCGGCTGACCCGAACACCGAGATATCAGCAAGAAACCTGCTCAACGGAGCGATTGAGCAGTCGCGCAAGGAGCTTGCGCGCCGTAAGAGTGCCCTTGCCGTTGCGAGGGCGACACTGGCAATCGCCAAGAGCAGAAAGGTTTAGAACAATGGACGAAATGACTATGGATGACCTGCTTAACGAGCTTCAGGGTCTTGTCGATAAGTACAAGGCCGATGACGGCACCGACACCGAGCCGACCGAGCAGGACGCAGAGCGCATGAGCGCGCTTACCGCCGAGATCGAGAAGCGCAACGCCGCCGCCGCTCAGCGCCGCGACAGCCACACCGCGACCGTTGCAGCCGCGCGCGCCGCTATCGAGAACGGCACCGCCCGCCGTGTCGATTCCGTGCCGCTGGGGACTTCCGCGAGCGCTCGCGGTGCCCTTCCGCAGGTGCGCGACACCACCGACTACAACGCCGCCGCCCGCCGCGCGTGGGTGAAGGACATTGCCAGCCGTTCCGGCGTGCAGCTCATCGGCGGCACCGAGCTTACGCAGGTTGAGCGCGACGCGTACAACCACCTTATCGAGCAGCGCACGGCGTTTACGCATCTGACCAGCAACACCGACGCGGTTATCCCCGTCGAGCTTCAGACGCAGATTTTCACGCTGATTGACAACACGGCTGTTCTCTACGGCGACATCCATAAGGACAACTTCCCGCATCAGTTCGAGCTTATCCGCCATAAGGGCATCACGGCTGGCGACGCGGCGCAGACCACCGAGGGCGCAGCGCCCACCGATGAGGAGCAGAACGAGTTCGACACCATCACCCTTACGGGCGAGGAGATCAAGAAGACCGTCAAGATGAGCCGCAAGATGGCGGTTCAGTCTATCAACGGCTTTGAGCAGTACATCGTCAACGAGACTGGCGCGCGCCTTGCCGTCGCTGCCAACGCGCGAGTTCACGCCAAGACGGTTGACACCACGCTTGGCATGGATTCCGGCAACAAGATTAACTGCGCAACCGCTGGCACCCTGAAGAAGGCTGATATCACCAAGCTTCTGGGCATGCTCTACACCTACGGCAACCCCGCGCCGAAGGGCTGCATTATCTACGCCAACGGCAACACCATTTGGAACCATATTGCTATGGTTGAGGATGCCAACGGGCGCTCTTACTTCGTGGACGAGAAGACCGAAGACCCCGCCGTTGAGGGTCATATCTTCGGCAAGCTCGTTAAGCGCGACGATTCTATGGCGGATGGCGTCATCAAGGCTGGTTATCCCGACCTGTTCCGTGGAAACATCTTCGACGGCGTGGACGTTACGCCCTATGTCGAGCCTGGTACGCAGAAGCGCTGCTTTGACGGCTACCTGCTCTTTGACGGCGGCCTTGCCGTTCCGAAGGCTTTCGGCCAGCTCACCATCGGCACCGCCGTTAAGGCTTAGGAGGTGCCGCATGGCAGAGAAGCCGAAGCTGCTTGACGCGTGCCGCGAAGCGCTGAGGATTCCCGCCGAATGCACCGACTTTGACGCTGAGATTGAAGACCTCATCGAAGCCGCCCGCGCCGCGATGCGCGCGGGCGGCGTTGCCGACACCGTAGCCGCCGACGATTCGAACAGCACGGTTCGGCTCGCGGTGAAGGTCTACTGCAAGGCGAACTTCGGCATGGACAACCCCGATGCCGACCGCCTTACTCAGAGCTTCGACGATCTGCTAACCATGATGCGCGGCAGCTCGGAGTTCGGGGGCGTGAAATGAGCATGTGGGCTGGCACGTGCCAGCTCATCGCTAAGACCGTCAAGAAGGACGAATACGGCGTGCAGCAGACGGAGGAAACAAAGCGCAAGGTGTTCTGCAACGTCTTCTCTATGGGCGACGCGGCCTATTACGCCGCCGCTGCCGCTGGCGTACACCCCGAAGCCGTATTGCAGATTCGCAAGAGCGCATACGAAGGTGAGCGGCTAGTCGAGTTCGACGGCGCGCGGCTCACGGTCGCGCGCGTTGACAGGTCAAGCCCCGACTTCGTGCGCCTGACGCTCGCTGAGGTGGTGGGCGACCGTGGCTGAGCAGAGCATCGAGCGGTTCATAAGCAGCTGCATGAAAGAGTGCGTGGACGATAACGTCTCCGCGCTCGCGGAGAACTCGGCTGAAGCCGGAAGACGCGCCGTGAAGCTGCTGAAGCAGAAGAGCAAGGTTCGCACCGGCGCTTACAAGAAGGGATGGAAGGCCGACGTTACGACCGACGAGACGGGCACCGAATGCACGGTGCACAACCGCGTTTACCAGCTCACGCACCTTCTGGAGAACGGGCATGCCATAAAGAACCAAACCGGAAAGTATTACGGCGACGTTCCCGGAGACGGCGTTATCAGGGAGGTTGCAGACCAGGTGGCGCGCGAGTTCGCGGAGATGGGGGGCGACGGTCGATGATTGAGCTAAAGGCGCTCTGCGGGGTGCTCGATTCGCTGGGCATCCCGTGGGCTAACCAGAAGTTCGCGGACGGCGAGGAACCCGCGCCGCCCTTCATCTGCCTTGTCGCTGGATACAACGAAGCGGCCTACGCGGACAACAACACCTACCTATCGTGGATGCCCTACGATATCGCGCTCTACACGCGGCACCGGGACTACGCGACCGAGAAGCGCATACGCGCCGCGCTCGAAGCCGCCGAGTGCCCTTACACGCTTGGCATCACAGAAATTGATTCAGAAGAGCTTACCGAAGCGGCGTTCACCGTTAACGTCGCCGAGAGTTAGGAGAGAACAAATGGCACGAAACGGATTCTTCGGCGTGAAGAACTCGCATTTCGCGATCTGCACCGACGAAGACGCGCTTACCTACGAAGACCCCGTGCACGTCGCGGGCACCGTCGCTATCAGCATGGAGCCGACCGTTGAGACGGCGACCAGCTACGCGGATAACGAGCCGTGGCTTGACAAGCAGCAGGACAACGGCGGCTCTGGAACCATGAGCTTCTACGACACCGAGAGCACCGCCGAGCTGCGGCAGCTCATCGCAGACCTCGTGGGCTACGAGATCGCTCAGGACGGGCGAACCATCCTGAGCGCCGACCGCACGCCCAAGAAGTTCGCCTTTATGTGCGAGCAGCCGGGGCACGTGCTCGGTCGCCGCCGCTGCCTTCTCATGTGCCAGCTCTCGAAGCCGACGCAGGAGCTTAACACCGTTCAGGACACGCCCGAGATCACGCAGCTTGATTATCCGTTCACGTGGCGACCGGTCACTATCCCGAGCACCGACATTCGCACGAGCGGTTACGACAGCTTCACCGGCCTTGCTGATTACGACACCTTCTTTGATGCGGTCGATATCGAGCTTGCGCACAAGACCGAGCCGACGGCCTAGGAGGTTTCGAATGCTTATCAAGGTTGGCGAAAAGGAGTTCGAAGCGACCTTCAACGCATTCACTCCGATTGCCTTTTCCCGCTGCTTCAATGTCGTGAAGCCCAACGGCACCATGCGACCGAAGGACATTAACGAGGATACCGGCGCGATCTTGGAGAACTTGGACAAGTTCGGATTCCCACCGCTCGTGCCGCTTCTCGAAATCTTCTACGCGTGCATCAAGACGGCAAACCCTCAGTTCGATGAGAAGTTCGATGAGTGGGTTTCGTCCTTCCCCGCCGATGGCTACGACTTGGAGCGCAAGGACGGTTGGGCTACCGACGTGATGCGTATTGTGATGGACAACTTTTTTCCAAGCGCCGCGCAAGATGCAGTGGAAGCCGAGGAAGCCGAAAAGGCCAGCGCCGCCGCTTCCAAGTAACCTGCAAGACGCGTGCGACGCGCGATACATCTACAACTGCCAGCAATGCGGCCTGACGCTCTCAGACCTTCAGATGATGAGCTACCGGCAGGTTCAAGACCTGTTGGAGATCAACGCGTTCTACGCAGACGCTGCGGCGCACTACGACGAGGACGAGAAGGCGCGCAAGGCAGAAGCCGCGTTCTGGTCATGACGTGACATGAAGTGAGTTCTTGACGGCAGCGCACCCGCGAGGGCGCGTTGCTTCAAGCACTCATGGGACTTTGACAACCGAAGAGGGGTGATTACGTGGCTGTTTCCTACAAGGGTCTTGTTATCAAGTTCGGCGGCGACACGACGGGTCTTCAAGATGCGCTGAAATCCGTTCAGAAGCAAGCGCGCAACGCCCAAAGCAACCTTCGGGACGTGAACAGAGAGCTGAAATTCGACCCAAGCAACGCCGATCTTCTTGAGCTTAAGATGAATGCCCTCAACAAGTCTGTTGAGGAAACAAAGAAGCAGCTTGACATGTATAAGCAGGCTCTTCAGCAACTTGAAAGCAAGAAGCAGAGCGGCGCTAAGCTCACGGCTCAGGAAGAAGCGCAGTACGACAGCCTTAAGCTCGCGATAGTGAGGTGCGAGCGCCAGCTTGACAGCTACGGCAGCGAGCTTGCGGACACGGCGCGACAGGCCGAAGGGTCTAAGACCGCGCTTGGCAAGCTCGGCCAGACCATCGAGGACAACGCCGACGCTATTTCAAACGCCGGGTCTAAGATTTCGAGCGCGGGAACGGCATTGTCTGGCGGCATCATCGGTGCGGCTGGCGCGCTTACCGGCCTTGCATCGAGCCAAGAGGAAGCGATACAGCAGAGCGGGCAGCTCGAAACGGCATGGGTGAGCGCTGGCGGCACCGCCGAGCAAGCATCTTCGACCTATGCGAGCTTCTACCGCATCCTTGGCGATTCTTCGTCTGCCACGGAAGCGAGCCAGAACCTAGCGCGCCTGACAACCAACGAGCAGGAATTGCAGCAGTGGACGGACATTGCCGCTGGCGCTTACGCGACGTTCGGCGACGCTCTGCCGCTTCAGAACTTGGCGGAAGCGGCGCAGGAGACGGCGCACACGGGCACCGTCACTGGCGGTCTGGCCGACGCTCTCAACTGGTCTACGGCATCAGCCGAGCAGTGGAGCGCCGCGCTGTCCGGCCACTCTTCGGCTCAGGCCGCTTTCAATCAGGCGGTCGCCGAGGGTCAGACAAAAGAAGACGCTTTTAACGCTGCTCTTGCCGCGTGCGGAAGCGAGCAGGAGCGGTCGCAGCTCATCACCGAGACGCTTACCGGGCTTTACGCGGACGCGGGACGGCAGTACCAAGAGACGAACAAAGACCTTCTCGCTTCGCGCGACGCGCAGAACGAGATGAACCAGAGCATGCAGGAACTCGGCGAAGCGGCAATGCCAGTCAAGACCGCCGTAACCGAGATCGGGATGAGCCTTCTTAACACGCTCGCGCCCGCCCTCGAAGCCGTAACGGGCTGGTACAAGAACCTAACGCCAGAGCAGCAGACGCTTGTTAACAACCTCGCGCTCGGCGCGGTCGCCTTCGGCGGCGTGACAACCGCCATTGGTAAGACGATGGAAGCCGCAGAGGGCGTGGGAAGCGCCTTCAAGACCGCTGGCGAGCTTTGGGGCGGCGCTAAGAAGCTCATGGGCGATACGGGCTTTCTAAGCAAAATCGGAACCGGCTTCTCTAACATCGTTACCAAGGCGGGCGGTCTTGGAAGCATGCTCACCGGCACGCTCTCTAGCGGATGGACGGGCTTTACCGGGCTTATCGCCGCGCATCCTATCGCCCTTGGCGTTGCCGCCGTGTCCGCCGCCGTCGCTGGTCTTACGTGGTTCTTCACGCAGACCGAGACGGGTAAGCAGATGTGGTCTGACTTCACCGGCTGGATTTCGGAGAAGTGGCAAGCCGTGCAGGATTTCTTTGCTGGCGTGCCTGAGTTCTGGGGCGGAATCTGGGAGCAGGTCAGCACTGGCGTTTCTGATTTCTGCACCGGCGTTGGCGAGAAGTGGGAGCAGTTGAAGCAAGGTGCTTCCGACACTTGGGAGAACATCAAAACCGGCGCTTCGAACGCTTGGAACGATCTTAAAACCAACGTCGGGAACCTCGCACAAGGCGCGGTCGATACCGTGTCTAACTGGTGGAACAACCTAACCGGCAACACCGATTCGGCCTTCGGGCAAATCGCTTCCACGGTGCAGAACGACATGAACACCGCGAAGACGGTTGGCAGTTCTGCGGCTGGCGCTCTGCAAGCCGCGATGAACGGCGACTGGGAGACGGCGAAGAGCCAAGCGGCAAACGCCTTCAACGCGATTAAAGACAACATCGGCTCGAAGCTTGACGCTGCCGAGAGCACGGCGGTTAGCATCGCAGACCGAATCGGCGACAAGCTGGGATTCCCCGGCCTTGGCTCGAAGGTGCAGGGCGTGTTCAACAGCATTCGGGGCTTCATAGAGAACCCTATCGAAAGCGCATGGGACGCGATTTCGAGCATTCCGCAGAAGATCATGAGCGCTTTCAGCGGAATCAGAATCAGCATACCGGAGGTGAAGTTGCCCCATTTCTCCGTTAGCTGGTGGGATTTGGGACCGGTTCGCCTTCCTAGCGTAAGCGTTAGTTGGTACGCGCGCGGTGGCTATTTCGATGAGCCTTCAATCGTCGGCGTTGGCGAAGCTGGCGGCGAGTTCATCGCGCCTGAGAAGCAGTTGCAAGGCTTCATCGAAACGTCGGTCAACCGCGCATTCTCGCGGTTCGCCGACACGCCGAACCAGCCCGTTAACGTCGCCGTGACGGTTTACGCCACGGTCGCTGACGGCGTGGACGCATACGAGACAGGCCAGCAGATCGGCGCTGGCATCGCAAGCAAGCTGAAGCAAAGGGGGGTGCCAGTTGCAACTTAGACGGACTAGGAACCAGCACGACCGAATCATCTTCAACGGCACCGACCTATCGAAGCTGGTTTACTGCAAGGTGCGCCGCCCCATCATGGCGACCGTCAACGCGACGTTCGAGAGCGTGCCGGGGCGGCATGGCGAGGTATTCAAGAGCGCCTACCGTGGCGGCTACGACCTACCCGTTGAGATTTGGCTTAGGACTGAAGACCGCCGCGAGGTCGCGGAGATGCGGCACAAGCTCGCGGCGGCTCTATGGACTGACGAACCCGCGCCGCTCTACCTTCCCGATGACCCGACGCGCTACCTGCTCGCAATCGTGAGCGGAAGCACCGACCTAGACGAGATCACCGACGATTGCCCTACTACCACCGTCACTTTCCACATCGGCGACCCCGACTATTACGGCCAGAAGCGCCGCATGGAGGTTTCGGCTGGCAACGTCTACGTCAATGCTGGGGGAAACAGACCGGCTTACCTGAAGGTGACGGCTAAGCCCGCTGCTGGCAGCACGTGGCGGATTACGAACGTCGATACCGGCGAGTTCGTGGCTATCAATACCGCGCTCACGTCTTCGAGCACCATTCGGCTTGACATGGCGACCGAGCACGCGACGGTGAACGACCAGACCGCGCCGGTAACGATTGATTCCGATTACTTCGAGATAAGCGGGCGCTGCCACCTGAACATCACTAACGGCACCGCGATTCTAGAGTGGGTGGAAAGATGGCTCTGATAAGACGAATCGGCTTCACCCGCTTCAGCAGGTGGGGCGAAAATCTGGGGCGGCTCACGGTGAGCGCCGCGACGCACGCCGACGCGCTGGACGGAACCGACGAGCTGAAAATCACGTGCGCTGAAGACCTTGTGAAGGGCGACCGCGTCGTTTGGATTGACCTTCAAGGAGTGTGCCACGAGCACATCGTGGACACCGTAGACCGCGTACACGACGATGACGGCGCGCCTGAGACGCAGGCAACGTGCATCAACTCCATCAACGAGACGTGGGATGACTGGTTGGACGATAAGCGGCCTTCTGGCAGCGTGTCGGTAGCCCTCTCATCCATTCTCGCTGACACGCGCTGGGAGGTTGGCACCTGCGATCAGGGCGGCAGCGCTTCGCACACCTTCTACCACATAAGCGTGCGCGAGGGCATAGCCGAGCTGCTGGAAACGTGGGGCGGCGAGCTTGAAACGGCCATCGTTCACAACGGCGCTGGCATCGTCGCGCGGCGCGTGAACATTCGTGCCCTTCGCGGGAACCAGAGCAGCGCAAAGCGCTTCACGTGGACTAAAGACCTCGTTTCCGTCAAGCGCTCCGTTGCGAGCGACAACCCGAAAACGCGCGTCTACGGATACGGCAAGGGCGTTGAGACGGAAGGCGGCGGCTACGGTCGCCGTCTCACTTTCGGCGATATCAACGGCGGAAAAGACTACGTGGAGGATTCCGAAGCTACCGCCGTTTGGGGGCACCCTGACGGCGAGGGCGGCATTCTTCCCGCCGTCGCGTCATACGTCAACGAGCAGTGCGAGGACGCGGCGCAGCTCTTGCAGGAAACGAAAGACTACTTGGAGCAGGTCAAGGAGCCGAAAGTAACCTACACCGCTTCGGTTATCGACCTATACGCGTTCGGGCGCTCGTGGGAGGGCGTGGGCGTTGGTGATGACGTTGCGATCATCGACAAGGGCTTTTCTGCCGAGGGCGTGCGCCTTCATGGTCGCGTGTCTCAGATTGAGCGCGACTTGCTCACCGGCGACGCGACCGTGACGTTCGGCACGCTTACGGACACGATGGCCGACATGTGGCAGAGCGTCAATAACGCCCTGAAGAGCAACAGCCAGCAAAACGCGCTCTACGACGCTGCGGCTGGCACGTCGGTATCGTGGATCATTCAGCTTCAGCAAGCGCTCAACGCTCAGTTCAATTCTGTTGGAACCTACAAGGTCGAGACGTTCGAGCTTGGAACGATCTACAGCAACGTACCCATCGACGCGCTGACCGGGCTACCGCTGCGCAGCACGTCTGGCATGTGGGCTGTCAACCTTAACGGCAGGGGTCTTCGCCTTGCATCAGGTCTTACCTCCGACGGCCAGTGGAACTGGAAGACTTTCTTAACCGGCGGCATGGTGACCGCAGACCTCATCAACGCCGGTACGATGCGAGCAGACCGCGTGCGCGCCGGTCTTCTGACTGATGAGGTTGGAAAGAACTACTGGGACTTGACAACCGGCGAGTTCTCGCTTTCGGCGAGCGCCGGGGTTTGCGGCGGCTCGGCAGGTGAGCTTATCGTCGGCACCGATGTAGAGTTCGGGTTGTCCGACAGCGCATCTTCGAAGCCAACGTCTTGGTCAACGAGCGCGACTTGGCAGAGGGGAAAGTACCTCTGGCAGAGAACCAAGATGACGCTCGCCGACGGCTCAACGGAGTACACCGAAGCTCAGTTGATCGCCAGCGCAAGCGGCATCGGCGTTTCAGAGGTAGTGGAGCAATACTACCTGAGCACCAGCAGCACCACGCAATCGGGCGGCTCTTGGTCAACCACGCAGCAGACGTGGGTGGCCGGTCGCTACTACTGGACGCGCATCCGCATCACGTGGTCTGACGGGACGGTTACCTACACCGACCCCGTTCTCGCGCGGGCGCTCACGAGCGGCAACCAGAGCACGAACGACCTAGACAACTCGCTCACGCAGCTCGATGTGTTCAATCGACTGACGAATAACGGGCAGACGCAGGGTGTTTACCTCAGCAACGGGAAGCTCTATATCAACGGCGATTACATCAAGGCTGGAACCATCAACGGCGACTACATCAAGGGCGGAACAATCGAAGGTGCGATCTATCGCTATGGAAGCGAAACATCATACACAAAAGCAAGTCAAGGTTACTTTTTCACGACAAACGGGGTAGACGCAATAAAGATATCCGGCGGAGAAATATACATCGGAGAAAAGGGCGAAGGAGATAACGTCAACTTAAATGCAGGTCTAAACAAGGTTAGCTGGCTTGGAGAAGGCGGGATGCACATTGCATCCCATAGCGACAACCCGTATTTAGAGGGCTATACCCATGACGGTTATGTTGACGTCGCGATTACAAGCGTAGGGGGGCTGCTAGATTGCTGCTCACCTATTTTCTTCAACGACTATGAGACCGGAAAGAGCGGCTTCGCTGTCGTTTCGGAAAACGCTAACAACTTTCGTTTTGTTTTCAACGCGACAAGCGGTTCTTACCTTGAGATTCAGACCATCTTCGGGGCTTATGGTCTGTCTGCATGGCATTCAGACGCTCGCATGAAGGAATCAATAACAGATTCTCCGGTAGATGCTCTCAGTGTTATCAGATCAATTAAGCATAGAACGTTCAGATGGAGGGACGTTGTAGACGGGTTCGGTGAAACCCATGAAGGCTGCTGCGTTGACTGCGGATACATCGCGCAGGAACTGGAAGAAATCAACAAGGGATTTGCTTTTACCGTCGGAGAGGGCACAGAAGGAGAGCGAAAGCAAATCAGCGAACAAAGACTGATTCCGTACATCACAAAAGCAATTCAAGAACTTGATGAACGTATTTCAGCAATAGAAGACAAGCTGAAAGGAGGCGCGCAATGAGCAACACGCGGACGTTGGAACTCGATATCTCGAAGGAGGGAACGGGGGCCTGCGTCAAGGTGGGTCAGGGCGACGATGGCGGAACGACCATCAAGGCGCTTATCTACGACAACGGAGCTGAGTTCGCGCTTTCCGGCGCTACGGCATGGCTCGTGGTGCTTCTGCCGAACAAGCGCAACTACTATCGCGGCCAGTGCTCGGTGAGCGGTAACGCCGCCACGATCACGGTTGACGAATCCAAGCTTTGCAGCGTGCCCGGTTACACTGATGAAGCATACTTCACGATAACGAAGGACGGAAACACCTACTCAACTGAGCGGTTCGCACTCGATATCCTGCGCAGCGCGCTTGACGGTCAGCAGCCCGCGCAGAACTGGGACGATGCCGTTCAAGACCTCATCGACCGTGGCAATCAGGCCGTAAGCTCAGCCAACAGCGCGGCCAGCGCGGCGAACAGCGCCGCGAGCAAGGCGAACTCGGCTGCTACGAGCGCGACCAACGCCGCGAAGGCTGCAAACGATGCCGCAGCGGCGGCGACAAGCGCAGCTTCGGCGGCGAACACGGCAAAGGCTAACGCTGACAAGGCGACAACGGCGGCGAACAACGCGGCATCGGCTGCGAACACGGCGAAGACCAACGCCGACGCGGCCACATCCAAGGCCAACGCGGCTGCGAGCGCGGCGAACACGGCTGCTTCTAACGCGAACTCCGCCGCCGCTGCGGCGAACGGAGCTGCGGACGATGCGACGGCTGCGGCTCAGAACGCTTTGAACATCGCAAACAGCATAGCGGCTATCGAGCCGCCTTCTGACGATGAGGTTGAAGAGCTACGCGACGCTAACGCGGTGCTCGCTACCGCCGTCGCCGAGCTGCAAGACGATTACGTGATTATCAAGGAAACGGCCTACATGCCCGCGAGCCGCCGAAGCGCGCTGTCGGGCGAAACGCTCACGGTCGCGCAGGCGAGCATGAGCGGCGAGACGGCCACGCTCAACTAAGGGGGTACCATGGCTGACCTTTCCAAGTTCTCGATCAACGGAACGGCATACAACCTGAAGGACACTTCGGCGCGAAACTCGGCGAGCGCCGTCACCACCGCAGAGGAATACGACCGGCAGCACATCATCAACGCATACGGCGGTCGCTCGCTCGCTTCGGTCTTCGCAAGCGAGATCGGGAGCACCGACGTTTACACATGGCTTCGGAACCGCGCTCGAAGCGCCAACTTCGCCGGTCTTCGCATCGGCGATTACATCGACGTTCCCATCACGGCGGGCGCTAACGTGCCGTCGCAGACGGTGCGCTACCGCATCGGCGCTATCGACCACTATTACCAGTGCGGCGACACGGCGAAGGGGCACCATATCGTCATGGTGCCGCTCGCGCCCGTGAGCGTCACCGGAGACAAGGCATCAAACACCAGCTACCTTCAGTGGCGAGATACGAACGACAACAACGGTACCGCCGAGGAAAAGCACCCTTACTTGGTTTCGAAGCTGCACGACTGGGAAATCAACGACTTCCTGCCAGCGCTGCCGACCGCGCTTCAAAACGCGATCATGGCGCAGCGCGTGCTTCTCGAAGAGCGCTATTCTTCGAGCGAAAAGCTCACCGAATCGAGCGGTTGGAGCTGGGCGGACTTGGGCAAGGTCTGGTCGCCCTCAGAGATGGAGGTTTACGGCTGCCCGGTATGGGGCACCAAGGGCTACTCTGTCGGCTTCGATAGCCAGTTCCCCATCTTCAGCGACACGGCAAGCCGCATCGCGGGCGGTCGCGTCGATTGGTGGCTGCGGTCTGTCGTGGGTGGTTCTTCGTCCTCCGCGTGCGATGTCAGCGACCGCGGCTCTGCCGGCGACGACGCGCCGACGAACGGCTGGATACGCCCGCTGCCGTGCTTCCTCATAGGCTGATAAGCCGTACACAGTACCGCGCTGGCGCATGCCTTGCGCATGCGCCAACCGTCGCAGATTAGGAGGTGCCGCGAAGTGAGCGGCGTATACATGCGCAACCGCAACCTAAGCTCTTTCGAGTATTTCAACACGGCGGTTGCGATCAGAAACGACGTGACGCGCCTTGTAACGTCGCGCGACGTTCCGAAATCCTACCGCTTCATCTTCGCGGTGCCTATGGCAGAGACGGCGCGAAGCGTTGTCTTCAATCTGGTTAAGGCCGACGCATTCTATCCGAACACGGCGCGCAACGTCGATGAGCGGAAGCGCTACATGACGCTTGCGCTGGCAGACCTAAACCAGCTCTACCAAGACATGCAAAGCCTTCTGACTATGGGGCTTCCCATCAAGGCCGCGCGGCTCGAAGGAATCCTAGACAGAATCGACAGCGACATTAAGCTGATAAAGGGCGCTCGCGCTGGCGTGAAGCTCATAGGAAAGGGGTAAAATGTTCGCGAGTTGTCCCTTGGAAATCGTCGCGTCAATTGGTGGCTGCGGTCTGTCATGGGTGGTTCTTCGTCCAACGCGTGCAATGTCAACAACAACGGCAATGCCAACAACAACGCGCCGACGAACGACTGGATACGCCCGCTGCCGTGATTCCCAAGCTTTGCCAGACCGCGCGGCCGTAAGCGCCGCGCGCCGTGCATTTGAGGAAGGAAGGGGCGACCATCGGGCATGCGCCCGTAAATATGCACCCCGCGACGGTTGCCGTTCGCTGCTTGCATGGCGCGGTTCTCGGCTTCCGACCGCGTTTCATGGTCAACCGTCAAGCGGCTGCTGGATGCCGACTGCAAGCCGCGCGGGGTGCCCTCATGAACTCTGAAGAGCGACGCGCAGCACGCCGCGCAAGGCGAGATGCCAAGCGCGCGGAGAATAGGGCTAGGCGCATCGAAGGATGCACGCTAGAAGCCGTCGCAGACCTCGATAACCTATACAGCGCGGCGAACGGCGCTGCTGCGGGCGTTCGCTGGAAGGCAAGCGTTCAGCGCTACATGGGGCGCGTCATGCCGAACATCATGCGGGCGCGACGCGACCTGCTCACGGGCGCTGACTTCCGGCGCGGCTTCATCGAGTTTGACCTTTTCGAGCGCGGAAAGCTTCGTCATATCTGCTCTGTCCACTTCTCGGAGCGTGTCATACAGAAGTCTTTAAGCCGTCATGCGCTCGCACCCGCGATCTGGCCTACCCTGACAGAGGGATGCGCCGCAAACGTGAAGGGGCGCGGCACCGAGTACGCAATCAAGCGCATGAAGCGTCAGCTTGTAGCCCATCGGCGAAAGCACGGGACGGAAGGTTACATCTTGCAGGTCGATTTCTCGGACTATTTCGCGAACATCGACCACGACGCTTGCAAGCGCATCATCGACAGAGCCATTGACGATGAGCGCGTTAAGCGCGTCATGTGCGACCAGATAGACGCTCACGGCGAGCGCGGGCTTGGTCTTGGCAGCGAGCCGAACCAGATTTTAGCGGTGGCCTTGCCGTCGCCGATAGACCATCTGATGCTTTCGCTTCCGGGCATCCTCGCGAGCGGTCGCTACACGGACGATAGCTATTGCATCGCGCTTGACAAGCAGACGCTTTGGGACGCGCTTTCGCGCATCGAAGCGCTCTGCGACGATCTGGGAATCATCATCAACCGCAAGAAGACGCGCGTAGTGAAGCTGTCGCGCGGCTTCGTGTTCCTGAAGAAGAGGTTTTCATATGGCGAGGGTGAAAAGGTGGTTGTTCGCCCTTGCCGCTCTTCCGTGACACGGCAGCGGCGCAAGCTTAAGAAGCAAGCGGCGCTGGTCGCTCGCGGCGTTATGGCCGTCGAGCAAGTCAACCAGTCTTACCAATCGTGGCGCGGAGGCATGAAGCGGCTTGACGCTCACGAGACGGTAAGGCGCATGGACGCGCTCTATAAGCAGCTCTTCAGCTAAGAGCGAACACATACCATCAGGTACCAAAGCCCTCGCAGACGCGGGGGCTTTTTCGTTACCGAGAGAAAGGGGTAACAAATGGCACTCACCGAAGACGAAGAGAGCATGGTGCGCGCGATCATCGCGATTTACAAGACACAAGCGCCGTCTCTCTCAACCGACGTGGCGAGCCGATCAGCCGCGCTCTTCGCCGCGTGGGACGGCAACGGCCACGCCTACGCCGAGGGCGAGCGCGTGAGCTATGAGGGCGAGCTTTACGTTTGCCTTCAGGCGCACACGTCGCAGACCGATTGGGCACCCACGGCAGCGCCGAGCCTTTGGGCGAAGGTGCTTGAAGCGGGCACGCCCGACACGCCGACAGAGGAAGTGCCCGAATGGGTGCAGCCCGATTCTACGAATCCCTACCCGCTCGGTGCCCGCGTGAAGCACAACGGCAAGGTCTGGGAATCCCTCGTTGCTAACAACGTCTGGGAGCCGGGGGCTGTCGGAACCGAAACCGTCTGGCGAGAGGTGACGGAGGGATGACGTGGCGGAGAGCGTTTTAGACCATGCAGCGGCCTTCGGTGCCGAATGGTTCTTCGCGTTCCTCGTTGCTATCGGCTTCGGAATCCTCGCAAAGCAGTTGCTTAACGAGTACCAGCGCAACAACGAGCGCAAGGCGGAGCTTGAAGAGCGAAACGCAGCGCGACAGGCAGAGCTAGAGCTGAAGCGCGAAGAGCGCAAGCGCGACGAACTCAACGAGCGCGCGGAGCGCGACCGCGAGCGCTCGGAAATGGAAGGCCGCATCGCTGCGCAGATGGAGCGAAGCAACAACATTTCGGAAGGGCTGCAAGCCGCTATGGAATCTCTCAGGGCTTCCACGGCGGCGCTGCACGACGAAATCAGGGAATCGCGCGAGCACTCGCACGATATGGCAAACAAGGTCGATCACATCTACGACCGCGTAGACCTCATCTATGAAAAGGAGAACTGAAATGATTAACTTCACCGCACGAATCAAGAACAAGACGTTCTGGCTGACTCTCATTCCCGCCGTCCTGCTGCTCGTGCAGGTGGTCGCCGCGCCGTTCGGCTACCAGTGGAACTTCGGCGTTCTGAACGAGCAGTTGGCCGCGATCATCAACGCGCTTTTCGCCGTGCTCGCGATTCTTGGCATCGTGACCGACCCGACCACGGCGGGCGTTGGCGATTCCGCGCAAGCGCTCACCTACACCGAGCCGAAGCGCGATGAGTAGGCTAAAGGCTGTCGCCCTCGTGCTTTCCGGCGCGCTCGCGTCAATGCTCTTCTGCGGCTGGCTCATCGTCGGCCATATCGAGAGCGACGCGGGCGCGCTCGCTGAAGCGCGCGAAGAGGGCTACTCGGCGGCTGAGGAAGACCGCCTTGCAATCGTGGTCGATAGGCCGATTGCCGAGGGTAACAGCATGCCGCTATGGCTTCAGACCGACCCGCAATGGGACTACATACCCTATGCGGGCGGAACCATCGGCGACAACGGCTGCGGCCTTACATGCGCGGCTATGGCTGTCAAATACATGACGCTTCAGGACATTACGCCGCTCACGCTCGCATCGTTCGTGGGTGACACGTGCCTTACCGATGGCGTTAACGACCCCGGCAAGTTCTGCGCGTGGATTGCCGAGCATTACCCGGAATACGGCATCGAGAGCACGCCGATTTCTTACGATCTCGCACCCGTCCTTCAGAACGTGTCTGATGGGTGGCTCGCCTTCGCTGGCATGAGCGGAACGCTCGGCGATAGGGACTACGGCGGGCACGTCGTGCTTATCTGGCGCGCCGACGATGACGGCTACTGGATACGCGACCCGGCGAGCGCTGGGAACTCCGCGCGCGCCTTCACGCTCGAAGAGCTAGAGCAGGTCGATTTTCATTACTTCTACTGCATCAGAGGGGGCTTCTATGGCACTCAACGGCATTGATATTTCTAACTACCAGCGCGGGCTTGACCTCGCGCAGGTGCCTTGCGATTTTGTTATCTGCAAGGCGACAGAGGGAACCACCATCGTTCGCAACACCTGCGACCCGTGGATTCAGCAGGCTATCAAACTCGGCAAGCTCTGGGGCTTCTATCACTTCATGAACGGAGAAGACCCCATCGCTCAGGCTAAGCACTTCGTCGCAAGCTGCCGTAACTACTTCGGCAACGGCATTCCCGTTCTCGATTATGAGATGTACGGGCGCATCGGAACCGACAAGGCAAAGCAGTTCCTCGATTACGTCTACGATCAGACCGGCGTTCGCTGCATCGTCTATATGAGCCGTAGCGTTTGCACCGAAGAGGATTGGTCGAAGATCGCGCCGAATCACGCGCTCTGGGTTGCGCAGTACGCTAACAACAACCGCACCGGATACCAGTCTTCGCCGTGGCTTCCCGATGGCGGCTTCGGCGCTTGGGGTAGCTGCGCAATCCACCAGTACACGTCGAATGGCCGTCTCAATGGCTTCAACGCGCCGCTTGATCTCGATATCGCCTATATGACGCGCGAAGCGTGGGGCAAGTTTGCCAACCCGTCCGGCGCGGCAGCGCCCGACGTTCCGCCCGCAGAGGTCGCCGAGCCTTCGCCGGAGGGCACGACGCTTGACCTTGCAGCAGCGGTCATGCGCGGCGAGTATGGCGTTGACGATGAGCGCCGCGAAAAGCTCGGCGACCGTTACCAAGAGGTGCAAGACCTCATCAACTACATTGACGGCGCTTCCGCTTCTCAGCTCGCAGATGATGTGGAACGCGGAATGTTCGGCGTTGTGCCGACGCGCAGCGACGTTCTGGGCGACCGCTTCAGCGAGGTTCAGGCAATCGTCAACAAGAGGGCGGGCGTTGGCGCTGCGCGCGTCTACACCGTCAAGAGCGGAGACACGCTCAGCGAGATTGGCGCTTCGCTCGGTATCGACTGGCACACCATCGCAAGCAAGAACGGCATTGGGGCACCTTATACGATCTACACCGGCCAGAAGCTTTCTTATTAGTGTTCAAGCGGGGTACCCTGACAAGGGGTGCCCCGCTTTCTGGCGTTAGACGGGCTTACAGCAAGCCGCCCATCTGGTGTTTTGCAAACACCGGAAATTGCTATTTGTGGCACGTGCCAACGACAACAAACCAGTTTTTCGATACTCTAACTATGCAAGTATCAAGCTGGATAGCTGCGCGGTTGGCGGTGCTTGTTGAGTTCGCCGTTTTTCTCATAAGCTCCACCAACTGTTCAGTAGGCGAACATATGCAGGTGTTCGTCGTTAGGCGGGCGTTCGTATTGCTCGTCGAATAGAAGAAGCCGCTCCATACGGGGCGGCTTCTTTGCGTTCTAGGCCTGCGGCATGATCTCCTGCTCGCCGTCCTCGTCCATGTACGGCATGAGGAACACGCCGCCCTGCTCGGTGGTAAGCAGCAGGTACTCGCGGTTGTGCTCGTCGCACACGATTTCCTGGCCGATGCCCTCGGGCAGGTCGTATATGGGGCCGTCCGTGCGGGCTTGCCTCACGGTCACGTCTTGCGCTCCCATGGCCTGCGACGCGCAGCTGGCGGCGGCCAGGACGATGAACAGCAGGACGACCGCCGCGAGGATGGGGCCGCACCCGCCGTTGCGCTCCTCGTCTGCGGGGCTCGGGTACGGCATGGCCTATCCCACCTTCACCAGATAGTCGTCGGCCTCTGGCTTGCCCGTGGCCTTGCCCACGGCGATGTAGCGCGTTGCGCCGCTGTAGCCCGTGTATCGGCCCCACACGTAGCCGTCGGCGATCTTGTACCAGTTATCCAGCGTCACGGTCTCGCCGCTGGAATAGTGCGCCACCTCGGTGCCGCCCAGGCCGGGGGCGTCGCGCACGCGCAGGTAGTCCACAGTGCAGCGGTAGGTGCCGCCGAAGTTCTCGGTCGTTTCCTGCTGCGCAGGCTGCGGCTGCGGGACGGCTGCGGGGGCGCTTCCAGCAGTGATGCCGAAGCATTCCAGGTAGATGCGCGCCAGCTCGTCCAGGTTGCCGTTGAACTTCTCGCGGTCGCCGTCGTTGTCGATGAAGCCGTTCTCGCACAGGCGGTAGTTGATGCCGCGCGCGGCGGCTCGGTTCGGGTTCGCGAGGTCGGAACGGCGCACCAGCTTCTCGGAGCGCCCGGGCATGAACGCCGCCAGCTTGTCGGCCAGCGCATTGTCGTACTCGTCAGGCTCAAAGCCCTCCTTGATGATGACGTGCGCGCCGTGGGCCGTGGCGATGCCGCTGGCGTCCATGTGCAGCTCCACCACTGGCGCGTCGGTGCTCAGGCGGTTAAGCCCGCCGTCGGCGTACCAGTTGCGGGACGTATCGCCCAGCTCGACCTCGGAACCGCCCAGTTCCTTGATTCGCTGGCCCAGGGCGCGAACGCGCTCGGCCTCGGTGCAGCCGCCTGCGCAGCAGCCGGGGTCGCCAGCGCCGTGGCCGCAGATGATGAACAGTTTAGCCATTGCCTACTCCTTCCCGCCTACGGTCACGCCCAACAGGGCGTCGAGCCACTTGGATGTGATGCCTACCGACTTGAACAGCGTGTAGGCCGCCTGCACGCCGCCTACCACGGCGAAGGCGCACGTGACCCATGCGCCCGGGTCTGCGGGCACGCCGCCCACGAAGCCGGTCACGACGCCCGCCAGGAGCGAGCAGCCCAGCGCCAGGATGCGCGCGGCCTTGCCGGTCATGGCCTCGGTCTTGATCAGCTGCACCGCGAACGGCACGGCGAAAGACATCACGATGGCTGCGATTGCTTGCATTTCTGTCATTTCGGATTCCTTTCTATCGAGCCGATTCCTTGTAGAGCAGGTCAACGCGGTCGGCGATGTGGTCGACCTTCGCCGCCATGCCCTGGCTGCGCGCCTGGCTGTTCGCCAGGTCGGTGTGCAGCACCTCGTTGGAGGTCACGACGGACTCCATGAGCGCCTTCATAGCCTCCATCAGCGCGTTGCTGCGCTCCATCTGCGCGGCGATGCGGCCCTCCATCTGGCTGCGCTCGCGGTCGCGCTGCGCCCGCTCGTTCACCTCGCCCTGCTTTCGCTCTTCGCGCTTGAGGTCGATGTTCGCCTTGCGCTCGTTCTGGGCCTTGAACTCTTCGAGGAACTGCTTGCCGAAGTACAGGACCACTAGGACGAGCAGCGCGCCGAAAAGCGACCCGGGGCCGTACGGCGCGAAGATTTCCAGCACGTCGGTCATTCGTTTTCTCACCTCCTCGAATCGCTGCCGCGATTGTCCGCGAGGTGTCGCCGGGCAAAAGAAAAGCGCCCCCGAAGGGGCGCTCGCTACTCCTGCGGCGCTTCCGGCTGGTCGGGCTCCATGGCTTCCAGCTCGTTGATGCGGTCGCGCCACGTCTGGCGCTGCGAGATGATCTCGGCCACCTCCTTGGCAGCTGCGGCGATGGCCGAGAGCAGGTCGGTGATGGACGATGCGGAGAAGATGCGCTCCACCGCCTTCATGACCTTGTAGTCGCTCTGCTCAAGCTGCTGTTTGTAGCCGTTGATCTCCCCGGCGATTTCCTGTTCTGTCATGGGTCGCTCCTTCCGTTGCTAGGGTAGGGGCATGTTCCCATCCGTGTCGCCTCCAGGTTTGGATTGCATTGAGCAACCCCCCCCCGCGGGATTTCCGAAAAGGCTGCGGTACAGCGCGTCCATGGCCCGCACGCTGCGGTGCGCGTCCAGCCGCTTCATGCCTCCGCGCCAGCTCTGGTAGCTCTGCTCCACCTGCTCGGGGGTCATGATGCCATCGGCGACCATGCGGGCCATCTTCTTGAGCTTGCGGCGCTCCCGCGTTATGGAGTCTCGGCACGGCTTCACGACTATGCGGCCCGTCTCCGTGTAGAAGATGCGCTTCTTCAGCCACGTGAACCCGCGCGTGAGCTTCACCACGCGCGTCTTGCGCGGGTTCAGCTCGATGCCCAGCTCGGCGCATTTGCCCTCTATCAGCAGCAGGCACACCTGCAAGTAGTCCTTGGACTCGTGTATCAGGTAGAAGTCGTCCATGTAGCGCCCGTAAGACTCGGGGCGCAGCATCTCGGTCACGTAGTGGTCGATGCGGTTGGGGTGGGCCACGGCGCATATCTGGTTCGGCTCGCTGCCCAGCCCCAGGCCCACATCTCCCTGCGCGTCTATCAGGCGGTGCTCCAAGGCGACCACGCGCGGATCTAGCAGCGCGGAGGCCACCTGGTCTTTGACGGGTTGGTGCGCTATGCGCGCGAAGTAGTCGGAGAAGTCGCCCAGGAGGATGTAGCCCTCGCGGCCGTGCCGCCTCCAGTGGTCGGCCAGGTGGCGCTTGAGCAGCTTCAGGGCGTAGTCGGTGCCGCGCCCCTTTATGTTCGCGGAGTTGGCGGCTATGAGGGTGGGCACGATCGCGGGTACGAGCGCGTTTTGTGCCAGGGACTTCTGTACCACGCGCTCGGGGAAGTGTACGGCGCTGATATGGCGCAGCTTTCCTCGCTCCCACAGGTCGAACCGTATGAAGCCCCGGCATATGTCGCGCCCCTCCAAAAGGTCGCGGCGGGACAGGACGGCGTTGCGCAGGTAGCTTCTCATGTACCTCTGCGTGGACGACTTCCACATGACGCCCCGCGCGGCCTGCTTTGAAGCCTTGCACAGGCTGTTGAGGTCGGCCACGGTATCAAGCGTGCACGCCTTGACGCGCTCGGCCTTGGCCTGCGCGCGCTTCTCCTCGCGGCGCTTGCGGCGCGCCGCCCGCCTTTGCTCGGAGTTCACAGGAGGCACCCCGCGCGGCTTGCAATGTGGCTCTGGCAGCCGCTTGAGGTATGGCCATGAAACGCGGCGAAGCCACGGAGCGCCGCGCCATGCAAGCAGCGTCCGGCCACCCTCGCGGGGTGCGTATTTACGGGCGCATGCCCGACGGTCGCGCCTTCCTTCCTCTCCGCGCTCTGCTTTCGGCCCTGGGGCCTACTCGGTCTGGCAATAATGGAATCCGGGGCGGGGGCGAACCCAGACGTTCGTCGCCGAGTTGTAGTTGGCATTGCCGTTGTTGTTGACGTAGCACACGTTGGACGCGGAGCCACCCATGACGGAACGCAACCACCAATTGTACCGATAAACAAGGCGCGACCGCCGTCCATTATAGCGAACGCAGGCGCTCTAGCTCGGCCTCGGCCTCGGCTATGCGCTCCTCGGTGGACTTCTTGCCGGTGACGCGCACGTTCTTGCGCGCGCCCTTCAGCAGCCTGATCTCCTCCTCGACCATGGCCGCCAGCTCCTCGAAGCGGTTGGCGTTCACGGGCAGGCCGATATCCATGAGGCACTGCATGTCCAGCATAAGCTGCTCGCAGTCCGCTATGGCCAGCGTCAGGTAGCGTTTCCTCTCCAGCGCGTTGAACGAGCTGTTGGGATAGAAGCAGTCGGCGCGGTTGACGTTGTACACGATGCTGCGCGCCGTCTCCACGGTCGGCACCGCGTTCAGCAGCCTGTAGGCCTTGGGCACTACTGAGGAGGACGCCATCAGCTTATTAACCTCCACGCGGATGGCGATGGCCTGTGTGAAGAACTTGTACTCGGACACCTCGCGGTTGCGCTGGTAGACGCCGCTCACGTGCACCTCCTGGGGAAACTGGCGAAAAAACGGCCCGCTTCGCGGGCAGGAGGCGACCGCGCAAGGCGGTCGCCTAAAAGCAGAGTATAGAGCACTCGGCTGGCTAGCCGACGAGGAAGCCGGGGCGGGGGCGAACCC
>OLVT01000610.1_pt1 | contig 37766 bp, 42 predicted proteins | sample 1673241 | NCBI WGS metagenome assembly OLVT01 (sample SAMEA3178936, study PRJEB25190) | human gut metagenome | biome: human gut; feature: human-associated habitat; material: faeces | place: Austria | collected 2013 | reverse complement strand
CATCATCTATTGGAAGAAGTCATCTTTACTTTGTACTATTTATATACTACCACCACTTCACGCCGGACAGCTGAAAAGCTACATCCAGCTTTGCCTGGCACTCAGCCAGATGGCAAAGGAAGTAAGAAGCGCCAGCGCAAAGCCTCAGCAGAACGAGAATCCAAAGTACGCGATGCGCACCTGGCTTCTTCGCCTGGGGTTCATCGGTGAGGAATTTGCAACAGCAAGAGACATCCTGACCCGCCGACTTTCCGGCGACGCTGCATTCAGAAGCGGCAGACCTGCATAAGGAAACAGCCTTATGCCCCCGACCTCCCGCCGAGCGCGGGCTTTCGGTGGTAGAAGGGTGTTCCCTTACGAAAGGAGACAAGCGTATGAGACGTTACTACTTGGCCTATGGCAGCAACCTGAATGTAAAGCAGATGGTCTTGCGATGCCCGGATGCCAGAGCACTTGGAACCGGAGAGATTGCCGGTTACAGGCTTCTTTTCAAAGGAAGCAAGTCAGGTGCCTACCTGACCATTGAACCGCAGGAAGGGGCCAAAGTTCCCGTAGCGGTTTGGGAAGTGAGTGAGTCTGATGAGAAGAAGCTGGACCGTTATGAAGGCTTCCCGGCCTTCTACTACAAGAAGGAGCTGGAGCTTACCTACACCGGAATCAAGACTGGAAAAAAGCGCAAGTGCACCGCCTTCGTGTATCTGATGCACGAGGACAGGCCTTTTGGGATTCCGAGCAGGTACTACCTTGAAACCTGCAAGATTGGCTATGAGGATTTTGGCCTTGACCGGAATGCACTGAAAAGAGCACTGCACGATAGCATGGAGGAACTGAAATGCAAAAACCTGTGAGTAATGAAGAAAGAACCTGCCCGATTTGCGGCAGAAGCTACACCGGCCATCCGGCCCTGTCCAGGACAGACAATGAAAGGCTGGTACCAGGCCGTGTATCTTCCCACCGATGCATTGGGCGGAAGTGCCGTTACAGCTGATGGAGGTAACGCCTGATGAGTCTTGTTAAAACGATTGAGATTGATGGACAGCGGGTGCCTTTCAAGGCATCTGCCGCCATTCCCCGTATCTATCGTATCCGTTTCCAGAGAGACATTTATAAGGATTTGAGCGAGCTGGAAAAAGCCGTGGGAAAAGGTAATCCCGAAGACTCCAACCTGGACCTTTTCAGTCTGGAGCTCTTTGAGAATATCGCCTACATCATGGCAAAGCATGCAGACCCTTCTATCCCCGATTCTCCGGAAGAGTGGCTGGATGGATTCAATACCTTTTCCATCTACCAGGTCCTTCCTGAAATCATCAAGCTCTGGGGCCTTAACGTTCAGACTACGGTAGCTTCTAAAAAAAACTTCGCAGGGTTGAGCGTCAAATGACAACCGCATTGTTCATGCTCCGATGCGTTCAGTTGGGAATCTCCATCAGGGATCTGGACCTGCTGACCATCGGAGTCGTGAACGATATGTTCCTGGAAAGCTCCAACGACAGCTGCGAGTACCAGGAGATTGCCGGGCAATCCGACTTTGATAACTTCTGATGGAAGGAGGCGTATAGGCTATGGCAGGAAGAGGTTCTATCAAGGGCATCACCGTTGAGATCGGCGGCGATACCACCAAGCTTGGCGCTGCACTTCAGAGCGTCAACAAAGAGATCAAGAATACCCAGAGCCAGCTCAAGGATGTGGAAAAGCTCCTGAAGCTGGACCCTGGAAATACAGAACTGCTTGCCCAGAAGGAACGTCTTCTTGGTGAGGCGGTCAAAGAGACAAAGGAAAAGCTGGAAGCCCTGAAAACAGCTGCGGCTCAGGCCAACGAGGCCCTGGCAAAAGGTGAAATCAGCCAGGAGCAGTACGATGCCCTCCAGCGTGAAATCATCGAGACGGAAAATGATCTGAAGAAGCTGGAGGCTCAGGCAAAGATCTCTGCAACCGCGCTTCAGCAGATTGCAACTGCCGGTGCAAAGCTGAAGAACGCCGGTGATGCCGTTTCCTCTGCTGGGGAAAAGATGCTCCCTGTTACAGCTACGGTTACGGCTCTTGGTTCAGCTGCGGTGGCAACCGCTGCTAGCTTCGAGTCTTCCATGAGCCAGGTGCAGGCAACCATGGGTATCACCAAGGATGCCATGAGCACGGTTGATGGGCAGACTGTCAATACGATGGACACCTTATCGGAGCTTGCCAAGAAGATGGGCTCAGAGACAGCCTTTTCTGCTTCCGAGTGTGCCGAGGCCTTGAACTACCTGGCACTGGCTGGCTATGACACGCAGCAGATGTGCGATACCTTGCCCACGGTACTGAATCTTGCTGCCGCTGGTGATATTGAACTTGCAGCCGCATCGGACATGGTAACGGATGCAATGTCGGCTCTCGGTATGGGAGTGGATGAAGCCGGAACGATGGTGGACCAGATGGCAAAGACAGCCTCCACCACAAACACCTCGGTGTCCCAGCTGGGCGAGGCAATCCTGACCATCGGTGGTACAGCCAAGACCGTCAAAGGTGGAACGGCAGAACTGAATACCGCACTTGGTATCCTTGCCAACAACGGTATCAAGGGCGCTGAAGGCGGTACGCATCTTCGTAATGTCATCATGTCTTTGCAGACACCGACGGATAAGGCTGCCGACTGTATCGAGTCCTTGGGACTTAAGGTGTATGACTCTCAGGGGAATATCTGGAATGCCATCAGTACCTTCTTTTCTACGATACTTACAGCAATCCAGACTGTGTTCTCGACCGTTTGGAATGCCATCAGCTCAACGGTGGTTAGGTTCGGAGGTGCTTGCTGATGGGAGTATATAAGAACACAAGCCTCTCCACCGAGACCCCGGCAAGAGCCATGAGTGAAGATGCAATGCAGAAAGACTTTGAGTTCCGTATCAGCGAAAAGCTGACACTGTCCTTGTTGGATGCAGGCATTATTACAGCTGACGAATGTACTAAAATCAGGGCTTTGAACCGTGAAAAATTCTACCCGTTCTATGCGGAATTATACTGAAAATGACTTGCATTTTACCTCATTCAGAGTGATAGATAGACATTATCTCTCACTCCCGGAAGGAGGTGTTACTATGCCAGTCTATACGAATACCCCGCCGCATCTGAGAGTGCCATCCCGCAAAATGACACTGGACGCTATGGAGAACGATTTTACTTACAGGATCGCTCAGAAGATGACCCGTTTGCTGCTTGATGAGGGCCTAATTTCCCTTGTCGAGTACGACAAATTAGTGGCAGTAAATTCAGACATTTTCTACCCGTTTTTACGCGGAATAATGCGCTAATTTACTTGCTATATAAGGACTTGAGAGCGAATATGGTCACGACCAAACAAGGAGGTGAAACGATGGCAAGTATACGTAAAATCGAGGCCACCAAGATTGGCCTCCCGAAGAAACTGAAGGTTGCCGCCTACGCCAGAGTCTCAACGGATTCTGATGAACAGCTCTTAAGTCTGAAAACCCAGAAGGAGCATTACACAAGCTACATCAAAAGCAATCCTGACTGGGAGTTCGCAGGGATTTATTTTGATGAAGGTATCACCGGTACCAAGGTAGATAAACGCGATGAGCTTCTGAGGCTATTGAAGGACTGTGAGGACGGAAAAATTGATAGAGTCATCACCAAGTCCATCAGCCGGTTTGCCAGAAACACAATGGAGTGCCTGGAGATGGTTAGAAAGCTGATGAGGCTGAACATTTCCATCTATTTTGAAAAGGAGAACATCGATACCGAGCACATGAGTTCGGAGCTGATGCTTTCCATCCTGAGCTCCATTGCGGAGAGCGAGTCCCGATCCATTTCTGAAAACAGCAAGTGGAGCATTAAGCACCGATTTCAGGAAGGAACCTTCATCATCAGCTACCCGCCTTATGGCTACAAGAATGAGAACGGCCAGATGGTGATTGTTCCTGAGGAAGCCGATGTTGTACAGGACATCTTCAAAATGGCGCTCAACGGCAAAGGCTGCCATTTAATTGCGGCAGAGCTCAACGAGCGAGGAATTCTTACCAAGCGCAGCGGTAAATGGCATGCTTCAACCGTTCAGGGTGTCCTGAAGAATGAGAAGTACACCGGGGATGTTATCTTCCAGAAGACCTACTCGGATGAGAACTTCAATCGCCACAGGAACTACGGCGAAGAAAACATGTACCTCTGCAAGAACCATCATGCTGCAATCATCAGCCACGAGGATTTTGAGAAAGCTGCCGATGCCATGACCCGCCGAGGAATCGAGAAGGGCCTGAATGCCGAAAGCGACAAGTACCAGAACCGCTACAGCTTTTCCGGCAAAATCATCTGCGGAGAGTGCGGTGCAACCTTCAAAAGACGCACCCACTACAATCCAGACTACATTGCCTGGGTCTGCAACACGCACCTGACAAGCGTCAAGGACTGCTCCATGAAGTTCATCGAGGACGAATCCATCAAAGCAGCTTTCGTCAGGATGATTGGCAAGCTCCACACTGGTGGAACCCAGGTTCTGAAGCCTTTCATCCACAGCCTTCGCGGCTACGACAATAAGGAAAAGCTGCATCAGATTCTTGCCCTGGAAGAGCGCATCGAGAAAAACCTGGAACAGCAAAGGGTCCTGGTGGAGCTAATGGCAACGGGGTATCTGGAACCGGATGTCTACTTTTCAGAAAAGCGAGACCTGGAGCTGGAGGCTACTTCCCTAGATAAGGAAAGAACTGCAATTTCCACTGAAATCAACGGTGACCTCAAGCACCTGGAGGAAGCGCAGAAGCTACTGAAGACAGTGACGAAAGTTAAGCCGTCAGCGGAATTTGATGACGAGCTCTTTTGCGAGCTGGTTGATACGGTGACGGTCCTTTCAAGGGACACGGTAACCTTTGACCTGAAGTGTGGTCTGAGACTCAAGGAAAGGCTGGTGAAAGCATGACAATCATTCCATTTGGATACCGAATTAAAGACGAGAAGGCTGTGCCGGATGAAGTGGACGCTGCAAAGCTCAGGACTTTATTCAACGAGTACCTGGACTGCGGTTCCATGCTTGCAGCGGCGCGGAAGGCCGGTGTTGAGAAAACCCATTCCATGATTGGCAGGATGCTCAGAAACGAGGCCTACCTTGGAACCGACTTCTATCCCCGCTTGATCGACGATGAGACCTTCCAGAAAGCGCAGGAAATCAGACTCCAGACCGCAACGAAGCTGGGCCGAGTACGCCCGGCAAAGGTAAGAACGGTGAAAGCTGTGAACCTGAACTTTACAGTGGGAACCATTGAGAAGAGGTTCCAGGACCCTTACCTTCAAGCCCAATATGCCTACGAACAGATACAGGAGAAGATTCTATGAGAGATAATGTAACCTTAATCCCGGCGAGAAAACGTCCGGGCAACCGAATCGCAAAGCAGGAAGAAAAGCCTAAGTTCAAGGTCGCAGCGTACTGCCGAGTCAGTACCGACAGCGATGAGCAGGCTGGAAGTTATGAAACCCAGGTGGCCCACTACACTGAGTACATCACCAAGAACCCTGAATGGGAACTTGCCGGTATCTACGCTGATGACGGTATTTCGGGAACCAACACAAAGAAGCGTGAGCAGTTCAACGTAATGATCGACGACTGCATGGCAGGAAAAATCGACAGGATCATTACCAAGTCCATCAGCCGATTTGCCAGAAACACACTGGATTGCCTGAAGTACGTAAGGCAGCTCAGGGACAAGAATATCGACATCTACTTCGAGAAAGAGAACATCCACACGCTGGAAGCCAGCGGCGAGCTGCTCCTTACCATCATGGCCTCACTGGCCCAGCAGGAATCCGCGTCCCTTTCCCAGAACATCAAGCTGGGATTGCAGTTCCGCTACCAGGAAGGAAAGGTGCAGGTCAACCACAATCACTTCCTGGGATACACGAAGGACGAAAACGGCAAGCTCATCATAGATGAGGAAGAAGCTAAGATTGTACGCAGGATTTACCGAGAATATCTGGAAGGCGCTAGCATGAAAAATATTGCTAAGGGCCTGGAGGCGGATGGAATTCTCACCGGCGGAAAGCACGCCAAATGGCATCAGAGCACGGTGAAGAACATTCTAGTCAATGAGAAGTACATGGGCGATGCGCTTTTGCAGAAGACCATCACCACCGACTTCATGGAAAAGACCCGCATCAAGAATGACGGTTCGTTGCCGCAGTACTACGTGAAGGACAACCATGAAGCTATTATTCCAAAAGACATCTACACCCAGGTGCAGGAAGAGATGGCCAGACGCACCAACATCTATTCTGGTAAGGATGAGAAAAAGAAGCGCATCTATTCCAGTCGGTACGCATTATCCAGCATCTGCACTTGCACCCGCTGCGGAGACATTTACCGCCGCTTCCACTGGAACAACCGAGGCAAGGAATCCTATGTATGGCGCTGCTGCACCAGATCCGAGAAGGGGCCGAAGGCCTGCGACGCTCCTACGGTCTACGAAACAGAGCTTCAGATGGCAACGGTAAAGGCCATCAACCTGGTGACCAGATGTCAATCTTCCATGATGGACATCCTGAAGGAGAACATAACGGAGTTTGCCCCGACCATGCTCCTGGTAGAACATGACAATGTTTTTCGAGATACTGTGGCAAGTAATATTGTGAATATCTAAATTAAAATAATTGTATGGGTTAATTCCAGTTTTACAGAGACTCAAATTTCAGTTTGTCGATTTGATGCCTGACGAATGAATTATTATTATAAGAAGAAAGAGATATTGCTTCCCCAGCGCTGTCCTTTTTGCGCTGGTAAACGAAAGAATAAAGATATAAAATAAACATTTAGGGTGCACGATAGTGGGTGCATTTCTAAAGGCAATCGTTGAAAAGTAAGGTGTAAAAACAAGACCGTCTTAGAGAACTATCGTTTCATGTGGAGACTGTTTGCCTCTTGAGCAACCGAAATGCAAAGCCGGATACCCGTGTTAAACTCAGCGTAGACACAGAAGAACTACAGAGAGTAAAGAACGGAGAAAAAATTTAATACACTGAACTTATAGAAGAGAACTGTTAGTGCGTCAAAGCATTAGCAGTTCTTTTTTTCGTGTAAGGGAGGTGGTGCCGTTGGGCTGCTACATAATAATTCTCGGATGACTCTGCATCCGATACAAGGTCTGAAATTCTAATCTACAACAAGAGCAAATCTAAGGAGGCAATATTATGGCATTTAAGAAATTTAGAAAAATAAAAGTATATAACGTGAGTGGTTACAACTACAAGGACACACCGACCATCATTTTAAAAGGTGACTGGTTGAAGGAAACTGGTTTTGATATTGGAAGTCTGATTCAGGTGGAATGTGAGAATGGAAAGTTGATTATCACTCCGAGAGAACCGGAAGAAATTGAATATCATGCTCCATGTGGAAAGTGCATGATGGTGGCAGAAGATTGTAAATGTTATGGCAAGAAAGGGAGAAAGTAATTATGGCAAAGATTATCGTATTGGGTGCCATGAAAGGTGGAGTCGGCAAGTCCGTCTCCACTTACAACCTGGCATATTCATTGAACAAATTAGGGAAGAAAGTATTAGTGGTAGATTTTGATAGTTCGGCAAATATCACCAGATGTGTGGTAGAGGATATAAAAACTATTGAAATCAGTATTGGTGACTTGATGATGAATCAGATGGATGAAGAGGAACAGCCTAATTCGGCTGAGTACATTATTAACAGAAAAGGGGTTGACTTTATACCATCATCAAAAGTGCTGTCTGCTGTGGATGCGAAGCTGAGATTGGAAATGGGTGCAGAGAAGATTCTGACATGTATTCTGGAACCGTTGAGAGAAATATATGACTACATTTTGATTGATACATGTCCATCATTGAATACATTAACAATCAATGCACTTGCCGCTGCAGATGAAGTCATTATAGCGGCTAATCCTCAGTTCTGGGCAATGGTAGGACTGGAAGACTTCCTTTTGACTGTTAAGAAGATTAAGAGCCGTGTCAATTCAAAATTGGATGTGTCCGGCATTCTTCTGACCATGTGTGAGGAAAGAACCAATCTTTGTAAGGTAATCACTGAGGAAGTGGCGGGGGCATTTAATGGGAAACTGCGTATCTTTGACAGTAAGATTCCAACTACGGTAAAAGTTGGAGAATCCGTGTATTATGGAGAACCATTGTTGGAATATGCACCGAGAACAAAGGCTTGCAGAATGTATCAGAATTTAGCAAAGGAGTTGATTGCGGATGAAGGCTAATGCACCAAAAAGAAAAGTATTTCAGGATGCGGTGGATTTAATCAGTCCACCGGAAGAGAAAGTAAATCTGGTTAATAATGGTCAGACAATGATTCTTGCGGAAAAGATAGTTCCGTTTCACAATCATCCGTTCCGATTATACGAGGGGAAACGCTTTGATGATATGGTGGATAGTATCTGTGAGCATGGAGTTCTTATTCCGGTGATTGTACAGAAAATTGCGGATGGATATGAGATGCTTTCTGGCCACAATAGATGGAATGCCGCTAAGATTGTGGGCATCAAAGAAATTCCGGCAATCGTCAAAGAGAATCTGACCGAGAGAGAAGCATATGCGTATGTGATAGAAACCAATATGTTGCAGAGGTCTTTTGATGACCTCTTACCATCAGAGAAGGCGGCGGTATTGGCAGAGCGATATGAAAAAGTCATGTGCCAGGGAAGACGAAATGACATTCTGGAAGAGATAGCAATGCTGAATGGTATGGACGCACCAGAGACTTGTGGACATAATGTCCACAAGTCAAAGAGCAGAGATGCAGTCGGAGAAGATTACGGAATGACCGGACGCAATATTGCAAGATATATGAGGTTAAACCAGACCACAGACCAGATTAAGAAAATGGTGGACGAGGGAACAATGACAATGGTCACAGCGGTGGAATTATCGTATCTATCAGAAGAGGAGCAGAAACAGGTATGTACGGTTCTGGATGAGAATGGTGGAAAAATAAAAAATGCTCAGGCAGTGGAACTGCATAATGAGGCCGGTTCTCTTACAGCGGACAAAGTGAAGGATATTCTGGTGGGAGACACGCAAGCAAAGCCGGTATCTGATGCAAAGATGTTTGCCCAGATAAAAAAGAAATATTTTAAGGGTAAGTCCACGGATGAAATTATGGGAGTTTTGGAACAGGCATTGACCACATGGTTTGCCAGAGAGGGGGAAGCAAATGTTTGATACAAGACAGTTTGAGAAAATAAATCCTCAGTATTTCAACATCATCATGCTGAGTGAGCATGATGTGACAGTGCAGTCTATAAATACCGGTCATTATTGGTATCTGCATAATACGGATTATCCGGCAGAGGGCAACTGCGTAATCTTCCATAAGCATAAAGCATCCCATCCATATCATCTGCATGGTCGGGCAGGCACATTGGCACAGGCAGTGAGCGGTATTAAGAAGCATGATAAGTGGCAGATGAGGGGAAGAAAATAATACGAATTTACAAGAAAAGATTCTGTTGGAAATCCTGATCCTGACAGCAGCTGTTGCTATTATTGCAGCGGCAGTCTATTTTTTTCTGGTACCAAGCCATACTTCTGTCAGCAGTATTTCGGGTCTTGGTATCGTACTTTCCAACTTTGTACCGTTGCCCCTTTCCGCCATCACCATGATTCTGAACGTAGTACTTCTGATCATCGGCTTTTTTACCTGCGGAAGAGAATTTGGTGTAAAAACCGTATACACCAGTATCATGCTTCCTGTTTTTCTTGGAATTTTTGAAAAAATCTTCCCGGATTTTGGTTCGATGACAAACAGTCAGGAGCTGGATGTTCTGTGCTATACACTTGTAGTCAGTGTGGGGCTCAGTATTCTTTTTAACAGAAATGCTTCTTCCGGCGGACTTGATATTGTAGCAAAGATCATGAATAAATATCTTCATATGGAGCTTGGAAAAGCTATGTCGCTGTCCGGTATGTGCGTTGCCCTGTCTGCAGCACTTGTTTACGACAAAAAAACGGTAGTCCTGAGTATTCTTGGAACGTATTTTAACGGAATTGTTCTGGATCATTTTATTTTTGACCATAATATCAAACGCCGGGTATGTATCATCACTCCAAAGGAAGAAGAACTTCGGGAATTTATTCTTCATGAGCTGCACAGCGGTGCTACGATCTACGAAGCCTATGGTGCCTACAACATGCAGAAGCGCAAAGAAATCATCACGATCGTAGACAAGACAGAATACCAGAAATTGATGAATTTTATCAACAAACTTGATCCGAAAGCGTTTATCACAGTTTATAATGTATCCAACATGAGATATCAGCCTAAAATGTAAAAAAGTTCCGCAGCACCTCAATCACAGAAGTGCTGCGGAATTTTTTTACCATAATTTCCTGTGAAAACGTTTCTTGAATTATCCCATGGAGCAAAAACTCCGGCGCGGCTGAAGGAGAAGAAGAGCGAACGGATGCAGATGGATACGATCAATGACATCGTTATAGTGCAAATAAGGACACTTTTTTAGACAAAGCGTGTTCTTTTTTTACCACATAAAGTTATCTATAATTAGAGACAGAAAATGGAGGAAGGGTATGAAAAGATATTATTTAGCAATTGATATAGGAGCATCCAGCGGAAGGCATATTCTCGGGCATATGGAAGATGGGAAAATGGTTCTCGAGGAAATTTACCGTTTCCCGAATGGAATGCAGAAACGGGACGGTGAGAAGGTGTGGGATATCGAGGCACTCTTTGAAGCCGTGTTGGCCGGAATGAAAAAATGCAGAGAACTTGGAAAGATCCCGGTGAGTGTCGGAATTGATACATGGGCAGTTGATTTTGTCCTTCTGGACAAGGATGATCAGCGGATCGGAAATGCCGTTGCTTATCGCGATGACCGCACGAAAGGAATGGATGAGGAGGTTTATCGCACGGTGCCGGAGGAAGAACTCTATGCATCGACCGGCATTCAGAAACAGATTTTTAACAGTATTTATCAGCTTATGGCGTGGAAGAAGAAAAAATCGGAACAGCTGGAAAAAGCAGAGACATTGCTGATGATTCCGGATTACCTGAATTTCCTGCTTTCCGGCGTGAAAGCGCAGGAATATACCAATGCGACAACAACCCAGCTTGTCAACCCGGAAACCGGAGACTGGAACAGGGAGATGATTCAAAAACTGGGATATCCGGAAAAAATTTTCCTGCCGATCCGTGAGCCGGGGACTGTGATCGGTCCTCTGAAAAAAGAAATCCGGGAGCAGGTCGGTTTCGACTGTGAAATTGTTCTTCCCGCAACACACGACACTGGCTCTGCGGTAGTCGCTGTGCCAAGCAATGAGGAGCACGTGCTCTATATCAGCTCTGGAACCTGGTCTCTGATGGGAACAGAATTAAAAGAGGCCGATTGCGGAACAGAAGCTATGCAGCACAATTTTACCAATGAGGGCGGCTACAACAGAAAATACCGTTTCCTGAAAAATATCATGGGCCTGTGGATGGTCCAGTCTGTGAAAAAAGAAATCGCAGAAGATTTAAGCTTTGGAACGATCTGCGAAATGGCATCGAAATGCACCATCCAATCTATCGTGGATGCAAACGACGACCGTTTCCTTGCACCGGAAAATATGACAGCCGAGGTACAGAAGGCATGTGAAGAAAGTGGCCAGCAGATACCACAGGGAATTGCAGAGGTTGCAGCAGTGATCTATAACAGCCTGGCAGTATGCTATGCAAAGACATTAAAAGAACTGGAAGAAAAAACAGGCTGCCGGTACCGAACGATTCATGTCGTAGGCGGCGGCGCCAATGCCGATTATCTGAACCGGCTGACAGCAGAAAAGACCGGAAGAACCGTACTGGCGGGACCGACCGAGGCAACTGCTATCGGCAATCTGGCGGTGCAGATGATCACCGGAAAGGAATGCAGCAATTTGAAGGATGCGAGAAAGTGTATTTTCCATTCCTTCGAAATCAAACAATATGAGCCATAAAAAATGAGACGAAAGGTTAAAATGGGCAAAGAACATGTTAGTTGAAACAAAAGCAAAAGTAGGTGTATTTGCAATCGCACTGGGTGCATATCTGCCGCAGTTTCCGACGCTGGTTCCGGAATTTGAGGCACAGTATGATGCATTCAAAAAGACGATTCCGGATACCGTTGAAATGATCGATGGTGGAATCGTTACAACGAAAGAATTATCGATGGAAGCAGGAGATAAGTTCCGCGCAGCGGATGTAGATCTTGTTATTTTACAGCTTCTGACCTACGCGACCAGCTACAATATGCTCCCGGCAGTCCGTGACCTGAATGTGCCGGTTGTGCTTGTGAATGTACAGAAACGGAAAGCACCGGATTATGCCAATACCGATACACCAAAATGGCTCGGTGAGCTGTATGCCTGTGGCGCAGTCGGTGAGATGGTAGCCGATCTGGAGCGTGCGGGCAAACGTCATGCCGTCATCACCGGTGTTGTAGAAGGCGGAGATGCTTACGTGGCAAGGGAAATCGATGAGTGGTGCCGGGCAGCCCAGGTACGCAGAAGATTCCGCTACACCAATATTGCCCAGATCGGAAGACCATATCCGGGAATGATGGATCTGTATATCGATGAAACCAATCTTTACAACCGGATGGGACTTTACACGAAACAGTTCGACTGGGAGAAAATGTGGGCGATCGCGGATCCTGTCACAGATGAGGCCGCAATCCGCGCCAAGGCAGAGGAGATTCTGGATACCTTTGACATCGAGGGCGGTGCAACGGTAGAGACCGTATGGGATATGGCAAAATATGTCGTTGCTTTTGAAGAATGGGTAAAAAAAGAAGATCTTGGTATGGTGGCATCCCATTATGACGGCTTTGCAAAAGGGATTGCCGGAAAACTGGACAGCATGCTGATTCCGGCATTTTCCATGCTGATCAAACAGGGTACAGCCTGTGCCGTAGAGGGTGATATGAAAGTTGCAATGGCAATGAGCATTCTGAAAACAATCGCCGGAACCGGTCAGCTTTCTGAGATGTATTCGATCGATTTCAATGAGGATATCTGTATTATCGGCCACTCCGGATCGGGAGATGCTGATATATCGCAGGCGAAAAAACCGTCCATGAAAATCGTTGACGTTTTTCATGGCAAGACGGGCGGCGGATATCTGACGCAGTTTTATCCGCCAGTCGGAGATGTTACATATCTTGGAATTACGCAGGATAAAGACGGTCACTTTAAATTTGTTGCTGCTGAGGGTGTCAATGAGGATGGCCCGATCTTTACCTTTGGCGATACGAATATGAGAACACGTTTCTCCATTGGGGCAAGAGAATTCTGCAACAGATGGAGTGAAGCGGGACCAACACATCATATGGCAGCAGCTGTCGGACATCATATTGATACGATTCTGAAAGTTGCAAAAATCCTGGATGTGCCGGTAGACATTGTATGCCGGTAAATACCGATAAAAGAAGAGAAAAGAGAGAAAGAAGAGGAAAATAACATGAAATTTTTAGATGCAGAATTTGTAAAGGGCTTTATCCGCATGGCAAATGATGGCTGGGAGCAGGGATGGCATGAGAGAAACGGCGGAAACCTTTCTTACCGTGTGAAACCGGAAGAGGTTGAAGAGGTAAAAGAAAATTTTGAGGCCAGAGAGTGGAATCCGATCGGAACCGCCGTTCCAAATCTTGCGGGAGAGTATTTCCTGGTAACCGGAAGCGGAAAATATTTCCGAAATGTCACAATCAAACCGGAAGACAGCATCTGTATGATTGAGCTGGATGAAAAAGGTGAAAATTACCGCATCGTCTGGGGTCTCGTCAACGGAGGACGTCCGACCTCAGAGCTTCCGAGCCATCTGATGAACCTGGAGGTAAAAAAACTTCAGGACGAAAGATATCGCGTTGTGTACCATGCACATACCACCAACGTGATCGCGCTTACCTTTGTTCTGCCGCTGGAAGATAAAGTATTTACCCGCGAACTCTGGGAGATGGCAACCGAGTGCCCTGTTGTATTCCCGTCTGGAATCGGTGTCGTTCCGTGGATGGTTCCGGGAGGCAGAGAGATCGCCGTTGCCACGAGCGAGCTGATGAAGAAATATGATCTTGCCATCTGGGCACACCACGGCATGTTCGCCGCCGGCTTTGATTTTGACCTGACCTTCGGTCTGATGCATACCGCAGAAAAATCTGCAGAAATCCTGGTAAAAACAATTTCTATGCAGCCAACGAAACGCCAGACGATCACACCGGATGAATTCCGCCATCTGGCAAAAGACTTCGGCGTAACACTTCCGGAAGAGTTTTTGTATGAGAAATAAAACTGGAAACTGATAGTGAAAAATGGCCGTCTGATCCGTGCACTGAGGAATGGGACGGCCATTTTTTTGCTGTGCAGAAGAAAAAGTCTATTAATTTCTTTCGGAATTTGATAAACTATAAGATAAGATTATCGATTAGAAAACAGTGGAACATTTCATTATCAGACAGAAAATGCTGGTGTGTCTGCGCTCAGAAAGGAAAGATGAAATATGACTTCAGCGATTAGTATAGGAAAGCAGGATTTTGCTTCCCTTCGAGAAAATCATTATTTTTATGTTGATAAAACCGATTTTATCAGACAATGGTGGGAAAGTGGAGATGACATTACGCTGATCACACGTCCGAGAAGATTTGGCAAAACATTGAATATGAGCATGCTGAATTGTTTCTTTTCCAGACAGTATGCAGAAAAAGGTACCATCTTTGAAGGGCTTTCCATCTGGAAACAGGAAAAATACCGCAGACTGCATGGAACTTATCCGGTGATTTTTCTGAGCTTTGCGGACGTAAAACAGAATAACTATCAAGATGCAGTGCAGAAGATAAAAAATATTATTGTAGATGCTTATCGCCAACATCGGTATTTGGAGCAGGAAGAATGCTTTACGCAAAATGAGAAACAGCAGATGCTGGAAATTACAGAAAAAATGAGTGATGTGACAGCACAGGATGCATTAAAAAATCTTTCCAGTTATTTGAATCTTTTATATGGAAAAAAAGTTTTGATCTTTCTGGATGAATATGACACGCCCATGCAGGAAGCCTATATTCATGGATACTGGGATGAATTTGTAGGATTTATGAGAAGCCTTTTCAATGCGACATTCAAAACAAATCCATATCTGGAACGCGCTGTGATGACTGGAATTACCCGTATTTCCAAAGAATCTGTTTTTTCGGACCTTAATAATCTGACGGTTATTACAACAACATCGGATGCCTATGCAGACTGTTTTGGTTTTACAGAAGAGGAGGTATTTCAATCATTAGATCAATTTGGAATGCCGGAAAAGAAAGATCTGGTAAAGCAATGGTATGACGGATTTTGCTTTGGCACGCATCGTGATATTTACAATCCGTGGTCTATTACAAATTATCTGAAAGAGAAAAAACTGCGGCCCTACTGGGCAGCTACAAGTTCCAATGGATTGATCAGCAAACTCCTGCAGTCGGCATCGGTAAATATGAAGGAAGAACTGGAAAAACTGATCAACAGACAACAAATTGTAGTTAATTTTGATGAGCAGATTATATTTGGACAATTAGAACAGGATGAAAGTGCGGTATGGAGTCTGTTGGTGGCAAGCGGTTATCTGAAAGTGGAGGAGATTGAATACAGAGGACTGACGCTGGAGCCGTGGTATTCTCTTTCCATCACAAATCTGGAGACTGTGAGCATGTTTTCGAATATGTTCAAAAGCTGGTTTGCAGCGGCATCTGCCAATTATAATGAATTTATCAAAGCATTGCTGAATGGGGATGTAAAAGCGATGAACCTCTATATGAATGATATTGCACTTGCTACATTTAGTAATTTTGATGCTGGAAAACATGCGTCCGAGCGGAGCCAGCCAGAGCGGTTTTATCATGGATTTGTACTTGGGCTGCTGGTGGAAGTGCGAAATCTTTATGAGGTGCGTTCCATTCGGGAAAGTGGGTATGGAAGATACGATGTGATTCTAATTCCCAGAAATTTGGATCGAGATGCTATGATTCTGGAATTTAAAGTAAAAGAAACGGAGGAAAAAACGCTGCAGGAAACGGTACAAAAAGCACTGGCGCAGATTGAAATAAAGAAATACGACGCGGAACTGAAAGAACGGGGAATCCCAAAAGAAAGAATCCGGCATTATGGATTTGCGTTTGAAGGGAAAAAGGTACTAATTGGGTAATAGAAAACGCTGTCAATGCTTCTCTGGAAGGGGAAGCGGGGCAGCGTTTTTCTGTTAATTGTGATTAGAGTACCATCTGAAGCAGCATCACTAAAAGCGGCATCGTCACAATAGAAGCCAGCGTGGTAACAACATTGATGGCACTGGCATAGCGTGAATCGTTTCCGTATACCTGACACATCTGTGTAACTGTAGAGGCAGATGGCGTGATGACGGCGAGAAAAACAATCAGAATCAGCGTCGGTCCGTCTGCAGAAAGATCGGCAAGATGGCTGATTTTCAGAAGAATAAGCGCCATCAGCGGAACGGCGATCAGGCGGAGAAAGGTCACGAAGTAAATCCGTTTATTCGCAAAAATCTGCCGGAAGTCCATGCCGGCAAAAAGCATACCCGTAACAATCATACTGGCAGGGCCAACCATGCTTCCGACAGAATGAAGCGTATTGTTGACCAGCGCAGGAAGCCGGATGCCCGTGAAAAAAAGAAGAATTCCGACGAAAATAGAAATAATATTGAGGTTCAGAACAATCTTCTTCCAGTCATAGGAAGCCTCACGGCTGATCACCTTTTTGCAGTGTGTCCAGAAAAAGACAAGCTGTACACTCATGTAAACGCAGCTGTAAAGCACCCATTCTTCCCCTAAAATAGCCGTCACAAGCGGCACAAGCAGATTGCCGGAATTGGAGTAGTAAACAGAAGTTATCTCAACCGCATCCAAATGAAACACCCGTCCAAGAGCCGAAACCGCAAAAAGAAGCACAACCTGCATCAGAAGCGAAGCCGCAAACGCAACCAGCAGCCCCCGCACCGTTTCCGGCGTGTAATCGACCTGAAACGCATTCAGAATCACGCAGGGAATGATCAGGTACAGCACAATTTTCGACAGAACTTTGCTGTCCTCATCCTTTAAAAGTCCGGCTTTTACGATTAAAAAGCCCATAAAAATCATAAGAAAAAGCTGCGCGATCTGCTGCGCAAGAAGAATACTGATCGTCATAAAAATCTCCCCATATGTGTGCCTTATAGAAAATATTATAAGGTGGAGAAGAGGGGATTTCAATTTCTTTTTGAGAGATTTGGGTCGAAATAATGGTGAAAATATAAGAAAAATGGCTGTTGACCAAAAGAAAATGCTGTCATATAATATATTCGACAAGAGAGCCGTTGGTCAGTGTACACCTGACCGCCGGATAAAGCTTCTAACTAAAAATAGCGCCTAACTTTACCAGAGCAGGGGCGCTATTTTGATTTGACAAAATTACACGATTGCAATATAATATACTTAACAAGACAGCCGGAAGGTGAGCGCAATCACCCGATCTGGCGAAAATATTAAATAGCTATAAGAAGTGGCCATCCATGCTTACCAGAGAGCAGGATGGCCATTTCTTATGTGCGTATATTTGAAAAATCGATTACATGTAATAAAAAAATAAATGGATGGATTTGCTCCGCACGTTTCCTTTGGAATGAGTGTTTTGATTGGTATACTCTAACCAATGCAGGCGTTTTTGCTTAAAATCAAAATTCATTTGTATGGAAAAGAAAACTTACGAAAATAAAAAAGAAACGAGCAACCCGATTGAGCCCTAAGGCTGTACACGACAAAAAACCCATTTCTTAATTTCTATAATAAAGGAAGGCTGAATTATAGTCAAGAAATTTTTGCGATTTTAAAACAAAGTAATAAAAAGTGTGATATAATAACCTCATAATGAAAAGTAAAATTCCGCCTATTTTTCTACATTGTCGGCGGCAATTTTACACCTGCCAGTTAGTGAATCCTAATAAAAGTAAGATGGAGGTACCCGCCCATGATGGAATACACCAGCAAATATTGGAACATGCTGACTCCTTTAATAAAGAAAAGTCTGCTAAAACGCTACGGAAAAGAGGAGACCGCAGAGCTTCTCCGCAAGACCAACCAGATCTACCGCGACCTGCTTCGCCGCGCCGATGATATCGGAAAGGACAATCCGATGGCATCGAATCTCTATGAAGGTCTCATCTTCCTCGCCCTGTGGGATGCATCCGACCGGAAAATCTCTGTGGATGAACTGCGTACAATCTCAGAGGAGATGATGTCTTTCCCGCTTCTGAAAGCCATGGGCCTGATGATTAATGCGAATAAGAAGAAAAAATCCATCCAGGCGACAGGCGCGACATTTACCTGGGGTGCGAACAGCTTTGCAGACCTGGGCAACATTGCCGCCGGTTTCCGAAAAGTAAAAGACGACAACATCGCCCGCGGTATGGAAACGCTGAATCCCATCTACAAGCTGGTGATGTGGATGCCGATCGTCCACAAATTCGCAGAGAAAATTCTGGTGTTTGAGAAAGCGTAAGAAAAAACGAAAAAAATAAAAAGAAACAGGCAGCCCGGCAGCGGAAAAGCTCAAAAAGCTTCCGTGCAGGGAACCTGTTTTTTGTTTGTGCAGGAAATTAACAAATCATTCATCCGGCCACACAAAGTGTGCGTTTCCCGCTTCAAGGCCGTCAATCAGAATATTCTGCCCCGTGCAGAAGCGGTTGGTCACGGTCATAAAATACGCCCAGTCCGCCGCTTCCTCAACGGTCATCCACCGTTTCAGCGGCGTCAGATCCATGATCTGATCCCAGAGCTTTTTATCTTCCGTGACAGGCAGATTCAGCTCGGTCAGTACGCCGCCGAAATCAAGGCTGTTGCACGTTCCGCCGTACGGTGCAATGCGGAGTGCCACATTTTTTGTGTAGGCGAGAACGCCGCCCTTGCTTGCGGTGTATTCCGGAAATTCAGCTCCGGTATGGCCGCTGGCCGAGCCGATCATAAGGACGGCGCGGATGGTGTCATGAATGCCATACGCCTCTGTGATTGCGATGGTTCCCTTCAAATTGATATCAATATCATTCTCGTTCTGCACACCGGCGTTGTTGATGACAATATCGAAAGGCGCAAGCGCCGGATACTGTTCCCTGTCGCGGATATCAAGGCAGAAATGAGTATACGAATCCTGGCTGATCGAAGCCTCCTTCCGGTCAAATCCGGTAACGTCAAAGCCTTCTTTTAAAAATTTCTCCGCAATCGCCTTTCCGATTCCGGAGCTGGTTCCTGTAATAAGTACACGCATACGATAACCTCCCGATGAAATATTACCCTCATTATACCGCAAACATGGCATGCGATCCAGAAGAAACGAAAAAGAATGCAGGAAAAGAAAATGTTATGGGAAAAATCACTGCATAAAGCAAAAGAGTCTCCCAAACTGCAACAAATAATTGACAGAATTTAAGAGAAGGAGTAGAGTTTTTGAAAGAGGGATCATCCCCGCAAAGAGTGAAAACAAAAGAGGTGCAAATATGCTGAAAGTAGACAATCTTACCTTTGAAGTAAACGAAGAGGGAAGAAAACGCTGCCTCGTCAACCACATCAGTTTTGAGGTAAAGGACGGGGAAATGCTGGTGATTACCGGACCGAACGGCGGCGGAAAATCGACGCTGGCCAAAGTACTTGCCGGCATTGAGGAAGCAAACGGCGGAGAAATCTTCCTGGATGAGGAAAATATTACCGGTTATGATATTGACCACCGAGCAAACGCCGGCATCGGCTATGCATTCCAGCAGCCGCCGCGTTTTAAAGGAATGACAGTGAAAAAAATGCTGTCGCTGGCAGCCGGAAAAGAGCTGACGGAAGCCGAGAGCTGTAAACTCCTCTCCGCCGTCGGACTCTGCTCTGCCGATTACCTGAACCGTCAGATGGACGGCACACTCTCCGGCGGAGAGATGAAACGCCTGGAGATTGCAACGGTGCTTGCGAAACCGCATAAAGTCAGCATTTTCGATGAGCCGGAGGCTGGCATTGACTTGTGGAGCTTTTCCATGCTGATCAAACGGTTTGAAGAAATCCACAAAGAGAAGAAAGAATGTCTGATTCTCATTTCCCATCAGGAACGCATTATCCAGATGGCAGACAAGATCATGGTGATCGAGGACGGACAGGTGAAAGAATACGGTACAAAAGAAGATGTACTGCCGACTCTGTTCCAGCAGAAAACAGGCCGGATGTGCGGCCAGGAAGGAGGCACATGCTGATGGTACAGGTAGATGAGACAACCCAGGGCGTATTAAATCAGATCAGCGAAGGATTTGCGCAGAAAGGGGCATACAATCTCCGTCAGAACGGCATTCCGCTCTGCCACGGTGACAGTGAGCATATCAAAATCCGCAAAAAAGAGGATAAGCCGGGCATTGATATTTTGATCGACGGCGAGACGAAGGGCGAAAAAGTATTTATCCCGGTTGTCGTCAGCGTTTCCGGCATGACGGACCTTGTTTACAATGATTTCTACGTTGCGGATGGCGCCGATGTTACGATTGTAGCGGGCTGCGGTATCCACAACGGCGGCTGCAACGACAGCCGGCACGACGGTATCCATACGTTCCATGTAGGAAAAAATGCCAACGTGCGTTACGAGGAAAAGCATTACGGAGAGGGAAACGGAACGGGACAGCGGATTCTGAACCCGGTGACAAATATTGAAATCGGAGAAAATTCCGTTTTTACGCTGGATACCGTACAGATTAAGGGCGTTGACTCAACAATTCGTACGACGAATGTTGTGATGGATGCAAACTCCAAACTGTTCGTGCTCGAACGTCTGATGACAGACGGTGACCAGAAGGCAGAGTCGGATATTGAAGTATGTATGAACGGAAGCGGTTCTTCCGCACAGATTATTTCACGTTCTGTCGGAAAGGGCAATTCCTCCCAGGTCTTCCATCCGAAGGCAGTCGGCAAAAACAAATGCCACGCCCATATCCAGTGCGATTCTATCATCATGGATCACGCCCAGGTCGGATCTATTCCGGAGATCCAGGCAAAGCATGTGGATGCGGCAATCATCCACGAGGCGGCGATCGGACGGATCAATGATGAGCAGCTATTGAAACTCAGAACGCTCGGCATGACGGAAGCGGAGGCGGAAAACGTCATTATTGAAAACTTCCTGAGCTGAAGAAAAAAAGGAAACAAGAGAACAAAAAAAGAGGCATTTCCAGTCTGCATAGATGGAGATGCCTCTTTTTGTGCATTTTTTACAAAAAACAGGTAGTAAATTTTACTAAATAAAAAGTAAAATATTTTGAGTTTTAGTAAAACATATGATAAATTTGTACTGTTGAAAAAAGGAAAGATACAAGATAGAGAAATGGGGAAAGCGAAAATGGGTATTGTGATCAATCATTCCGAAAATATTTTCCTGCTGCAGACCAGATCCAACAGCTATGCGTTCGGCATTGACGATCAGGGACTGGTAAGACATTTATATTGGGAAAAACGGATCAACGAAGTGGAAGATTTTGAATTGCCGGTACTGACCGAGGTATCCACAAATGATCCGGTTTACGAAATCACAAGACGCGTCCGAACCAGGCGAAGATGTGGTCTTATCAGAGCATGGCACACGGCGCTGACTCCCTGATGTATTTCCGTTACCGCGGTGCGACAAAAGGTGCAGAGCAGTTCTGCTACGGCGTGATCGATGCGGATAATGTGAAACGGAGAAAGTTTTACGAAGTACAGAGTTTCTTCCGTGATATGAAAAAATACGAAGAGGCGATGGAGGCTCCGGTGAAGAACGAGGTGGCGATCGTGTACGATTACGATTCCCTGGCATCGTTCCGTATCCAGCGCCAGAGCATTCTGCTCGATCCGGCGGCGGAGATGCAGAAGTTTTATAAAGCATTCTATGATCAGAATGTCGGCGTGGATGTGATTCCGGAGGACAGAGAATTTTTTTCTTATAAAGTTGTGATCCTGCCGCAGATGATCATTACGAAGCCGGAGATGGAAGAAAAGGTGGAAGCGTTTGTGAAAAACGGCGGAACCGTAATCGTGACGTACCGCCACGCCGTGAAAGATGCGGACAACAACGTTCCGTTCGGCGAGACACTGCCGGTGCACTACAATGCGCTTGCGGGTCTGAACGTAGAAGAGACGGAGAGCCTGCAGGACTATGATGCATTCCCGGTTGTGGGAAGCGGCGTGTTCGAGGGCGTGGAAGGCACAGGCGGAATTTTCCGTGATATGATTCAGGTGCAGGATGCGGAAGTGCTGTTCCATTACGCGGATGCGTTCTATCCTCTATTTTGCGTCGGATGAAGAGACGGTTCTGACGCAGCAGGAGATCTGCAATGCGTGCTTTCTGCCGAAACAGACAGTCAACATGGCGATTGCGGGACTGGCACAGAAAGGCCTTGTGGAGCTTGAGCTCATCCCGGGAACGCGGAACAAAAAGAGGATTCTGCTGACGGATGCCGGACGGGAACTGGAGAAAAATACGACGGACCGGCTGCGCGGGGCGGAGATCCGTGCATATGGAAAACTCTCGGCAGAAGAGCTGAACAGCTATCTTGAGATGACAAGAAAGCTGACGGCAGCGCTGCGCGAGGAGACGGAAAAACTTTAAAGAGAGAGCAGAAATGAATCAGAAAAAAGACAAAATTCAGTTATCCGATCATTTTACATACGGGGCGGTCTATTTCCCGACAGCCCCTTTTCTTTTTGTCCGGAAAAAACTTGTAAATAAGACGCGAGTGTGCAAAAATAGACATGAAACAGATGCGGAGGCATCCTGAAAAAAAGAGGAGAACAACATGGAAAAACAGAAAAAAATAGCGCTGATTAACGATCTGACAGGCTTTGGCCGGTGCTCGACGGCTGTGATGGCGCCGATCGTGTCGGCGATGAAGATTCAGGCGGTGGCAGTTCCGACCGCAATTCTCTCGGCACATACGCAGTTTCCGACGTATTACTTTGATGATTATACCGACCGGATGAAGGAGTACATTCAGACCTATAAGGATCTGAAGCTCGATTTCGATGCGATCTCGACCGGCTTTTTAGGATCGGAACAGCAGGTGGATATTGTGCTTGATTTTATCCGCCATTTCAAGACGGACCGCAACTTTGTCATCGTCGATCCGGTCATGGGAGACTATGGAAAGCTGTATCGGACGTACACGAAAGAGATGTGCGACAAGATGAAAGAGCTGGTTCACTACGCGGATATCATCACGCCGAACCTGACAGAACTCTGTACACTGCTCGATGCGCCGTATCCGGAGAACGGGGCTTCGATTGAGGAGCTGAAAGAAATGTGCGGAAAACTGGCGGAACGGGGACCGAAACATATTGTTGTGACGGGTATCCACTTTAACCAGACACAGATTGCCAACTTTATCTATAACAAAGGCGAGGATTTCCAGATCGTCATGGTAGACCGCATCGGCGGCGACCGGAGCGGTACGGGAGATGTCATTGCGGCAATTATCGCAGGCATGTATCTGAACGGCCACAGTCTGTACGAGTCGGTGAAAAAGGCGGCGGATTACGTATCGAAATGTATCCGCTACTGCGAAGAAAACGAAGTGCCGAGCTACTGGGGACTCTGCTTTGAAATGTTTATGAAGGACTTAACGGAGGAAGCGTAATGTATTTATATACTGTAACCGGAGCCGTCGGCGAGGAAGGGTATCTCGACCTTGCAAAGAGCGGCGATCTTACCGGAAAAAATGTCTATGTCAACATGACAAACAAATGCCCGTGCAGCTGTGTGTTCTGTCTGCGCCAGACGAAACAGCAGCAGGAGGGAAATACACTGTGGTTAAAAGAGGGCGAGCCATCCGTTGAGACGATGCTGGAGCTGTTCGCACAGTACGATCTGAACGTGATCAATGAACTGGTCTTCTGCGGCTTCGGAGAACCGCTTGAGCGGCTTGAGGATGTCTGCCGGGTGATCGATTCCTTAAAAGAAACGTATCCGAACCTGAAAGTGCGTCTGAATACGATCGGTCTTGCCAACCTGATCTATGGAAGAGATGTCACCCCGGAATTAAAGGGAAGATTCGATACCGTCTCGATTTCCTTAAACGCGCCGGATGAAAAGGAATTTCTGGAGCTCACGCGGTCGAAATTCGGCATCCAGTCGTACGAGGCGATCAAGGAGTTTGCGGTTCTTTCCAAACAGTATGTGCCGAATGTTGTGATGACGGTTGTCGAGAAAGTCATGCCAGAGGAGAAAATTCAGAAGTGCCAGGAGATCTGCGATACCTTAGGAGTTACTTTACGTGTCCGCCCGTTTGAAAATTGAGAGGCCCGCAATCTTTCGCTTGTATTTGAACGACATAACGCCTATAATGGGAAGGAAAAACAAAAGAGAGGGAGAGACGTATGAACGAGTCTAATGGAGTCATCCGCGATGCGAGAAAGCTCGGCATTCCTAAAATGCTGATTCTCGGATTGCAGCACATGTTTGCCATGTTCGGTGCAACCATTCTGGTGCCGATTCTGGTAAACAGCTACTTTGTAGACGCATGCGGCGAGGGGCCGTCCCGCGGTCTTACCGTATCCGTCACACTGTTCTGCGCCGGCTTTGGAACCCTGCTGTTCCATCTGTGCGCGAAATTTAAAGTACCGGCATTTCTTGGTTCTTCGTTTGCATTCTTAAGCGGTTTCGCCGCTGTTGCAAACCTGAATACCGGAAAATATGCCAGCATGAGTGTCAACGACAAGGCAGCCTATGCCTGCGGAGGTATTGTGGTAGCAGGTCTTCTGTACCTGATTTTTGCCTTGATCATCCGCATGGTCGGCGTCAAACGCGTGATGCGCTACCTGCCGCCGGTTGTCACAGGTCCGGTTATCATCTGTATTGGCCTCAGCCTTGCTGGTTCCGCCATTAATAATGCTTCGACGAACTGGTTCCTGGCACTGGTTGCGCTGGCAGTCATCATCATTTTCAATATTTGGGGAAAAGGAATGTTCAAAATCATTCCGATTCTGATGGGCGTTGTGATTGCCTACGCTGTGGCAGTTGTCCTGAATGCATTCGGCATCAAAAATCCGGACGGATCCGTGATCATCAACTTTGCGCCGGTTGCACAGGCAGGCATCGTCGGACTTCCGCCGCTGCAGCTCTGCAAATTCGATCTGACCAGCATTATGATCATGGCACCGATCGCGATCGCGACCATGATGGAGCATGTCGGCGATATGTCGGCGATCTCTGCAACCGTAGGAGAGAACTTCCTTTCTGATCCGGGCCTTCATAGAACCCTGCTCGGCGATGGTCTTGCAACCGCAATGGCAGGTTTCATCGGCGGACCGGCCAACACGACGTACGGCGAGAACACCGGCGTTCTGGAATTGAGCCGCGTACATGACCCGAGAGTCATCCGTATTGCCGCAGTCTTTGCGATTATCGTCAGCTTCATTCCGAAGGTATCGGCACTCATCAGCACCATGCCGTCCTCTATCATCGGAGGCGTCAGCTTCATGCTGTACGGTATGATTTCTGCCATCGGTGTGCGCAACGTGGTAGAGAATAAAGTAGACCTGACCAAATCGAGAAACCTGATCATCGCGGGCGTCATCTTTGTCTGCGGACTGGGCTTCAGCAACGGTCTCTCCTTTACGATCGGCGGAACGACCGTCACCCTGACTGCACTTGCCATTGCAGCCATCGCAGGAATCCTGCTGAACATGATTCTGCCGGGCAATGATTACGAATTCGGCGTAAACGAGTCCGGGGACGAGAACAGAGGAATCCACGCATAAAGAAAAATGCAAAAGAAAATCCGTTTTTTCTGCATCTGTATTCTGCACAAAGGAATGTGCAGAAACAGAGGGGAAAAAGCGGATTTTCTTTGCATTTCGGTACGGGCAAGTGTATACTGGAGAGTAAAAAGATGTAAGGTTGGTAAAAAAATGACACACGAAAGATCGAAAAAGAGGATGATGGGACAGGTCGTCGGATCCTTATATTACCTGGATCCAACGGTGATTCCGCGGCTGAAAAGTCTGCGAAGCGGTGACGATCCGGTGTTTTCGTTTGGTGTTTTATTTTACGCGCTCAAACGCAATCCGCGGAGAGTGGTTCAGCACGTAGATGATGCCGCGCCGTTCAAATCCGTTTTTCTGGATCAGATGCTGCATGATTTGATTGTCCGCATGCGTATCGACGCGCAGGTGCGGGATCTGTGTCCAGCAGTAATCGACGATCTGGGAGAAAAATCCGTGGATTGTTCCGTCTGAGGCAACCTGGTGGATCGTGCCATACGGCGTATCGGAGAGCCAGGAGCCGTCGTCGATCTGCAGATACGTCGGATCCTCACCGATGATGAAGGCAAACGCGCCGTGCAGCGTGCCGTTTTCTTCCAGGACAAAAAGCTGTTTGTCACGGATTCTGTTGTGAATCAGCTCCTCCGGCGGAAAATGGTTTCCCCACTGATTCGGATTTCCGGTTTCCTGCATAAAAGAGCGGGCGTACGCATAGATTGACATGATCGAAGTAAAATCCTCCGGGACGGCAAGTCGTATCATGATAAAAATTCTCCTTTTAGTTCAAAATAAGCAGTTTTATTGTAGCACAGCGGACGATGAAGCACAAGAAAGAGAAAACAGGATTTGACTTTTTGAAAAATCCCATGTACAATGCAGTTAGCTATAACTAACTAAAGTAACCAAAACCACAACAAAACGATTTCTGCCGGTTCTGGATGGGCCGGTTCCGTATCAAATTGTCAGAAAGGAAAGAATATGAAACAAAATCGAAAACGAAAAGAGACGGCGGGCATGAATTTTCTCCGCTATCTCGGCCCGGGACTTTTTGTCACGGTCGGTTTTATCGACCCGGGAAACTGGGCATCCAACATTGCCGCCGGATCGGGTTACGGCTACGAGCTTCTGTGGATGGTTACCCTGTCCACGATCATGCTGATTTTTCTGCAGCACAATGCGGCGCATCTCGGCATTGTCACGGGAAAGTGCCTCTCGGAGGCGGCGAGCTTCTATCTGCCTGCGTGGCTGAAAAACACGATTCTTGCGACGGCGATGATGGCAGCGGTGGCGACCGCAATGGCGGAGATCCTAGGCGGTGCGATTGCGCTCCAGATGCTGTTCGGCATTCCGATCAAGCTCGGCAGCATGATGATTCTCGTGCTGGTTCTGATCTGTGAGTTTACAAGTGCTTACAAACGGATTGAAAAACTGATCATTGTGTTTGTCTCGCTGATCGGCTTTTCGTTCCTCTTTGAGGTCTGGATCGCCGATATCGACTGGGCGCAGGCGGCTGTCGGCTGGGTAAAACCGTCGTTTCCAGAGCACTCAATGCCGGTCATCTTAAGCGTCCTCGGTGCGGTCGTCATGCCGCACAACCTGTTTCTCCACTCGGAAATTATTCAGAGCCGCCAGTGGAATCTTGAGGATGATGAGGTGATTGCGCGCCAGTTAAAGTATGAGTTCAAAGACACCTTGTTTTCCATGATCATCGGATGGGCCATCAACAGTGCAATGATCCTGATGGCGGCTGCAACGTTTTTCCAGCCGCAGAATGCAAAGCAGGTGGATGATCTCGCAACGGCGGGAAAGATGCTGACACCGCTCCTTGGAAATGCCGCATCGGTGATTTTTGCAGCAGCGCTTCTGCTCGCCGGAATTTCATCGAGCATCACCGCGGGAATGGCGGGCGGAACGATTTTTTCGGGGATTTTTAACAAGCCGTATGAGATCAAGAGTAAGGAGACACGCTGGGGAATCCTTCTTACCATGATCCCGGCCGCAGCGGTCATTCTTCTGATTGATTCCCCGTTCCAGGGCCTTCTCTATTCACAGATGTTCCTTGGAATGCAGCTCCCGATTACGGTATTTACGCAGATTTATCTGACGTCCTCGAAAAAAGTCATGGGAAAATACGCGAACAGTCTGCGGCTGAAAATTGCCCTGTTTGCGATTGCGGTGATTGTGACACTGCTGAATATCGCGCTGTTGTTTGTGCAGTAAAAAGAATGAGAAATAAAAAAAGGAAGTCCGCTGCGCTGATCCCTGAAAAAGAGACCGGCGCAGCGGACTTCTTCTATTATAATATGCTCTCCATGCAGGCATCGACAAAGTCCTGCAGAAGCGGAGAGAGTTTCCGCCCCTTTTTCCAGATCACGGCGATCTGCGTTTCCAGGTCGCTTTCTGCGAGCGGCTGGATGCGGAGTCCCTGGCAGAGAGAGCTCATGGACTGCGGGAAAATGGCAGTGGCAAGGCCTTCCTTTGCCCAGAGCATCGCGCCGCGGGGATCGTCGCAGACGCAGAAAAGATCGGGCTCCATGCCGCGCGAGTGGAACGCATCCATGATGAGCGCCTCATACCGGCGGTAGATGATGAGCGGAATATTCAAAAGATCCGAGAGCTTTAGCGATCCGTTCTTCTCGGGAAGCATATCTTTTGAAGAAACGGCAATCATAGGTTCAGAGCTTAAAATTTTATAGTCGACATCGTCGAGCCGCAGCGGCGTGCGGGCGATGGAAATGTCGATGATGCCGTCCATCAGATAGCGGTACAGCGTGTAGGTGATGCCGTCGTGCACCTCGAAGTTGACATCGGGATTGCGGCGGGAAAAAAGCGAGACGCACGGCATGATCGTCGCAACGGTGGTCGGTGTGATGCCGAGGCGCAGAACCCGCTTTTTGCCGACCTTTGCGACCTCAAGCTCCGTCGATTTCACGTACTCGAGCAGGTTGGCGGAGCGGTCGTACAGCAGTTTTCCGGCTTCGGTCAGGCGGACGCCCTGGCGGGTGCGTTCAAATAAAGTGACATTCAGTTCGGCTTCCAGCTGCTTTAACTGATAACTGAGCGGCGGCTGGGACATATTGAGGCGGCGGGCGGCCTCGTGAATGCTTTCGGTTTCGGCGATGACGCGGAAATATTCAAGCTGGCGCAGTTCCATAAGAGACTTCCTTTCGTGAAATTATCTATGATATTAAAATTGTATCACTAAGCTATAAAAACAATACTATTCGTATTAATCATATGAGATTATACTGTCAATGTCAAGAAACAAAGAAATGGAGAGTGAAAAAGAAGATGAAAAGTCTTGGAGTCTACTTGAAGCACTACAAAAAAGAGAGCATCATCGCTCCTTTGTTTAAGCTTCTGGAAGTCGTATTCGACCTTCTGGTGCCGATGGTTGTTGCCCAGATCATTGATGTGGGTATCGCAGGCAATAACCGTCCGTACATCGTCAGCCGTTTTGGAATCCTCGTTCTGATGGCGTCAGTCGGACTTTGCTGCAGCTTCACCGCGCAGTATTTCGCGGCAAAAGCGAGCGTCGGCTGTGCAACTGAGCTTCGCCAGGCGGTCTTTGACCACATCCAGGCTCTGTCCTTTACGGAGCTGGATACCATTGGAACCGATACGCTGATCACCCGTCTGATCAACGATATCAACCAGGTGCAGAACGGAATCAACATGGGTCTGCGTCTGCTGCTGCGGAGTCCGTTTATCGTATTCGGTTCCGTTGTGATGGCATTTACCGTCAACGTAAAATGTGCCATCGTATTCCTGGTTACTATTCCGATCCTGTTCGTTGCCGTATTCGGCATTATGCTGGTCAGCATCCCGCTGTTTAAAAAGGTACAGGCGGCACTCGACCGCGTCACCGGAATGACAAGAGAAAATCTGAACGGTGTCCGTGTCATCCGTGCGTTCTGCCGTGAGGAGCAGTCTGTTGCCGATTTCGAAAAGAGCAACGATGAGCTGACTTGTCTGAACGAGTTTGTCGGAAAAATTTCCGCACTGTTAAATCCGCTGACCTATGTCCTCATCAACATCGCAGCCGTTGTCCTGATCTGGCAGGCAGGCCTTCAGGTCAACATCGGCAGTATGCAGCAGGGACAGGTTGTCGCACTTTACAACTACATGCTGCAGATCATCGTGGAGCTGATCAAACTGGCATCGCTCATCATCACCTTAAACAAATCCGTTGCCTGTGCAGAGCGTGTCTCCGGCGTACTGGCGGTTCCGACAACCATGAACTACCCGGCAAAAGGCGGCGCTGCAAAGAAAGTAACTGGCGATGCAGCTGTTACATTTAAAAATGTCAGCTTCACCTATGCAGGAGCCGGTGCAGAGAGCTTATCGGATATCAGCTTTACCGCAAAACGCGGGCAGACCATCGGAATCATCGGCGGTACCGGAAGTGGAAAATCGACGCTGGTCAGCCTGATTTCCCGTTTCTACGATGCGACCAGCGGTGACGTCATGGTAGACGGCGAGAATGTAAAGAATTACACAAAAGAAGAGCTCTGCAATAAAGTCGGTGTTGTTCAGCAGAGAGCAGTGCTCTTTAAAGGCAGCATCCGTGACAATATGAAGTGGGGTAAAGAGGACGCCACCGATGCAGAAATCTGGGAGGCGCTCACCACAGCCCAGGCGAAAGAAGTCGTAGAAGGCAAACAGGATCAGCTCGATTTTATGCTAGAGCAGAACGGAAAAAACCTCTCCGGCGGACAGAAACAGCGTCTTTCTATTGCGCGTGCGCTGGTAAAAAAACCGGAAATCCTGATTCTGGACGACAGCTCGAGTGCGCTTGACTTTGCAACGGATGCAAAACTCCGCAAAGCCGTCCACAATCTCGAAGGAAACACGACAACCTTCCTCGTATCCCAGCGAATCGCCGGCATCCGTCAGGCAGACCAGATCCTCGTTCTTGGAAATGGTACGCTCGAAGGAAACGGCACACACGACGAGCTGATGAAAACCTGCGAGGTTTACCGCGAGATTTACTTCTCCCAGTTCCCGGAAGAGCGTGCAGCTTATAACAACGAAAGCGGGGTGATCGCATGAAAAAGACAGAAAACAAGTCTGGAAAAAGCGGCATGCAGGTCATGAAAAAGCTGATGGCGTTTATTGGAAATTATAAAATTTTCTTAGGCCTTAGTATTGTTCTGGCTGCGGTTACCGTTATTTTACAGCTTTATATTCCGATCCTGTTCGGCGATGCGATCGATGAGGTCGTTGCAGCCCACCAGGTCAATTTCCCGGAGATGTGGTTCTATCTGAAACGAATCGTATTCTTTACCCTCGTTTCCGCACTTTCCGCATGGATCATGAACCTGATCAACAACCGTATGACGTACCGCATCGTGCGCGACCTTCGTTCCCAGGCGATCCGTCATATCCAGGTGCTGCCGCTGTCCTATCTGGATCAGCACAGCTCCGGAGACATCGTAAGCCGTGTTATCGCAGATACAGATATCTTATCGGACGGTCTTCTGCTTGGCTTTACGCAGCTGTTCTCCGGAATCGTAACCATTATTGTGACACTGTTTTTCATGTTCTCGAAGAACGTATGGATCACCCTTCTTGTGATCTGCCTGACACCTCTCAGCTTCTTCGTGGCAAAATTTATTTCCGGCCGCTCGTTCAAAATGTTCCAGAAACAGAGTGAGACGAGAGGAAAACAGACCGCACTCATCGATGAGATGATCGGAAACCAGAAAGTAGTCAAAGCGTTCGGCTATGAGGAAAAAGCTTCCGAGCGTTTTGCAGAGATCAACAAAGATCTGCAGAAATACAGCCAGCAGGCCGTGTTCTACAGTTCCTTAACGAACCCGTCCACCCGTTTTGTCAACAACGTGATCTATGCCGGTGTTGCCCTTGTGGGAGCTTTCATGATCCCGGGCGGCGCGCTGACCGTCGGCGGACTTTCCGTTCTGTTGTCGTACGCAAACCAGTATATGAAACCGTTCAATGATATCAGTTCCGTTATCACCGAGATGCAGAACGCGCTTGCCTGCGCAGGCCGTATCTTTGCTCTTCTGGAAGAGAAAGAGGAGAGTGCAGACCCGGCCGGAACGATCGATACCGTGACGGGAAATGTGACGATCGATGATGTAGCATTTAGTTATGACAAAGAGAAAAAACTGATCGAGAACTTTAATCTTGACGTACAGCCGGGCATGCGTGTTGCCATTGTCGGCCCGACCGGATGCGGAAAGACGACGTTTATCAACCTGCTGATGCGCTTCTATGATGTCGATGCCGGAAAGGTCTGCATCGACGGAAAGCCGATCGACGAACTGTCCCGCCATGCGCTCCGCAGCTGCTTTGGTATGGTGCTGCAGGATACTTGGATCAAACAGGGAACCGTGCGCGACAACATCAGCTTCGGAAAGCCGGATGCGACGGAAGAGGAGATCATCAATGCGGCCAAAGAGGCACACAGCTGGGAGTTTATCAAGCGTCTGCCGAAGGGACTTGACACGGTTCTCAGCGAAGACAGCATCAGCCAGGGGCAGAAACAGCTTCTTTGTATCACCCGTGTCATGCTCTGCCTGCCGCCGATGCTGATCCTCGACGAGGCGACCTCCAGCATCGATACCCGTACCGAACTGCAGGTTCAGGAGGCGTTTGACAAGCTGATGCAGGGCAGAACGAGTTTCGTCGTTGCCCACCGTCTGTCCACGATCCGCAACGCTTCGCTGATCCTCGTCATGAAAGACGGAAAGATTATCGAGCAGGGACGCCATGAGGAGCTTCTTGAGAAGAAAGGCTTCTACTACAATCTGTACAACAGCCAGTTCCAGGCGTCATAAAAGATATTTGGAAAAGAGAACAGCAGATCTGTGCCGCGCATGCGATTTTGAGGCGTGCGCGCGCAGATCTGCTGATTTTTTATATGTTTTTGCAGTATTCCGAAAAAAATACGTCATGGGGTATTGACGAATCCTATCACAGGTGCTATAGTTTTACAAAAATAAAAAAAGACGTAGAAGTTTTTAGAAAATGTGCGGAGAGCCTTTGGAAATTTAATTTTCGAAAGGTGCACGACCGAAGAAGTAAAACTTTCAGGTGCTGGTTCTCTTCTTAAAACAAGAACGGACGGGAGACGGCGAGGACTAAAAACGGAGTGGTCTCTGGAGAAGCTCTTGAAAAGAGTGCCGAAGGTGCAATGCAGCGATGCAGAATCTCTCAGGCAAAAGGACAGAGTCAAAAAAGATACAGAAGAAAAACAGCCGCGGAACAAAAAAGCGGTGCGCAGAAACGAAAAAATTCCGGAAGCGCGGTTTTTTGCTGTATTTTTCAATCAGAGCCATGTTCTGCAGGAAAAGTCCCGCAGGAGATGGTATTTTTTTTCTCAAAACGGTGCGGATGTGTGATCCACATCGTTCAGACCATACGTCGAATGGAAAGGGAGAAAAGAAAATGGATGCATTGAATCAGGCAATTGCGCAGATCAGTGATGTGCTCTGGAACAGCGTACTGCTGTTTCTGCTGGTAGGTACGGGAGTTTATTTCTCTGTTCGGACCCGCTTTGTACAGGTAAGAAAGTTTAAGACCGCGTGGAACCGCGTCTTCGGCGGCTTCTCGTTAAAGGGTAAGAAGGCCGGAAAAGACGGCATGACTTCCTTCCAGGCGCTTGCAACAGCGATCGCCGCACAGGTCGGAACCGGAAACATCGCAGGATGTGCGACCGCACTCGTATCCGGCGGCCCGGGAGCCATCTTCTGGATGTGGCTTGCTGCGTTCTTCGGCATGGCAACGATCTACGGCGAGGCGTATCTCGCGCAGATCTCCAAACGCCGCGATGAGAACGGAGAAGTCATCGGAGGACCGGTTTACTACATTACCCACGCATTCAAGGGAACGTTTGGAAAAGCACTGGCAGGCTTCTTTGCCGTAGCCGTTATTCTGGCACTTGGCTTTATGGGAAATATGGTACAGTCGAACTCCATCAGTGATGCGTTCTACACCGCATTTTCCGTACCGAAATGGGTGATGGGTGTGATTGTAGCCGTTCTCGCCGCATTCATTTTCATCGGAGGTATCTCCCGTATCGCATCCTTCACCGAAAAAGTTGTTCCGGTGATGGCAGCACTGTATCTCGTCGGAGCCCTTGTTGTTATTCTGATCAACATCCAGCATGTGCCGTCAGCGATTGCTTCGATCTTTATCTGTGCATTCCGTCCGGACGCCGTATTTGGTGCAGCAGCCGGTATTACCGTGCGGAAAGCCATGCGTTACGGTGTTGCCCGAGGCCTCTTCTCTAATGAAGCCGGTATGGGTTCCACCCCGCATGCCCATGCGATTGCCGATGTCGAGAACCCGGAGGATCAGGGTGAAGTAGCGATGATCGGTGTCTTTATTGATACCTTCGTTGTCCTGACCATGACCGCTCTCGTTATTCTTTCTTCCGGCGTTCTGGAAGAGATGATGAGTACCGGTGTTGTAGGAACCCCGGTCGCACAGGCGGCATTCCGAACCGGCCTCAAAGGCTTCGGACCGGCGTTCGTAGCGATCTGTCTTCTGTTCTTTGCATTCTCGACCATCGTCGGATGGTACTTCTTCGCAAGACAGAACGTACAGTATCTGTTCGGAAAGAAAGCAGTCGTTCCGTTCTCGCTGATCGTCGTTGTGTTCGTTTTCCTCGGCTCTCTGCTGAAAGTAGATCTCGTATGGAACCTGTCAGACCTCTTTAACGGCCTGATGGTAATTCCAAACCTCATGGCGTTGATCGTCCTCGCAGGAACCGTAGCAAAAGCGGCAAAAGGTGAAAAAGTAGAATTCTAATCATATATACAGAACGGGAAAAAGTAGGAAAGTCTGCTGATGCAGACTTTCTTTTTACAATTATTCAGATCCACATCTCGATTCCGCTGCGCTGCATCTCGACGTGGCTTCTCGCCATATAAAATTTCAAGAAGAACTGTTCGTTCATGCGAGCATGACTCACAGTTCTTCTTGAAATTTTGCATGGCTCTGAATAATTGCAAAAAGAAAGACCGGCAGGGGAGCTACCGATCTTTCAAGGGGAGTATAAATAATTAATAAGGGGTTATTAATTGTAAAAAAATTTATGAAGGGTAAATTCTTTTACAAAATTGATTATAATACAGATAACGGGAAAAAGCAACATCGAAATTCAAAAGTTGGAAAAAATTACCACAATTTGGAAAGCAGTGGTCCGAAAGCAGGAAAAACACTGTATTTTTGGGCTTGCATTCCCCACTTTGGAACAGATACCGTGGAAAAACAGGGTTCTGGATGCATAATCTGCGCGGAAAAAGCGATACTAAAGGATGTCGCAGGACAAAAAACATTCAGGAGGAAACAAGATTATGACCAGAAACAGCAAAAATGAATACAGCAAAAACGAGTACAGCAAAAACGGATACGAGAAAAGCGAATACAGCAAAAACCAGAAGAACAGCAGAGACTGCAATTATGTGAAAGACCGTGAGATGTCATCCTACGGTCAGCAGAACCGGGAGCAGGACGAGAAGGATGAGTATGAAAAATACTAAGTAAACCTTGGGATTCCGGCAGAAAAAAGCCGGCGGCGGGTCCCATACGGACTCTGCCGCCGGTTTCTGCATACATATAAAACAGGAGAGAAAGTCAGATCCGGAGAGGGGGACCAGGATATGGCAGGCATGACACTGCTGGCGGCAGACCAGCTGGACTGGTACGTGGGAAAACCGTGGGCGATGATCATCGATGTGCGGAACCGGCGGGAATACGAAAAAGGGCATGTGAAAGGAGCGGTGAATCTTCCCTATGACCATCTGCTCGAACGGGTCTGTCTGCCGCGGGACAAAATTCTTGTGATCTGCTGTGAGCGGGGTGCCGCGAGCATGGCGGAGGGAAAGCGGCTGGCGGAGAACGGATACGAGGTCAAAACAGTCATCGGCGGAATGCATGCATACCGCGGACGATATCTGGTGGCGGGAGAAGAGCTGTAAGGGGGCGGCAATCCAACATTTCTTCTTGTCAAGCGGGAAAAGATACGGTAAGATGAAACAGAAAACAATACAAAACCAAACCACAAAACGAAAGAGAGATCACGATATGAAATACATGTTTGCATCTGATATTCACGGTTCTGCCTATTACTGCAGAAAAATGCTGGAAGCCTTCGAGGCAGAGGGCGCAAGCCGCCTGTTTCTGTTAGGCGACCTTCTCTATCACGGCCCGAGAAACGATCTTCCAAAAGAATACGCACCGAAACAGGTCATCGCCATGCTGAATGAGAAAAAACAGTACCTCACCAACGTGCGCGGAAACTGCGACGCAGAAGTAGATCAGATGGTACTGGAGTTCCCGGTGCTGGCAGATTACGGCATCCTGATCGAGGGAGGCCATACCTTCTATATGAGCCATGGCCACATCTACAATGAGCAGAATCTGCCGCCGCTGATGGATGGAGATATCTTCCTGTACGGCCATACCCACGTCCTGCGTGCCGAGAAAAAAGGCGCACATACCTTCCTAAACCCGGGTTCTGTATCTCTGCCGAAAGAGGGCAATATCCCGACCTATGCAATCCTCGAGGACGGCGTATTTACGATCAAAGGCTTTGACGGCACCGTCGTAAAACAGCTCACATTATAAGAGGGGACGGGAGAGTATGGAATTATATGAACTGATCGCCCCGTGCCACTTCGGCCTGGAGGCAGTGATGAAACGTGAAATCCTCGACCTCGGCTACGAAATCGAGCGCGTGGAGGATGGAAAAGTAACGTTTCTTGCAGATGCAGAGGGAATCGCCTACGCCAACCTGTTCCTTCGCACGACCGAGCGTATCCTGCTCAAAGTAGGACAGGTTCACGCCGAAACGTACGATGAACTCTTTGAAGCGACAAAAGCGCTCCCGTGGGAGAAATTTATCCCGAAAAACGGAAAGTTCTGGGTAACGAAGGCAAACTCCATCAAGAGTAAGCTCTTCAGCCCGTCCGATATCCAGTCGATCATGAAAAAAGCGATTGTCGAGCGATTGAAACAGGTCTACCACATGGAGTGGTTCCCGGAGGACGGTGCACAGTACCCGATCCGTGTTTCGATTTTAAAAGACGAGGTTACGATCGGACTCGATACCTCCGGCGTTTCCCTTCATAAGAGAGGCTACCGCAAGCTGACCGCGAAAGCGCCGATCACCGAGACCCTTGCCGCAGCACTTATTATGCTGACTCCGTGGAAGGGTGACCGGATTCTTGTCGATCCGTTCTGCGGAAGCGGTACGTTCCCGATCGAGGCGGCCATGATGGCGGCCGATATTGCACCGGGTCTCAACCGTTCTTTCCTTGCGGAGCAGTGGACGCACCTCGTGCCGAAAAAATGCTGGATGGATGCGGCGGAGGATGCACGCTACCGGATCCGGAACGATATTGAGACAGATATTCAGGGCTTTGATATCGACGGAGATGTCATCAAGAGTGCCAGAGAGAACGCAAAGCTGGCGCAGGTGGATCATCTGATCCATTTTCAGCAGCGTCCGGTGGCGGAACTGTCCCATCCGAAAAAATACGGATTTCTGGTGACCAATCCTCCTTACGGGGAAAGGCTTGAGGAAAAAGAAGCGCTGCCGGAGCTGTACCGAACCCTTGGGGAGCGTTTCCGGGCGCTGGATTCCTGGTCCATGTATCTGATCACCAGCTATGAAGACGCGCAGCGTTATATAGGAAAGAACGCAGATAAAAACAGAAAGATCTACAATGGAATGCTGAAGACGTATTTCTATCAGTATTCGGGCCCGAAACCTCCAAGGAGGGAGAAGCCGATACGGTAGCAAAGAGTCGTAACAGTTCAGCCTGCTGAACTGTTACGGCATCCGTCCATGAAAGATCGCTTCGCGATGAGACGGATGCCCATAAACACTACGTTTTCATACGGTCTGCGCAGTAAATGCGCAGACCTGATTGAATAGCTGCCAAAGAGTCGCCAAAACGACGGAAAACAGTTGTGTTTCGTGGTGAATTACGATATAATGACAACATGAGCAAAGGACGGGAAAACATGGAAAAGATTATATTT
>OLVT01000609.1_pt1 | contig 37904 bp, 41 predicted proteins | sample 1673241 | NCBI WGS metagenome assembly OLVT01 (sample SAMEA3178936, study PRJEB25190) | human gut metagenome | biome: human gut; feature: human-associated habitat; material: faeces | place: Austria | collected 2013 | reverse complement strand
TGCACGTCAACTATTGAAACCGCCGTGTACCGAACGGTACGCACGGTGGTGTGAGAGGACGGGAGTTAATCACTCCCTCCTACTCGATTAGATAAAGCTCACGGTTACACCGCTGCTTTTCATCTACTCTTTTTTTGCGTTTTAAGTTTCCGTTTGAATGGATGAGTTGTAACGAATAATAGTGCGTAAAGTGTCAATGGATTCCCCTTCAGCTTTTACGCCATTATTATCAGCTATTATAGATAAAGCGTCTGTTTGTGATGTTTTGTTTTGAGTATATAAGATGGTGAAATTCGTTATAATATAGTCTTCTGGTCTAAACGTATAATTGGGTTCAAAATTAACCATTGCCCCTCCACCATAATTGCTCTGCAATTCTTCTGATATATTTGGATTCAATAAATTTACATACCAACCAACACCACCTTTATTTATTAAAGCGGGGGTGTTACTAAAATTAAAAAATTCTTTGTTTCCAGTAGTAGTGTTGATTGAATAGTTGTGTGAAGAAAAACCATACCCTTCTGTACAGTGGAAATACGTAGGATCCCAATTAATTGTTATAGCGTCTGGACCAGTAGTCGTTGGAGTGTTTAACCATTCATAAGATAATGCTATATCGCAACCTAATATATCTCCTGTAGAAGGATGTATATAATTATTTAAGACAGCAGTAAAGCGTAAATTCGCTTTGTTTATGTTTGCTCTCTCACTGGAATCTTGCTGATCATCTATTTCTACAATCTGGGATGAAATCTGAACGTCTCCGTGATATTTTTCTATGACTTTTTGATATATGTCATCTATACATTTTTCAGAGAGTTCCTGTAATATGCTTTCTTCAATTCCTTTTTCGTGTAAATAATTTATTTTCTCATTGTATGATGATGCCTGATTTTCTGCAGCCATTGTTGTACATGGTATCATTAAGACCATAGAGCAAATTATACAAAATATTTGTTTAATTTTATGTTTCATATTGCCTCCTCCTATATTTAGAATCAATATATATCATTAATTTTATATAACCGACTTGGATGATTATGAAAACAGGAAAAATTTATTCTATCCCCCTCTTTTAATAGTTTGGGATCTTTTGATATTTCTGTGATTTCGCTACAATCTAATATAATTGTGTTTGAGTCAAAGAAAGGACTTTCTTTTTCCAGTTCAATAGTGATTTGTTCGTTCTTTAAGTCGATTTTTAATACTTTTGCATCAGCAGTCCATAGCTGAGTTGACTTACCTCCTGAAGTTAATGAGCTAGACTCGCAGCCCAATGTAAAAGAGCATCCAACTACAAATACTATAATTGACAATATTACAAATTTATATTTTTTCAACATATTATTCCGTTTCCTATTTTAAGTAGAACTCTGTAACAGCAATATCTGTCCAATTATAGTCAAGATTGATATATCTTACAGGCTCAAACCAACCATCTGCTACCATAACAGTTTCTATACTTGTCCCTGATCCTTTTTTCTGAAGTGTTGCGTATCCTTGTACAGCCATAGAATGGCCTTGGCGTCCCACAGAACCATCTGACTCGCTAATTACAATTCCACAATGAATAATTCCAACGTCTCCTCTATCAATAAAATTTTTGTATATACCATATCCAGGATTTGAATAGTGTCCATATCCCACACTTAATCCTTTCTCACTGCAGAATTGTGTAAAAGCAGGACCAGTATTTGAAAAAGTTGTAAGCCCATATGTTATATTATTGGTCTGTTCTAGCACAGTTGTTCCAGATAAATTCCATAACCTCATATAGTCATTACTAAAAGCTGGTATACTCATTACACCATAATAATCCGCACAATTTGCCATTGCACTGACAACACATGCATAGTGCTTTGTCATAGATGTAACATAACTTTCAGTAAATGAACAATATAGATCGGTGTAATTTGTATCAACAATTTTGTAGTCTTCATATAAGCTTGAGATTGGAATAAAAATAACATCCCATGTACCAGGCGTAACTGATCTGGATTCAATATTATAATTATCAATTACTTTTTCTGCCTCGATTTGCTCACCACTGTTAGTATATACGTATTCATTATCAGTCGGTACATATCCATATGTTATGGGATCTAATTTGTAAGCTTTTCCGCCGCTTGATGCACTTCGAGATAACTTGCTATTTCTTTGAACAGCAGTTTCATATGGTGATTGAGCATTTTCTGTAATTGAATATTCAGATATTAAATCGGTAGAAGTTACATCGAAAATTACATATCCATAAGGAGTTTCGTCTTGATAAAAACTAACAATATAACCTATAGCTTGATTATCGTTATTATAGAATTTAATTGGATTTGTAGCTCTTAATTGTTTATCAGGACAAATTCCTTGTGCAAAAGAATCGGCTGTCTGAATCGCTAATTCTTCTGTAAATTCTACAACTTCACTGTCTTCATTTTTTTCTTGTGCATTAACAGGTAGAGAAACAAAAGATAATGAGAATACTAAACAAAGAGTTAAAAATACACTAAATAATTTAGACTTCATAAGCTAAATTCCCCCTTTTATTCAATTGTGCAAACTTCTTTTTTAGTAATTAAATTCCCATTGTGTTCACCTCTTTTCAATATTATCTCTTCCTTACATTAATGATAAGAACAGTATACAGAAATATACAGAAACAATCAAGCTAATTCTGAATAATAAGATTAGAGAGCGTTTTTTTCAGACATATTCTCGCGAAAGAGAGCATTCATTGCATCCTTTATGAGTGACATGAGGTTTTCTTTACTTTGTGTGATCCCTGCCATAACATATAAACTCCTTTCCCCTTAATATGGGAGAAAGGAGCCAGTGTCGCTTTTATTTCTTATTGTTCCTCTATCTGAAGAGCCAGGATATCGCTTAATGGAACCCGGCTCCCGTCTTCCATGAACAGAAGCTTGTGGTACGTGTCCAAACGCCGGATCCTCCCTTTTAATGTTGCAATGCTGCCGCCTTTTTTTGCGGGGTCCGGGATGAACCGTTTAATCATGACATATTTTCCTGGATCATCCAAGACTTTCTGAAGAGATCGGTCAAGCGTTTCCTTTTCTTCCTCCGACAGTTCGGGCCGGTGGTCTGTCAGACGGTGCGCTTCTTCCACCGCCTCTTCATAGCCGATCAACGCTGCAAAGGGAGCAAACTGGGCGGCCCGACTTTCCATCGGCATTCGGGTGTGATATTTTGGATCCGGGTGGGACCGGGTCACCATAGTTCCATACTCTGTCATGCCTTATGCCCTCCTATCTGTTCATTCCGTTCCTGCATGGTTGCTCCTTCTTGCAGATTTGTCCCCTTGAGGACGGCATTTTTTCCATAGCGGGTCTTGATGGTAAGAACTGCTTCCTGCAGCCGTCTCTCCCGTTCCTGCCGGCGCTTCTTTCGCTCCAGTTCTTCGTAGTCTGTAAATAGGTCCATCTGTACAAAACTGTCTTTCGGCGCTTCCTTCACATGATTTGCACAGATATTGATACGGCGGATCAGAAGGTTCCTATTGATGATCCGGTCATATAAGTGTCCTGCTGCTCTGGTGATCTCCGACGCAGAAGAAGTAAAATGAGGTAGATTATAAGTACCATGGGCGTGTTTGGGAACTAGGCGACCATACATATCCAGGTGCACATACACAGAACCTTGAAAATCCAGTCCCAGGCTGGAGGCATCGTATCCAACCGTCATGACAAGCTGGTCGGTGGCTACGCCCTTTCTTGTCAGATCCATGGCCAGGCTGTCGGCCATCTCGGTCACTATGATCCTGGCTTTATCAGGAGTATACGGTTCATGCAGCACCTGGCCGGAACTTAAGCTGTTGGAAGCCGGCCTGTAGGCTTTGACATCCTTGATCGTGCATGGTTCCCAGCCCCAGGCGTGATCGATGAGAAGCTCCGCGTTTACTCCGAAAAGCTTGTATAAGAGGTCTTCATTATAGAAATCCTTTGCCTTTCCGATGGAGCACTTTGCAATCTCCCCCATAGTTGTAATGCCGACACTTTTCAACTTACGTTCGTATCCGTGACCGATGCGCCAGAAATCCGTAATCGGGCGGTGGCTCCACAGCTTCTCCCGGTAGGAGCTCTCCGTCAGTTCGGCGATCCTGGCCCCGTCTCTGTCCGGCGCTGCCTTCTTTGCCAGAATATCCATGGCCACCTTAGCCAGGTACATGTTGGTCCCCAGGCCAACAGTCGCCGTGATGCCGGTTTCCTTCAGCACATCCTTTATGATCCTAAGGGCCAGCTCATGTGGAGTAGTCTGGTAGGTGTGGAGGTAGTCGGAAACATCCATGAACACCTCATCAATGCTGTACACATGGATGTCTTCCGGGGCAATGTATTTCAGATAGATCTGATAGATCCGGACACTGTAGTCGATGTAAAGAGCCATCCGCGGTGGCGCAATGATAAAGTCAATCCGGATGTTCCGGTGCCGGTCAAGTACCGTCTTATCATAGGACGTGGCCGGTCCATTCCGTCCGCTGTTCAGCTCCCGTACTTTCTGTTTCACTTCAAAAAGCCGGGGTCTCCCGGGGACTCCCCGCTCTTTCAGTGCCGGGGTCACGGCCAGGCAAATGGTCTTGTCTGTCCGGCTTTCGTCTGCCACCACCAGGTTTGTTGTCAGCGGATTCAGCCCCCTCTCCCGGCATTCCACAGAAGCATAAAAGGATTTTAGGTCAATGCAGATATAGCTTCTCATTCGGTCACCTCCTTTCTTAAAACGACTATAACATAGAACATATGTTCGCGCAAGAAGAAAATCGAATGTATGTTCTGGCTTAGCTGGATAGATATTCCAGATGGAATGCTTTTATGTATGCGATCGCCTTGTGTGGCATGTATTTTCTGCTGTAATCCTACAGTTTGAAAAAGGGTTCCATTTTTGGCACTCTATATTTAATTTTAAATACAATATAGATATCTATTTTTACAAGGAAATTACAAGTTTACATCTGTAAAGAGGAAATTACTTATATATCAAAAGAACATATGAGACAATTTTTATACAAACTTCTAAGGAGGAAATTTTATGAAAAGAGGAAAGAAAATAGTTTCACTTTTATTGACAATGATGTTATTTATTCAGTGCAGTGCAATAAGCTATGCAAAGGAGCCAGATTCATTGCCACAAGAAGCAGTTTATGATCTTCAAAAAGGAGGGACGCAAACCTTTGAAATTGTAGAATCCGATGGAAATAAAGCAATTGTAACGATAAGCGAAGAAAAAGCTGTATCTCGCATAGCCAATGGTTCATATAATGTAAAGTATACTTCTGTTGGTTGCTGGACGGCCGGATTTAAGGTTTCAATTAGTAATAATAATTTTACTTCTGCATATTCTCCGTATGTAAATATAATAACAGGAAGTGTATCGCATAGAACTCTTAAATTAGAAACCAGTAAAAAGGCAAGCTTCTATTTTAGATATATGATTGCATTACGGGAAACTACGACGGGTGTGCGTGCAACTATGTCAGGGACTACATTAAAAGTTAGTAAAATATAAAAAATAGGCAGAGCTTAAATAGCTCTGCCTATTTTGGAGCAAAAGCATATTATATTTTCTCGTATGATTCATATCCGACATCAAAGAAAAAAGTATTGAGGTATCCCCAAGTGTTAAATATGCACACTATCAAAATGAATATACAAAATAGTATTGTGATTTTAGAATATTCCTTTTGCTTGATGCAATAATACAATATAAAACCAGCAATGAAAATACCAAATATTCCTAAAAAACAACACAGTATAAGCAAGGAATAAATTAGTAAAGTATGTGATAGATACTTTTCTTTCTCAGGAGCTGCTTTTGTTTCCGGAGATTTGCTTATTTGCTCTGAATCGTCCGATTCGCATTGGCTAATGTTTTCGCTTAATAGCTCATCCATGGTAATGTTATATAATTTGCATAATTCCTGTAAATTAGCCATATCTGGAATATTCCAATCATTTTCCCATCTTGATATAGCTTGCCTAGAAATATTTAACTTATTTGCTAGATCCTCTTGAGACAATCCATTTTTTTCTCTATAGTATTTAAAGTTTTTTCCATAAGTCATATTTTAGGGTTCCTGTTTATCTATAAATATCGTTAGAATTTCTTTCATGTATATATTTATTTTATCATAAAAAGTTATAAAAGAAGAGAGATATTTTAAATAGGCCATTTTTGACAATTATCAAATTGTGACTTGTCAAATACTGCCTTAACAATTATAATAAACAAAAAGTATACCTTTTGTAAAGAGTCCATTAGCGCATAAATTTTTTTAAATTTATACGCTTTTTTTTATTTTTTATAGCAAATAAAAAGTATACATTTTGATTTTCGATTCTGCGAAAAGGTGTACTTTGAAAACTAAATAGTGATTAGGAAGGAACCGTTAGACGGAAGCTTTCTGTATTGTGTAATGCTTCAAAAGACTTAGTAATAGATAGCACTAAGATACAATAGAAATCTTTTTTGACAAGGGGGAATTAATATGTTGAAAAAAAGAGTCGCTTCTGCAGTTGCGACAACGCTTTGCACCGGATTATTAGTAACGGGAGTTGTAGCAGCTAATCCGGGAGGATCTACAAATCCGGAACCTAGCATATTAGTAAGGGTAGAGGACGAGCAGAAAACTGTAGATTCTAAGGTGACTGAAAAGTCAACGGCAAAAGATAGCTCTGCTATTAAAGAAGAAAAAAAGAATATAGAGACAGCAAAGAACGAAGACAAAAAAAAGACGAAGGAAAAAAAGATTCAAAAGGAAGACCTGACAAATACGAAGAAAAAGCAAACAGCTGATTCTTCTGCCAATACGAATGCAGGTACATCATCATCAAAGCCTATAAATACTACTCCATCTGGATCCGGTGGAAGCCAGACACCTCCGACACAGCCGAGTAAACCGACGCATTCGCACGATTTTTCTATCCCCATTACTCAAACAATAAATCATCCCGCTGAATATACTGAAATATATCATCCGGAAGTAGGACATGAGATACAAAGATGTAAAGGTTGCGGAATTGTAAATCCTGATAGTGCACATAAGGAAGCGCATCTTTTAGCAGGTGAACCAAGTGGAACGTATGGCGATTGGATCGTTGATCAGGATGCTTGGACTGAGCGAGTTAAGGTTAAAGATGCTTGGACTGAACAAATTATTACAGGATATCAATGCAGCTGTGGAGCAAAAAGATAAAGCAATTAACAATAAGCTTAAAAATCAAAAATATTATATGGAGATAAAAAGGGAAATGCCTTTTTATAGATAAGCAGATTACACAAAGTAATCTGCCTTTTTATTTTTTAGAGAGGAGAAAAGGAAATGAGAACAAAAAAACAGATTTTGTCTTTTCTTATGGCTGTCATGCTTTTGCTGTCAACATCAGTAAGTAGTGTTATGGCAGCGGATGGACAAGAGAATACTTCCATTAATCCAGTTTGGGAAGTAAATCTTCAGCAGACAGAAAACGGATCTGTTTCACTTTACAATGAAAAAACAGCGTATCTTGCGGGAGAGACAGTTACACTTGTATCGCATCCTGAAGATGGATATACAACAGAATCTTTGAAAGTGATAGGAAAAACAACCGGATCCGAGATTACTGTGACATTGGAACGTAATCAATATATGTTCCAAATGCCGAATGAAAATGTGAAGGTAACAGGAGTATTCAAAGCAATTAGTAAAAAAACAAATTCAGAGAAATTGAAAGAAGAGACTATTTCGACACAAGAAAATTTGGAAATGTCTAATCCTTCAAAAGAAGAAAATACGACCAGCCATAATATAATCATTAAAAATACCGAGCAATACACGATTACAGTCAATAAGGAACTGGCAACCGAAGGAGAAGAGGTAAAAATTAAGACCCAAGGAAATATTGCACGTATTGACGTCGTTACAAGAGACAAAGAAAGAATAGCAGTATCTTCCAGTGAAGAAGGATATTCTTTTACAATGCCAAATCAGGATGTATACGTCTTGGGAGAAGTCGGAAATACATTAAAAACTGCTATGGCAAGAGCTGGAAATGTATCTACCGTCACAGTATGGGATTTCCGATTTAACTATCAAGCTCCCGTTTCTTATTTTGAGGTTCGTGGTGTAGATAATAAATCACATGTTGCTTTTTGTTCTGAGCATGAAAAAAAGCCACCTCAGGTTGGCTGGGGAATGACAACAGTGGAAACTTATGATGGCTATAACAAGAAGAATGAAAATCTTAGAAAAGTCCTCTGGTATGGCTATGGTGGACCTGGAAATATAGGTGCAAATTATGCGGAAACGTCCCTTGGTACATCAGTAGCAAATGGACATATGGACACAGATGATACTGGAGAAACCGAAGGACCCATTGGGAAAACCTTCTTAAACCGTGTAAAAGGAATGGCGTCCCCACCTGCAAGTTTTACTGTATATAAGATCCGCAACTTAGAAGATAAAGACAAACAATATCAGGATTTAGTTTATTGGATTTATAATCCTGAAGGTTATGCAAAATTGAAAAAGGAAAGCTCAAATCCTGATATTACAGAAGGTAATTCTTGTTATAGCTTGGCAGGAGCAAGGTACGGCGTTTATAAAAATGTTGCCTGTGCAGATAAAGATAAGGTCGGAGAACTGACAACTAATGCCTCAGGAGAGAGTAATACATTAAAGCTAAATTCCGGAACTTACTATGTTAAAGAGCTGGAAGCTCCAAAAGGGTTCGTACTAGATCGCAAAACATATCCGGTTAAAGTGGAAAGTGAAAAAACAGCAACGGTAGCAGTCAAGGATCTTCCACAAAATGACCCTGTTAATATGCTTCTTGGAAAATATGATGGTGAAAAAACCTATGTCGGTGAAGGAAACCTGCCACAAGGATCTGCTTCCTTAGAAGGGGCAGAATTTGAAGTAAAATTCTATGGTGGAATGTATGATTCTGTAGAAGATTTGGAAAAAGTGGCTCCAAAAAAATCTTGGATTTTTAGGACTAATAAAAATGGCGTAGCTCTTTTTGAAGAAGGATTTCTTGTTTCAGGTGATGAATTTTACCGGGATAGTAGCGGAAATATTACATTACCGCTCGGTACCATTACAATTCAAGAAATAAAAGCTCCAAAGGGCTACAATCTTTCTGACGAGATATTTTTGCGGCAAATTGACTCTTCCGGAAGTGCTGAAGATGTAAACACTTACAATATGCCAGAAATTCCCGAAGATGTCATTCGGGGTGACTTGGAGATTATTAAGGTTTACCAACCAGAGGACGAAGAAGAAGACACTTTGCAGGGAATTAAAGGTGTAGAGTTTACCATCACTTCTAAAACTACAGGAAAAGAAGTGATGAAAATTGTTACGGATGAAAAAGGAAAAGCAACAACAGCAAGTAAAGAGCAGCCACGAGGCAGCCTTCCTTTTGATACATATATTGTCGAAGAAACTAAAACACCAGAAGGTTATAATCCTATTAAACCTTTTGAGGTAACAATCAAAGAAGAGGCCGTTACCATTACTGGAATCTATAAGCAGGATACGTTAATCACCAGCCCAATCCAGGTTGTAAAAGTAGATAAAAGTACCGGTAAAACCATCCCGGTAAAAGGAGCAACGTTTCAGCTTTTAGATAAAAATAAAGAAGTCATCACCATGACAACACACTATCCAAACACGCAAGTTCTGGATCGCTTTACAACCGATGAAAACGGACAATTTGTTTTCCCGGAAAAGTTAAAATACGGTACGTATTATTTGCGAGAGATCCAAGCTCCGGACGGATATTTGTTAAACGGACAGGAATTGCCGTTTACTGTGACAAAGGATGCAGGATGGGAGAATCCAATTGTTGTGAAATTTGAAGATGAAAATGCCATGGGAAAAATTGAGCTGTCCAAATTTGAAGAAGGATTTTCTAATCAGCTCAAAGGTGCTGTCTTCGAAATCCGTGCTGCAGAAGATATTGTAACTCCAGACGGCACAATTCGACTAAAAAAAGGTGATTTGGCAGACACCTTAACAACAACTGGCCTAAATCCAGTTCAATCTAAAGCACTTTTTCTTGGAAAGTATATATTAAAAGAAATCAAACAAGCGGATGGTTTTATTTTGTCTGATAAGGAATATCCAGTAACCTTGAAATATAAGGATCAGGTAACTCCAATCGTAATTGAAAGCACTACCATCTATAACCAGCCTACTACCTTACAGTTAGAAAAATACAGGAAGGGAGAACCCCAAGTTTCCCTTGCTGGTGTAAAATTCCAGGTTTGGAATGAAAAAACTCCAGACCAGAAGAAAACCTATATTACAGATGATAACGGAATGATTACGATAAAATATCTGCTTCCGGATTCTACTTATTGCATCCAGGAAATAGAAACTCTTCCGGGATATGTATTAGACAATACAATCCATAAAGTATCCGTCAATAAAGAGGGTTATGTAGAAGGGGAGCAGCTTTATACTCTTCGATTAGAAAACGATTATACAAAATATGACTTTACAAAATCAGATCTCACAACAGGCAAGGAGCTTCCAGGAGCGAAAATGGAGGTTCGAGAAAAAGAAACTGGAAAATTAATTGACGCCTGGACATCAGATAAGGAGCCTCACCGTATTACTGATCTTGTAGTAGGCAAGACCTATATTCTTTCAGAAATAACGGCACCGAACGGATATCTTGTAGCACAGGATATCGAATTTACTGTTCCCTCTACTGGTGAAATTCAAAAAGTGGAAATGAAAGATGATGTTGTAGTTGGACAAATTCGGATTCACAAAACAGATGCCGATTCTGGAAATGGTATTACTGGAGCTGTTTTTGAAATTCGTGCTGCAGAAGATATTATAACCGCCGATGGAACTGTCCGATTAAAAAAAGGAAAATTGGCAGATACCATCACTACAAAGAATGGGGAGGCAATTTCTAAAAAGCTTTTCCTTGGAAAATATACTGTTAAGGAAGTTCGCCAAGCTCCCGGATATGTACTTGATACTACACCAGTAGAAGTAGAGTTGATATACGAAAATCAGGTTACTCCTGTTGTGTATGCTGACTTATCCAAAGAAAATCTTGTAACAAAATTGCGGATTGAAAAATACGAAAAAGGAAATACAGAACAAAGGCTTGAGGGAATAGAATTTTCATTTTGGATGCAAGAAGAAGAGGATCCCATTGATCCTGGATTCTCTGTCACCCCGAATCCGGATGCCCTTTATCCAGAAGAAATAGATCCTGATTATACTTTGGAAACCACCACATTAGTAACGGATGAAAATGGAGAGATTCTTTTAACCCACTTGCTGCCAAATACAACTTACTATTTTCAAGAGACAAAAACCCTTCCTGGCTATGTATTAGATGATACGATTCATAAAGTTTATATCTCTATGGACGGCACAATTATGGGACAAGATGTGTTCACCTACCAGATAGAAAATGACTATACAAAACTATACATTTCTAAAACAGACATAGCAACTGGAGAGGAACTTCCGGGAGCCAAAATGAAGTTGGAAAAAATAGAAGAAGATGGCGAAAAGACGCTGATCCGAAAGTGGACTTCTTCAAAAGAGCCGGAATATTTTGAAAAATTAATTCCTGGCGAATATTGTCTTACTGAACTATCAGCACCAAAGGGATTCAAAGTTGCAGAAGCTATTACTTTTACCGTCAAAGAAACTGGCGAAATTCAAAAAGTAGAAATGAAGGATGAGCATAAAGAAGGAACTATCCGTACTTCTACTCCTACAGATTTCCGAAATGGCGCAGCTCGTACAGGAGATACGGAAGATCTGTTTTTGTATCTAATTATATGTTTATTTACTGCTGGAATTATTATGTCTGCTTTATGGGTAAAACTTGCTATAACAGAGAAAACAGAAATGGCTGAAAGGAATAAAAAAGATGAAGAATAGAAGAAGCAAAATTTTATTGACATTGTGTATAGCTATTCTTTGCACCGCTGGATGTTCCAGCGGTGCAGAAAAAAAAGATACCTCAAAAGAAATGATCGAAAAGACAATTACCTTTACGACAAAAGATACAAAAAGGGATGCAAATCACAATTTTGATGCAATCATACAAAAAGATGGAAAGACTTATGAACTACAAAATGTAGACTATGATCTTTTAAATTCAAAAGAATATACAAAGGAATTTACCAAAACAGTGGAAAGCGACATCCTTTCACCAGAACAGTCTTATACTCCCGACTCAGAAATTGTCGAAAATGAAATCACTTATCAATTAACAAAAACAGATAAGAAAGAAATCATATTAGAGGAATCAGCGCCTAAAGTAGTATCCGGTTATACCGATTATTCTTACGCTGTATCAGAAGCAGATGTGCCGGCCACAAAAAATATTACAACCACGGATGATCGTTCCGGAAAGACACAGACTGTAACTTGTAATTTAGTAGGAATTAGTAAACTTCCAGCAGAATATAAGGATAGCTACATCGATATCGTCTATGAGTCTTACGATGCAGATTCTTTCATATGGGGGGATAGTATCATCCCCAAAAATGAACAAACTCCTGACCTCAATCCTGAACAGCTACTTGCTTCTGTTGGGGCCAGTCCGGATACTTGTCAAATAGAACGTATTTATTGGACAGGTCAACCCTATACTGATGATGCTGGTATTTTGTGCCGAAATGCTAGGGCAGATGTCCGTCAAACCGTTAATTATTATCGGGCAAGCTATAGCGGATCTATCAACCAAGCTGAACAGAAAGGAGTACAGTATATCTCTACCTATACAGGTGAAATTGTTACAGATATGGACTATCAAATTAAAGCTACCGCACATTATAAAGAGCAGTCTTTTAATACAGATCTAGTTGTAGCAGGTATTGGATTTTTAATATTAACTATTTTCATTGTCGTTTTACTATTTTTAATTTCTAAAAGAAAAAAAGAAAAAGGAGAATCTTAATATGCAACAGTTCATGCAATCCGTTTATAACCTTTGTAATACTTGGAGCCCTACTGTAGTTTTACTTGCTGCTGTCAGTCTGATGTTTTGTGGCGTATGCCTTATTATCCCTTCACAAAAGGTTAAAGAATCTGTGAAACCCGCGATCCCTTTTATTGTTGTTGGAGTTGGAATTGTATTAGGCGCAATGACATTGGCACAAGAAGTTTCAAGTGCATTTGTATTTTAAAAAAGGATGTGCCATAAATGGCACCTCCATCCATAAGGAGAAGACCATCAATTAAAAATGAAAAAAGTGAAAAGTGATTTTAAAAATACTCTTATTAGACCCGTTAAGGATAGTACCAGGGCCATGCGTTTAAACTATTTTCTATCAAATAAGTACATCCTTATTATCATTGTGATTATGACAGATATTTTCTTCTTCCTATTGTTTAACTACATAGTAAACAGTTGTATTGATCTATTTACCGCATTGAAAGTTCCCTCAAACAACTTAGATCTCATAAACTGTCTTACAATCGATAATATTGTCTTTCGTAAGATGCTTTTAAATTCAACAACTGGCAGATTCTTGTATGCTTTTCTTGCTACAGCATTAGCTATTTTAGATTTGTGCCTTGCTTATCGAATCCGTACATATCTATCCGATGTCAATTTTAATGTCGGCCAAAAAGGGGATGAAAGGTTCGCAACCGTTGAGGAAATTAAACAACAGTATAAAGAAATTGCTGAAAGTAAAAAGACCTTTTCGGGAAGAGGCGGTATTCCTGTATTTCGACAGGAAAATAAGCTTTATATTGATGATTCGATTGTCAACAACCTTTTTATTGGTATGACTCGCTCTGGTAAAGGTGAAATGTTTGTATTTCCTATTATTGATATCTTATCAAGAGCAGAAGAGAAAGCCTCCTTAGTAATTACGGATCCAAAGCTAGAACTTTACAAATCGTCTTTCCAGACGCTAAAAAATCGAGGATACGATATCTGGCTATTAAATTTAATCGATCCTGATTGGAGTATGGGATATAATCCCTTACAAATCATCACCGAAACATATAAAAGTAAAGATTATGACAGTGCAGAGACACTTGCATTAACCTTTGCCTATAGTATTTTTAATCCGGATAACGCTCCTGGTGAATCCGCCTTTTTCGCCCAAAATGCAAGTACTCTTCTTACAGCTATGATTTTAGCGCATGTAGAGGATTGTATTCGAGAAGACCAAAAGGTTAATGAAAATAGATATAGGCTCTATAAATCAAAGAGGAATAAATTTGATGCACTAGCGGATCAAGAAAAAGAGACACAAAAAGCACAATTCTATCAACTACTGCAAAACCAGAAAATAGACCCCTCTACTGATTTAAAAGTAACTTTTATTCCGGACGATTATGCTTTTGATTATACCACTGAAAATGAAAAGAAAATTAATATGTTCAGTATTATCAATACATTTACAGAACTGGGAGCAAGTAAGATTAATCCTATGATTACCAAGTTGGATATCTATTTTTCAGAACGTCCTATGATGGATCGAGCCAAAATGAAATACGCATCTGTAGAAGTAACGGGGGACCGTACAAAAGGATCTATTTACTCAGAAATGTTATCGAAACTGACCCTTTTTACATATCAAAGTCTCGCTAGAATGACAGCCGAAAGCACTATAGACCTAGAATCTGTTGGATTCGGTGATCGGCCAAAAGCTATTTTTATTGGTGTACCGGACTATGATAAATCAAAGCATTTTTTTGTGACGGCTTTTATTAGCCAGCTGTATTTTATTCTTTCCAAAAAGGCAACTTTTAGCGGTGGTAAATGTAAGCGTCATGTAAAGTTTCTCTGTGATGAATTTGGAAATATGCCACCAATTGATAATATGTCCAATATCATTACCGTATGTAATGGGCGAAATATATCTTTTGATCTAATCATTCAAGCCTATAATCAGCTGGAAAAATTATATGGGGACGATGCTGAGACTATTATTTCAAACTGTGGTAATCAGGTCTATATTCTTTCTAATTCGACAAAAACTGCAGAACAATTTTCCAAACTGATCGGAAGCAGGACAGATACAGACTTGCAGCGGTCTGGCAAAAAATTATCCTTAGAAAAACATATTACCGAAACGCTGCAAGAGAAGCCTCTTCTAAATGCAAATCAGCTTATGGAATTGGAAGAGGGGTGTTTTGTTATCAAAAGAACCATGAAACGGCGAGATCTCAAGGGCAATTTCATACGACCTTATCCGATTTATTGTAGTGACGAAACAAATTCTCGTTTTAAGTATCGTTATCAATACTTAAGTGATGAGTTTCCAGATCCTAATTCGATTGATTTTTACAAAATATGCGCTGAAAGCCGTCTTTATATTTCTGTTCAAGAAAGAGTGTGGAACCCAGAAACCACCTTTGACTATTTAGCGAATGTTTCCAAAAACAGAGGCGAAGATCTAGTACCTTGCAAGATGCTTTCCTCTGCTAATGAAATCATCTGCAAACAGATTAAACAAAAATACCTGGAATATACCGGAGAAAACCTTGAAGAAGATATCCCGTTGACAGAACTGATATCTCGTATATCAAATAATCCACTAATAGAAACCGGACATAAAACAGCGCTTATTTCCGTAATTGATTCCATCTAAGGAGTTTTTTTATGAATGATACATTAATAAGACAATGGCTGCTAAATAATAGTTCCTATATCGCTAATAACAATATTATAACCGATGCCTTACATGCCTTAGGATGGTTAATCGTTAAACTCTTACGATCATTGACTGATGCCTGTGAAAGTCTTTACCAAATTGTATTTCAGTTAATCGACTTTACTACCTGGAACAGTCTGGAGGACTTTTTGGACCAATTTCGCTATGCTTTTACGGCATTTCTTACATTAGCCATCTTTGCACTCGGTATCATGCTTATTTTTAATCATGAGAAAAAACCTAAAATTATTATTAATTTGTGTTTGGCTGCTTTTATTCTCTGTGGATCCACCGCAGTACTGTCCGGGATTAATAGTTCTTTAAAGGCCTGGAACAATGCGTTACTAGATTCTCAATCATCCTCTTCGAGTGAACTAATCCGAGGAAGTTTAATTGATTGGCTATACATAGATGGCAATTCCTCTATTGCAAGCATTACCCCTGACAATATCAAAAGTTATATTTATCCTTCTATCTCTGGAACAGATATAGATATGATTGATATTAATGCAACTATTGATTATGACGATGATGCTTTAAGTGCAGATGCAAAGTCTGTTTTTAGTAAAAAACTTTTATATATTTATGGTTCAGAAGGAAAATTAACAGACGTATCGAATGGAATACTTGGAACAGGAGTTTTTAATGAGTTTTATTATCGATACCATGTAGATTTTTTTACACTTTACCTTAAATTATTCGCTTTACTTATTGTATATCTTTGTATGGCTTATAAAGTAGTACGACTAATTATAGAAATCGTCCAAGCAAGGGTAGTTGCCGTCCTTTATGCTGCAGATATGACATCCCATCAAAAAACAGTACGCATTTTATGTTCTATCCGGGACAGCTATTTTATCTTGCTTTTAATTACCGTATTTGTAAAAGTATATATTCTTGCTCAGCTTTATATTGACAGTGAAATAAATGCTAATCCCCTGGTTAAGGCCATTATGACTTTATTCCTTGCTTTTGCAATCATTGATGGACCTAATTTCATCCAACAACTGACAGGGGTTGATGCAGGCCTTCAAAGCGGATTTGGAAAATTATATGCAGCGGTTAAAACATCTGAAATGATAACTTCCATGGTTAGCCGTGCTGGACATACTGCTGCTCATACCGGACACTCTATTTTTCATTCATCAGATCAAAGTCATACAACCAATAAAGAGGCTAGTTCACCAATTATGGATGACTCTCAGCAAAATGGGACAAATCCTAATGTGCATACAGCCACCAAGGAAAATGGCACAAGAAATATAAATAATCAAGAGGCGGGCGCAACCTATGAAAACAAATCAGAGAATAGTTCAACTGATAAAAATGCAGATACTTCTTCTATGAATCTGCATACCCAAAAAGAAAATTCTACCAATATAGATCATACGGAACAAACAGCCACAGATCTGAACAGTGACAGTAATAGTCCAATGAATAATGAGTCTATTCTATCTGACTTGGATTCCAGGCAGCCTATTCAACATCCAGAAGAGGACAATCCACTTCACACCTTTAATCCGGCAGAATCATCTTCTACCGAAAATAGTACCTTTGAAAAAATGGAGGCAGATCTTCATACCATAAACTCAAATGAAGTCTATGGAACATCTGGTTTAGAAAAAGAAAATATCGTTAGCTATAAAAATACAACTAAGAATCATCCAACCATAGACCATGATAAGCCAAATTATTCGGGAAAGGAAATAAATCATGAGTAAATATATAACAACAGAAGAAATAAGATCTGAAACTAAAGTAACAAATCATATTTTTTTAACTGACTTCTTTTTTGTCATTGGTTATCTCGGTGTTGCTTATTTATTGTCTGGATTCGTTCGGGATGATCTTCATATAGCTTTCTACTGTTTTTCAGCAGTCGCTGCACTTCTTCTATCCCTACCGTCTCCTTATAATCAAAAACGACGAAACTGGCAGTCTATTTATTTTGTATTAAAAAAAGATCCTTACATTTATAAACCTGTGTTTGATAAAGAACAATACAAAACATTAAAATAAGGTGCCATTTCTGGCACCAAGAAAGGATAAACTCATGTACTCTACTCTCATTATTTCTGCCACTGTTATCGCTATAATAATTATTTTTTATCTTATTATTTTGATCCGTTTCCTCATAAATAGAAAAAAAAGGAACCCAAAAGCACACAGAAACCCTTGAAAAATCTATTTTGGAAACGATTCCAATTATACGTTATATGCCGGATTATCAATGTTATCTTTTAAAAAATAAAACTTATATGGATATCATACAAATCCGTACTAAAGACTTAAATAGTATCGATATGGATGAGCGTTCCTTTGAGAAAGGGCAGATCATGAAATTACTTCGTATGATGGGAAGCGATTGTAAAATTATTGCTTTAAATTATCCGTGCAATACACAGGAGCAGCAAAGATTTTTAGCTTACAAAATACAGACAACTCATAATAAGCAATTTCAATATTGGCTAGAGAAGAGCCGAAAAGAACTAGAATGGCTGGAAAAAAATAAAACTTTCCGGGAATATTATCTTATGTTCTTTTCAGAAAGCCTTGAAATTCACCAAAAAAATTTAAATGTAATTTTAGAAAGCCTCGGATCAGATGCGTATGGCCTAGCTATTCCTATTGATGCAAAGAAAAAGCATAATATACTCTTTAAACTTTCTAATCAAACCAGCGTGATATAAGGAGGACTCTATAATGCGTAAGAAGAAAGAAGCTCCACAGCAGGATATTTCTCTAATTACATATATCCAACCACAAGGAGGTCTCCACTTTAGAGATGAAACTTACATAAAGACAGGAAATGGATATGTTCAATGTATCCATGTCTATAAATTACCACGGGCAGGGGTAGATGATCACTGGCTGACAAAAGTATGCAATATTGACAATGTAATTACGACTGTAGATATCCATACGGAAGATCTTTTTGTTACCAAGCAAAATATCAACCGTTCATTACAAGAGCAAGAAATGCGCTATCAAAGTGCTAGCTCTTTTTCAGAACGTCATGACGCAGAACATCAGTATAGACGGATGAAAAACCTTTATGATGAGCTTGAAACTATGGATGAAGTAATGAAGTCTATCCATATCCGAATTTATATTTCTGCAAAGACATTTTTTGACCTTGAAAATCGTACCAAACATATTATGACCTATCTGGAAACCAGTGGATATAGAAACTCTGTGTTCCTAAATGAAGGAAAATCCGAATGGGACAGTCGGCTTCTTAGTATGTCAGAGCAATCCGATCATTTTCAAATTCCTGGCATTCCGATTACCACAGAAACGCTTTCAGCTGGAAATCCCTTTCACTTTTCTGCATTAGAAGATCCATACGGAGATTATCTTGGGGAAACACCTACAATGGGGAATGTTATTTTTGACGAATTTCACAAAACAGATAAACGGCTGTATTACAATGGTGTTATTTTTGGCTTGATGGGTTCTGGAAAATCGACACTTCTTAAAAAACGACTGAAAAGCCGGGCTATCCGTTCTGATTTCATTCGTACATTCGATATATCCGGAGAATTTACTTTACTGACAAAAACCTTAGGAGGAAAAGTAATTGATTCATTAAATACAAAAATCAATCCATTAGAAATTCTCCGAAGCACAGATGAAAGCGAAGGTAAGAACTTTCAAAATCATATTTCTAAGCTTACTACTTTCTATCAGCTTGTATCTGAATCAAATGATACGGAAGAAGTAAATTATTTTATCCGAGCCGTTCATGAACTATACGAGGAATGGGGATTATCTGTAAAAATAACAAATGGAAAAGAAAATCCAGTTACCGGACTTCCTGCTGTCAGTTATCCTACACTACAGGACCTTTGGAATTTAATTGATCGGAAAATGCAGTCCTACATTGCCAAAACTGGTAATGAAAATGAAATGTACCTTATCCAGCACGCATTAATCCAATATAACAAGGTAAAAAATACATTAGATGTCCTTATAAATATTTACAGTTCTTTATTTAACGGCCATACGACCATGGACAATATTACCGATGAACAGCTTGTGACCTTTAATTTATCACAGCTCAAGTCCCTTCCTGCCAACATTTTTGACGCTTATCTTTATATCATCCTTACCCTATGCTGGGATAACTGTGTAACTAATGGGAAGACCATGCTGGATTTATACGATGCAAAAAAAATTGATTTTTCGGATATTGTACATACCATGATTCTGATTGATGAAGCACACCGATGGATCAATACAAAAAAACCTCTCATCTTAGATCAGATTACTATTTATGAAAGAGAAGCAAGAAAATATTTTGGGGGAATCCTGCTTGCTACTCAATCCATCCGAGATCTAATTCCTGAAGGATCAACAGATGCAAATATAGACAAGCTTAAAAACATATTTGAATTTTCCCAATACAAATTTTTGTTCCGACAAAATTCAAATGTAATTCCTTTAATAGATCGAGTTTTTCAAAGCTCTTTAACTCCGTCTTTAAAAGGTAGGATTCCAAAGCTTGAAATGGGACAATGTATTTTAATGATAGACAGTGATCAAAATTTAGAACTAAAGATCCATCTAACAGAAGAAGAGAAGCAGCTTTTCAAAGGTGGTGTTTAAATGAAACGTCTTTGGAAACGTCTCCTGATTCCAATTGCTTCTGGATTATTTTTGTTACTTATCATGATTTTTATAATTTATGAAACCATCGTCTCTGTATTAGTACTATTTAATAGTCAAAGCCAACCTGCCGGATACAACTTACCGCCCTTTGTTACGGATGACATGATGCAAGCATTTTTTGAAACTCAAAAAGAATATGGAATACCCGTAAGCTCCGGTGTTGCACAGCTAATAGCCGAATCCGGATTTGGCTCTTACGGACCAGGTGGTGAAGCCGGACAAGGCCTTTCTAGTTTGGCATATAAATACCACAACCTCTTTGGTATTAAGTATTTTTCTGGGGACCGCTTTGCATCAGGATCGGTAAATATGATAACAGGTGAGGAAACAACTGGAGGAGATTTAGATATTATAACTGCTGCTTTTTCTATTTATCCAACTTACGGTGACTGCATCCGCCAACGTGCTCGAATGCTTAGCCTTGAACCTTACTACAGTCGCACAATTGCTAAATATAAAAATCCTAATGATGGATCTTATACCGTAACTCTTGCCAATAGCTTTATGTCCGGTATTCGGGAAGCCGGATGGGCTACAGATACTTCCTATGTTACCAAATGTGTTACTCATATGCAGACTTATAATCTGTATCAATTTGACAATATGACCTGGGAAGATTACCAAAATGGACAGGCCTCTTCTGGTGGCGGTACAACTCCTGGATCAGGATATTTAGCTAATCCCTGCCCGGTTGCATATATTTCTAGTGAATTTGGGGGACGAACATCACCAGGCGGAATTGGAAGTACAAATCACAAAGGTCGGGATTATGCTGCCCCTTCCGGAACTCCTATATATGCCGCTGCGGATGGATCTGTTATTCAAACTTCATATAACAATGTGCGTGGATATTACATACAGATTAACCATGGTAACGGTCTAAAAACTTTATATCAACACTGTAGTCGTTATATCGTAGCTAAAGGGCAGAAAGTTAATAAAGGACAAATAATAGCATATGTCGGAAACACCGGGGCTTCTACTGGACCGCATTTACATTTTGAAGTGTGGGAAAACGATGTTCCAGTAGATCCAAGGAACTATTTATAGCAAGGAGAATCACCATGAAATATAAAACTCGACTTTTTATTTTAGGAATCTTTTTTGTCCTTATTTCTGTGTTCTGCCATTTTTCCTTAAATCAATCTGAATCTAAGAAGGAGCAGAACAAACCAGCTGTCTCTTCACAAAATTCTACAGTATGCCCGAATGCCGATTCTTCTTCACTAAATTATAAAAAGGATTATCATTTAGAATCCTTCAGCCTAGTAGATGAATCCAGATTTTTTACGGAACAAAGACCAGACCGCTATGACTTTCTTAAAAATAGTTTTTATGACTATTTATATAACCATGACATTAATATAGAGACTGCTTTTATACTAGAAGATGGTTTTTCTTTTAATGATGCAAGAGTAGATTTTTTAATTCGTTATACTATAGACGGTCAAGATCAATATATCAATTGTACCTATTCAAGTTATACGGATAGCTTTGATTTTTACTTATCCGAAGGAACACCTGGCCGGACAAATATTTTAAAGGAGGCTGAAAATAATGAGCAATGAAACAATAACGGACAAAAAACTATTTATATGTTGCTCCCAAAATAAAAGGCAATATTATAAGGCAAAAATCCGTAACTTCTATCTTCAGGGAATTTTATTATCTGATGATATTTATGACGCCGATATAGTACTTCACATACAGGACGGACGGCCCGATCAGCATGTGTGCCAAGAAATTACCATTGCTTCTGAAAGAAAACTTCCCATTCATATTGTAGATCAAAATATGATGAATCGGCATCTTATGAGTCTTTTACTTGATAATACACTCTATAACCACGATCAAATTTTTGAAAACGATAGGGAACGATAAAAAATGGATAACGAAGCAAAAAATAAAATCTTTCTTTTACAGAAAGAGAAAAAGTTACAACATAAAAATTTTATTATCCGGGCATTTGTAATATTTCTTTTTTTGGGATATGGATTCTTTTTCACTTCAACCCTCTGGGGCGATAGCGAAACTATAAAGGCTACTCCCTATGCTGATATCATCATAAAACATGACCGGAATTTGACATTAGATACCTGGAAATATTCTAAAGATCAAAATTTAATGGAAGTACAGCTCTCCATTCAAAACAACGCCTTGGATGGATATGATCGATATACTTTCAAAGCAATTGATAAAGAACATGGTTATTTAACTGTAAATTCGATCCTTGAAACTCCTGATTTAGTTGTATTACAGTTTCATGCTCCATCCAGCTGGCAATCATTATCTCTTCAACTCTATTTTCCGGATAAAGTTGCTGCAGGAGACTTTCAATCTTTCTATATGAACCGGGAATCAGTGGAAAGCGTTCCTGAAATAGAAACGTTATCAGAAAATGGGTACCGTATTGAAAAATGTAAACGTGATATCACCTATACAGAAAAAGCAATTCAGGAAGCACAGCAAAAAATTAAAGACAATAATAATCGGATTTTGACCTATGAACAAGAAATCCAGACTATTGAAAATGATATGATTTATCAAACCAGCAAAGAGAAGGAAAACAGTCAACACTTAATTGATACTGCCACATCTAATATGGAGCAGCTCAACCGGGATATAACATCTACCCAAGATAGTATTAAAGAAAATCAAGAAAAAATCGAAATGCTAAAAAAACGGCTCACTAGCCTGGAGGAGGAACGAAAAAAATGATTGTATTTGTTGGATCATCACAACATGGTTTTTTCATTGAAGATGTGGCAAGAAAGCTTTCTCTTCCCTATGAGTATATTGCCCCGGCTTCCCGAATCAACTTACAGCAACAGTCCATCTTTGACTCAATTCAAAAAGGGGGAACACATATACTATACGACATCGACCAATATGACATGTCCCCTTTTGAAATTGCAGAAACCATTTTACAAATTGAGGAAGCTACTCAAGTGCAAAGTATAATTTATGCTCCTGGCTATCTTCCAGATGCCAAAGCTCTTTGTGCTTTACAGCAAAAAGGGATTTCTTACTTCATTACACAAACTATTCTATCCGATCAGAAAGATATGTTGGAAGCATATCTTTCTGGAACCTACCAGCCGGCAGTAACACCAAATCCAAACAACGAGTACTCTCCTACCATAGCTTTAAAGACCAAACATAAACTTATTGGCCTTACTGGATCCATGCATCGCATCGGAACTACTACACATGCCTTACAGCTTGTTAAATATTTAAATTTCAAGGGTTACAATGCCTGTTATATCCAGATGAACGATAGCGAATACCTTCAAATGATTAAAGAATGGTTTGAAGTAGAAGAAAACGAATATTTAGGGGAAATCACTTATGAATCTGTAAAGATGTACTATAAGCCGGAATCCCTTCCAGAAATTATGTCCTTAGACTATGATTTCTACATTTATGACTATGGAACATATCATGATCCAGACTTTAATCGGACCTCTTATCTTGAAAAGGATTTTCGTATTATCGTTTGTGGAAGCAATCCGGTTGAACTCCCTGCTACATATAACATTATAAAAAATAGTTTTTATTCAGATGTCTTTTATATTTTTAATATGATTCCGGAATCTGAACGCGGAGACATTTTAGAGTTGATGGAAGAAAAAGCAAATCAAACATTAATTTGCTCTTCCTTTCTTCCTGATCCTTTCATCCTTCATGATACATCCTTATATGACACTTTGCTGCAGATTCCAAATAAGCCAGGCTCTGATCCACCCAAAAACAAATCTTTATTTAAGCGATTTAAAAGGAAAAAACATGAGTAAATTCAAAAAGAAACTAGTCCAAGATATTAAACAGGAAAAAGAAGATGCTATCAAACAGGAATCCTTACGCAAGCAGCATGGTATCCAGGATAAAGATATTATTATAGTTGAGAAAAATAATATAGTTAAATTTACTGTCCAACAGATAATTGCTTTTATTAAATTTATTGCTACTATCCTTATTTTAGCTCTAGCATGTATTGGAGTATTGTCCCTTATTTATCCGAATATACGCAATGAACTTTTTACTGTCTTTATGCAATATTACATTTCTTTAAAGTTTTATTTTTAATGTAGGTGCCATTTCTGGCACCTGGAAAGGATCTGTCTATGCTTTATTTTACACAACCAAGAAATTTTGAAACTAATGTAGATGATAATCTTGTAATTGGATATTTCAACGGAAAATCTATTGTCCGTAATGCGTATGGGGAACTTTTTTACATCCTTTGTGAAGAAGCTCATGCTCCGGAGGGTACTGTAATTCCTAGTAATGAAATTTCACCTATCACTTTTCTTCCAAAAGATGAACAGGATACAATCATCAACATTTTTAAGAAATAAGGTGGGCCTATGAAACAAAATCATTTAAAAAACAAACAAACCCCAAGCCAGACAGCAAAGGAAAAAAGGAACACCCTTTTAGAACAAATAAAAACACTTTCAGAAAATTATAAAACTAATCCTGACGATCTCATAGAGCTTATGAGTTTTTCTGCCAATTTTTATAATTACAGTCTTAACAATACGATGCTCATTTACTCTCAAAATCCAGGTGCTACCTTTGTTCAATCATATGATGCCTGGAAATCCATGGGATACCCTGTTAAAAAAGGTGAAAAAGGTATGAGAATCCTTGTTCCTGTAAAGACCACTTATTTAAAACTTAATGAAAACGACCTCATAAAATTAAGCCAAGCAACCAAAGAACAAGTTGAATCCTTTAAAGATGGAAAAATAGAATCTTTTCAACGCCTGTCTTTTATGCCTGGCACAACTTTTGATATTTCTCAAACGACCTATCCTCCAGAAAAATACCCTCAACTTTTTTCACTTGGTTACCCTTCTGCAGTACATGATTTAGTAACTGAAGGATTAGTAGCTTTTTATGAAGAAAAACTAAATGTACCTGTATCCTTTAAAGATCTCCATTCCATTGCTTTACGTGGCTATTATAATCCGGAACAAGGTGAAATTGTTATTAATAACCGCCTAAATTCTACTGAAAAACTATCTACCTTAACACACGAATTAGGTCATGCCTTAAGTAAACACAAAAAAGGCGAGGAAAAATCTTCCTCACAAATTGAATGGGAAGCAGATGCCATTTCTATTATGATCCAATCTTCCATGGGACTTGAAATTTCAAATACAAGAAAACAACATTTAAAAGATCACTATACAACCATGATGTCATCTAGTCAAAATTTTAATTCCCTTAAACTGGATGAAATTCTTGGAAATGTTCTGGCCACTTATAAGGAATATAAACCAACTATAGATGAATGTATTGAAAAATATGTTACTAAAGATCAAATTCAGGAACTATTACTACAGGAATCCTTTAAAACAGGAAGCGAAAAATTATATGAAAAATATCAATTTATGGATTTTTCCCTGCCAGAAGAACGTACACGATAAAACACTTTATCATAAGTTACTACTCTCCTATTCTCCTTGACTATATATCTTCTGTAGCAGCGATGCCAAAGGCATGTTCCGGGTGCCGGTTCCTAACAGGGCAGCGGGGCACCGGAACAAGCGTCCTCAAAAGTAAACGCTAAATAGAAATAGAATTATGAAACAAAGAAATATTTTTTCGGAGGCTTTAAATGCCCTTTAAATTGATTTTTATGCTTTTATGTGTAAATTCTCCTTTTTACAACTAAAATTCCTTATATGGGCAAATTCGGACATTATATGCTTATTTTTATACTATCCTTAATGAGAAAAAAGAAATATCATTTTAACTATTACATTTTGATAGTTTTGAAATCACTACTCCTACTCTTCTATTTTTGCCATACATGGGAACAAATAAACTTTAAATATTAACTATTACGTTTTGATATCTTCATTTTTAAATTATTACATAGTTGACAAGACGTAATATTTATTTTATTATCTTACTATCTTAACTATTACAATATTGAAAGGATGTAATTTTTATGGGAAGAGGCACCAAAAACAAGATGATTGAAGGTCAGCTGACCTTAGATTTTTGTCTTGATACAAAAAAGTTTGTTTGCCAAGCAAATACACTTGTTGGCGGACGCCAAGCACTTTCGTTAAATAGTGCAAAATTGATCCGTGCTGCTATTATGCAGATCCAATATGATGATAAAGAATTATTTCCCTACATCATTACAATTCCAGAACTTGCTGATCTTTTAAAAATATCACGAAGTAACATTTACCGAGACATTGAAAAGATTACAGACGATATTATTAAGAATCCTGTGTTTATTAGAGAAAATTCGTCTGAAAAGACTCGTTGGGTTAAAATTCCTTGGGTTACACGATGCGAATATCATTCTGATGTAGGTGTTGCTTTAAAATTAAATGATGAATTAAAACCGTTTCTTCTTAATCTAAAGGAACGTTACACTCAGTATGAGTTAGAAAATGTGTTATCTATGAAATCCGTTTATGCAATTCGGCTTTTTGAAATGATACAAGAAAAAATTCTATATAAAACAATTCCAATAGATGGCCTAGATATAGAGCTTTCTGTTGATATGATCCGTGAAGGTTGTGACTGTCAAGATAAATATAAAACGTTTGCAAATTTTAAGGCAAGAGTAATTGATACTGCAGTTAGTGAAATAGAAAGAGTTACTTCTTACACGATTACTTATAGTTATAGAAAAAAAGGCCGTGCAGTAGTTGGCATTATATTTCATATTAATACGGTTTATCATTAACTATTACGTTTTGATAGTTTTGATTGTCATATATATAAATATATAATATATTAAGTAATTTATTAATTTATAATTAGGGACAAGCTAAACGGTAAAAAAAAATGGAAAAAAGCCCGTAAAAATGCGGGTTTCCAGCTTTTAAAAGACTTAATCAATTATTACATATTGATAGCGAAAATCTTACATAATGATACTAAAACTCTTACATTTTGATACTTTTCTTAAGGTGAAAATCGTTAAATGTTACATTTTGATAGTTTTGAAAAGAAAGAAAAGTAAGGGTTTTAAGAAAGAGTTTTTAAGAGAGAATTTAATAGAAAAACCTAACAAAAAAAGCCCAGGATGTAATCCCGTAGCTTTTTTTGTTAGGTTTTTGTAATAAATAATATATTTTAAAGTATATAAAGTGTAGCATAGAAAACAGAGAAATACAAGTAAAAGATTGAAAAACAACTTCAAATATAGTAATATAAATATAGTTACTTGAATTAAAAAAGAGATAGAGAGGTAGTATATGAATAAAGTTATATTGATAGGACGTTTGACAAGAGATCCGGAAGTAAGATATTCACAAGGAGAAACACCTTTGGCTATTGCTAGATATACGTTAGCTGTAGATCGAAAATTTAGACGGGAAGAAGAGCAAAGTGCTGATTTCATTTCCTGTGTTGCTTTTGGAAAAATGGGTGAACATGTCGAAAAGTATTATTATCAAGGGTTGAAAGTTGCTGTAACGGGACGTATTCAGACGGGAAGTTATATTAATAAGGATGGGGTTAAAGTATATACAACAGAGGTAGTAGTAGAAGAACAGGAATTTGTTGAGAGTAAAGGATCTAATGATAAATCACAAGGAAATTTATTACAGAAACAAGAAGAAGGTTTTTTAGATGTTTCAGATGAAGAACTCCCTTTCAAATAGTAAAAATTGTATAAAAAGGTGCCAGATTTGGCACCTTTTTAATATACGCACAATACAAATTTGTAACTACTTAAAATTATATTCAGCAAGAAGAGATTTTGACGTTTCAAAATATTTTTCTTCTACATAAAAGTAATATTTTTTTTGATGTTCATTATTCATTCCGTAGCTACCTCTTCCGCTTACAAATAAGAGAGTCATAAATTGGATCCATCCTCCACCTGATTTTATCTGTTCTTTGTAGGGAATGTGATGATCGTTTAAAATATTTTTAATTATAAGTGCTTGATCTAAGGAATCTACTTGAGCAATGCATTTATTTTGGAGCATATTTGTACCTCTTAATTATATATTATGATTATAAGTGACAATCATAGTTTTACTATTTACACGTTCGTTTTACTACACATACATAGATAGTGTTAAAATAGTTTTAAAGGATCTTTTTAATGGAAAGATATATTTTTTTTATAAGTATAATATCTATAAATTTCAGCACTTAACAATAATGTTCCTATCTTTGAAAGAAAATCTGTATTATTATGAATCCAGCTTATTCCATAATAAACTCCAAATAAACGAATTTGTATAGGTAATGTTACCAGCCAAATAGATGGGATGTCTATTATGATAATTTCTAGTATTATTTTATTTGCCTGTTTTCGATCCTGGCTAATAAGTATTATAGCAAACCCTATTAGCAAGTATGTGATAATGTAAAAGATAGTTCTTAATGCAGCGAAGCATTTGATATCTATAATAAAATGATATGGTTGCTTACTTATTATAGGAAGTAAAATCAGAGAATAAAAATAAATTAACAATACAATTAAAATAGATTTTATATTATTTTTTTTCATAATTAAAAATAAAGAATCTAAGGTTTATTGCAGGCCCTGTACTATATTGTGCTGTTGTCGATACCATATATACACTATTTTCATGTTTACAATTTATTATAAAATTAGCATTTAATAATAAAAAAAATTCTGTTCTATAGTATTATTGGAAACCTTAATTAGAATTGCTGTATCTTCACAACACATAGGGTATGCTTTTCTTTTTACTATCTATGGATCAGCTATAGTCTAAAAATAATTATTCACCAACGGTATCACCACCTAACTTTATTTATGAATATAATAGTAAAAAAGGTATAAGAATGGTAGAAAATAGAAGATTACATACTGTTAAGTTATAATTACCTGATAAAAAAAGCAATAAAATAATTTCTTTAAAGGAAGAAAAAGGGAGGACTTATTTCCTTGGTGCCAGATCTGGCACTTTTAAGATGTGGTTTTACAGGAAGTAGAAGGAAAAAGTCTCTCCCTTTTTCTAAGGTGCCAGAAATGGCACCTGGATAAAAGAAACACCCCCAACCCCTCTTATAGTAAGAGGGGCTTTAGTTTGTTAGCAGCGTGTATCCTGCAAGGGCAAAAATTTTTATCTATACCATCCTCCTTTTTTCTCTTTATCCGTTGTTATGTTGTTCCTGTTCCTTGCAGGTTCTGTTGTCTATTTTATTTATCCTGTAAAAGGATTCAAAGTGGAAAGGTATTGGATTGGTATGCCACACCTTTCCCGGAAGTAAATGGACTTTCGCGGCATAAATGTCCTTCGGACACATATTCCACGTTCCATTGACTTCCGGCTGCAGGTGTGACTTTTGCAAATCAGACAACAGAACGTTGCAAGGAACATTGACAACTTCATAAACAAGGAAAAGCATTGAGCAGAAGGAGGATGGAACGATGGATGTCGAAATTATTTCCTATGCAGTTAAAGACGGCATTGTATCAATATCGGCAATTGATATTTCTGATTACAATTTACAGAGGCTAGAAAGGCTCCGGGATGATCAGGAAAGAGAACTAGAATTTGTCTTTGATACCAGCAAAAAAGAAGAGTTTTCCTATCTTCATAAATGGTTAAAAAGGCAGAAAGTAACAAAGGAAGCAAAGACTTGGGGCGAGGCTCTTAGATCGGTTGTAGGTATATTTACTACAATTAATGGAAAATACAGGAACTGGCAATAGCCGGTTCCTGCTTTTTTATAAAGAAAGGAGAAATCAAAATGAAAGAAGAAATGAAAGCAAGAGAAAAAAGATTAAATGCTATTTTGAAGAATCATGGTATTTGTGTAGAATGGATTGAAAGCGTAAAAAATAACCAGACGTTGGATGGTTACGTGATTAAGAAAGAAGGGGAAAGTTTATCACCTATTCTTTATTATACACCCACATGGTATGAAAAGACGGATTTTGAAGTTGTTGAATTTTTGATTTCCTTTTGTAATAAAGAAATAGAATTTGATATGCAAAAATACTTCAATCGTTCCTATGTACTTTCCCATGTAAAACCAATGATTATTGGATCTGATAATCAAAGCAAAATCGAACAAACGAATCTCATTTACTATGAAAAAGAAGATTTTGTAATTCTTTGTTATATCGAGGTTGATGTAAATGGGGATGAAGGAACCATTAAAATTACAGATTTTCTATGCGAATACATAGGGGTAACGAAAGAAGAATTAATAAAGCAAGCTTTCCTGAATTTAGAAAATGATGTTCATATTATGAACATGAATGAAATATTGAAAAAGTTAGGAGTAGAAGCTGCTTTGGATAAACCAATGGAAGTATCATCTGAAATATATGTAGTGACGAACAAAAAAATGGATAAGGGTGCAGTTTCGATTTTATTAAAAAGTGTCTATGAAGAGATTGCAGCTATTTTAGGTCCTAAATTTATTGTTATTCCTTCTTCCATTCATGAATGCTTAGTAGTTGCTTATAATCAAGAAGAGAATCTTAGTACATTTACTGAAATGGTAAAAAGTGTAAATTTTACACATGTACAGCTAGATGAAAAACTTTCAGATCATGCTTATTTGTATGACGGAGATCATTTTTCAGCAATTATTTAAGAACAAGCCGGGGATATATTCCCCGGCAGAAAGGAGTCATATGATTGTATATAATACAAGATTAGAACAATATAAAACCGTTTTGATAGAGGAAAAAGATTTAATATGTAACATTCAAACTCTTACGAATCCGGAAACAGTATATCAAGTATGCCGGGATGTGCTGCAGATGATAGATTATACAGAGGAATACATTTTTGTTTTTGCTTTGACTACAAAAGGAAGAATCCTGGGAACATTTGAAGTATCTCATGGAACTGTAGATAGTTCTCTTGTTCAGCCAAGAGAAATTTTGATGAAACTTCTATTAATAGGAGCAAGCAGTTTTATTTTAGTACATAACCATCCATCCCAAGATACACAGCCTTCTACAGCAGACATTCAGATTACACAACGTATCTGGCAAGCCGGAAAACTAATCGGAATAGAATTTAGTGATCATATTATTGTATCAAATGAAGGTTATTATTCTTTGAAAGCTCATCGCTGCTTCCCATTTGATGAAAGATAATACTTTTAAGGTGCCAAAATTGGCACCTTAGTAGATTCAGATTGCTATTTTGGTAAAAAATAAGCTATAATAAGAAAGAACAGGATCAAGAGAAAGGAACATAGATGTGATTGAAATAGAACGATTGAGATATTATTATAATGCGTCTCTTGTATTTATGAGCCAACATGCTTCTGACCGCTGCAGGGAGCGCGGAATTATTCAAAAGGATATAAAAAACTGTGTTATGACAGGAGAGATTATTGAACAGTATCCGGAAGATTATCCCTATCCAAGCTGTCTTGTGTATGGAATGGACAGTAAGGGAAAACCGATACATGTAGTATTATGTGACACTGGAGAATCATCCAAGATTATAACAGCATATTACCCAAATATAGAGGTGTTTAAAGAAGATTTAAAAACAAGAAGGGAGAGATGATAGATGAAATGTATGACATGTAAGAGCGGTGAAATGGTTTCTTCTTTTAGCACATACATGACAGAAACTAAGAGCTGCATCATCATTATTAAAAATGTCCCCTGTCTAAAATGTAAACAGTGTGGAGAAGTCGTTTACAATACAGAAATCTTAGAAAATATTGACGGAATTGTAGCGACTGCAGAAAAGATGGCAAGCGAGATTTCAGTAGTGGACTATTCAAAAGTAGCATAATAGAAGAAAACTTATAGGAGGGGGAGAATAATCCCCCCTTATTATATGTATTTTTATATAACAAAAAGCCTGCATGAATTTTCATTAATTCAACAGGCTTTCAATCTCTAACATATTCTATTAATTCACCTATACTGCAATCTAGGTAGCTGCACAATTTACAAATGAGTTGTGCGTCTAATCTTTGAAATTCATTTCTACAATAACGATTAAAATTAGATCTTGGTATATCTAAATCTTTACAAATCGTATTCTTACTAATTCCTTTTTCTTTCAGCAGTTCTTCGATATGAAGTTCCAAGTGTCCATACTTCATTGTCTCACCTCTACTCCAAAGTATAGGAAATAAAAATTTTTATAGTAATTCACTATATAGTGAGGTACTATATAGTTAGTCCTATAGATTCGAGGGTTTAAAATGAAAAGAAAATTATTATGTATTATGATGATTCTTGCTTTAGGTATGAGTATTTTGTATTATGCGAATTTGCCCGATTATCTTGTATTAAATAGTCTGTCATGTAGTAATGGTTTAAATCGTGATACAACGTTGAAAGTTGTAGTATATCAATATTGGAATATAGATCAGCTTGTAAGTGAAATCGAAGAGAAACATAATAAACTTAATGGAACCCCTACTATCCTTACGGTAGAACTTTATCCGTCTAAATGGTTCTTCCAGAATGGATATGGGCCTTTTTATACCACGACGATTCATTATCATTAGAGAAGAAAGGGGGTATAATTTATTTAGGTTCTATCAGCTTCCCACCCAAACACCCCCAACCCCTCTTTCTCCCCCAAAGAGGGGCTTTAGCTTGTTAATCATGTCGTTATCAGCATGTCAAGAGTAAAAATAAACGTCCAAAGAGGACGCTCTTGACATATTGATAAAGCCATAATATTGAGTAATCAAGGCAGGAACAGACAAAAGTGCAGTCCTGCCTCTATTTATTTTGGAAAGGGGGTGAGATTGGAATTGTTTTCTTTTTACGAAAAAACAATAAGATGCCCCAAATGGCACCTTATTGTTTTAATTTTATAGTCTGGTAATTTAAAAATTATTCAGGTTTCCGTTCACGCATCCATATTTTTATGACGTATATCAATATTTGTATACCACAATAACAAGAAAGGCATACAAAATATATACTCTCTGGATATTCGAGATAAAAATTTCTAAAGGTTAAATAACAGATACATACAATTATCCATATTTTCTCGCCTATTTTTTGTATGTTCATTTTTATCCAAACCTCTTACATTCATATGCGGTTTGAGCTGTAGTAGATCCCCTATAATTTACTTTTGAATACCAGGTATAATTATATTTAGTTACATATAAATCTGCCGCTGGGATGTATCCTCCGCTTCTTTGATTTTTATGATAATAACGATTTGCCTTATAAGAGAGTCCTGTTGTTCTCGGATCTTGAGATTTGATTAAACTGTATAATGTGCTATAAATAGCGGAAGCTATTTTACCAATCACTGGTGCTAATAAGCTATAGAAAGCAGAAACAGCAATATCCGCTATTGCTTGTCCTAAAGGAACATTAGGATTAGATTTAGGGCCGGCACTTACGGTATAGTCGCCAGGGCTTCCATAAGGGCACTTAGTTGTACCCCAGGTAGTGGAAACTTTTGGTTCTACCACAGGTTCAGAAGGTGTGGAAATTTCTTTGCCATCTAAAAGCATTTTACCATTTTTGAAATACTGGATCTCATTACTAATATTCTGAGCTTTGTCTTCAAACAAAATAGTGACTTTTTCTTGGCTATTTTGGACAAGTGATATTTGATTCGTCATTCCCTCCATTTCAACTTCAAATATGTAAGGCTCATTTTCTACCTTATCGATTCCTACTAAAAAATCATTTAAGAAGGTAACATGATCTGATATCAATAGATATTCATTGTACAGTTTATCGGTCTCGGCTTCAGATAAGGACTCAGATGTTTTAGAGGTTAAGGTTGCAAGAGTAGAAGCTTTTTGAGACTGAACCGAGGTATTATCAGATGCAAATGCAGATTGTGAAAAAGTTGCGATAAACATTGCTATTATTAATATAGAAGATATGATTCGCTTTTTTCTCATTGTTTTCACCTCTTTTAATTTCCTTTTAATTAGGTATGTTTTTTATTTTCGATTTCTCCCAATAGCAATTTCTTATGAATAATAGTAACCAATGGAATCCCCTCCTATAGTATTTGGCGGTTATTGTGTTTTATTTAAAATCATTTTATTAGAAATTGATGTTATGGATAAGTAATTTTAAATTGACTAGTAGCAAGCTATGCTTACTGTGATAAAAATTTCTGACGTAAAGTAGAAGTTACAATCATATGTCACACGTTACACAGTCAATAAGAGCATAAGAGAAATCTGACTGCACATCTATGTGCAGCCCAGGCAAAGCCTGGGGTTTTCGTGAATGCAGATCAGAACATTGATATAAATAAACAACTATAAATATATATAGCTGTTGAGTTTTTCTTGTGTGTATGTTAATGTATATATAGGTGTTGGAGGTGTGAAATGGTTATAACTTTACGAAATGTTTCTCCGGATATTGCATTGAAATTGAGTGAAATGGCAAAAAAGAAGCATATGAGCCGAGAGCAGTATATTAAGAGCCTATTATGCCAGGTCACGTTATCAGAAGATATGATTAAGATAGAAGATCGCTACGAAAATTTGGTAAAAGATTTGGCTGAAGTAATGTTATCCATTAATTCCTGTATGGAAGAAAATAATATTATTTTGGAAAAAGTGATAGAAAAATTATAAGGTGCCATTTTTGGCACTTTAATAGAGGAAACATGTATGAAAAAAATTTTTGATCTTTCAGAAGAAGAAGTTGCTTTGCTTGATAAGGTAAAAGAAGAAAAAAAATTGATAAGTCAGGTGGCAGCTCTTCGATATATATTAAAAAGTTATGAAGAAAAGGAAGACAAAAGAAAACTGATTGAAGAGGCTATTTCTGTCTATGAGACAGAAATGAAAGGATTTCATGAACGGTTAAAATGGTCTACAACAATGTCAGAAAGAAATACTATTATGTTGTTAGATGCAGTAAACACCATTCTCTTTAGCCAAGGAGTAGATAATTGCATCCCAATAGAGGATATTGAGCATCCGGTATTAGCCAGATCAAGGGAAATTTTAAAAAAGAAACTGGCACATTTTAAACAGCAAAAAGATGATAGGAAAAGAAAAGGATAAAAAGCATGAGAGTTGTTCCAGGTGTTGTTGTTATTACCAAATTTTGTAGGCCAGGATCCGAGAGATATAAAACTTATATTGAATATATCGATAGAGAAAACGCAAAAAAAGAGAATAAGCAATGGAATCTTTATCAGGACTATATGGACAATCCGGAAAAGAGTACAGGACTCTTTACCAGAAATAGTGACAGTCTTACAAAACAAGAAAAAAAAGAGATTAAGGAATTATTTAAAAGAGCACAAGAAAAGGATTCTTTAATGTGGCAAACTGTGATTTCTTTCGATAATAAGTGGCTTTCTGAAAATAATTTATATCATCCCCAAGATCATAGCCTGGACGAAAAGAGGATGAAAGAAATCACTCGCAATGCTGTAGAAAAAATGCTCCGAAATGAAAATCTTGAAAATGCAGTATGGTCGGCTGCTATTCACTATAATACAGATAATATACATGTACATATTGCAACGGTAGAGACGGATCCACAAAGAAGAATGAAAGAATTTGTTGTTTATACAAAATCAAAGGATGGAAGAGGGAAGGAACCTTTATTAGATAAAACGGGAAATCCTATTATATGCAAAGAGTATGTAGGAAGATTTAAGCCTAGCAGCATAGCTATATGTAAAGGAGCTGTTGTGAATGAGATATTACATTCCAAAGAAATTAATTATCAGATTAATGATATTATTCGGAATCGGATTGTAGCAGGAAAAAATAGTAGGATGCTCCATCTGGATCCGGAAATGAGGGATTGCTTCCTGAATTTATATAGACATATGCCGAACTGTGATAGAAAGATGTGGAATTACAATAATCCGATTATGGCAGAGCGGAAACAGATGATTGATGAATTGAGCTACCTTTTTATAAAAAAATATAACATAGAAGATTTTAATAATTTTAAACAATTGATTGTGGCGCAGGGAGAAGCTTACCGAAGAGCATACGGACAGTCAAATAAAAAGTATGAAATCGGAAAAATAAATGATTTGTATACTAGGCTAGGAAATGTTATCCTAAAAGAAGTAAAAGAATATGACAAGATGAATCGAGACATTCGATCATTAAATATAGCATATCGATCAGACCGTAAATCGAAAGCAACATACAGAGACAGAGGAAGATTATTTTTTGCGATGCGTTCCATGAATCAGGGATTGAAAAATACCTATGAGAAATACTTGAATGAAAAGATACATGAAGCATTATTACAAGGAAGAAGCATAGAAGAAATTGATCTTCCAGGCAGAGAATAAGGTGCCATTTTTGGCACCTTTCCTATTCCTACATAATTGACAAATGACTATATTTATAGTATAATGTAAGAGTAATAAATAATATATTTTAAGGAGGTTTAAAAATGGGTAAAATGAAGGTTTGTGCAATGCTCAATAATAAAGGGGGCGTTGGGAAAACAGCATCCATCACAACATTATCGGATATGCTGGCTTCTAAAGGAAAAAAGGTTTTGGTTGTAGATCTGGATCCGCAGGCCAATACATCCGGATTGTTTCATCCAGAAATGGACTTTTACAAGATGTTTCTTAATATCTGGAATGGCGAATGGAAAAATAAAGAAACATATTCTATTGAGGATGCTCTTATGGATCCTAAGTTAGATATTCATAAATGTATCATTCATACCAAATATGAAAATCTGGATATTATACCAGCATATTTAACTTTGGCAGAAGTAGAAAACAGATTACAGGCTGATATCACAACTCCCCAGCAATTTCGGTTACGGATGCAACTAGAAAAGATCGAAGATGAATATGATTATTGTTTGATTGATTGTTCGCCTTCCATCAATATTTTGAATATTAATGGATTGGTGGCTGCCGATGAAGTGTATATTCCGACAAAAACAGATGGAAATAGCTGTTTGGGAATTGCGATTTCCTATAATTTGATTAATACGGTACAAGCATATAATCCAAGACTTAAAGTGGCAGGTATCTTTTTTACACAGTTTAACAAAAATAAAAGGGTTTCTAGGGAAACGTTTAAATTTTTATATAATGTTCTTCCCCAAAAAGTGTTACTTCCTATTTTTATTGGAACGACAAAATTATTGGAACAAAATAGCTTTCAAGCAGAGCCATTACTGGAGCTGGATAATCAAAAAAATCCAAGCGGCGTAACGGAAAGTTACTGGAAACTGGCAGAATATATTATGGCAGAGGACAGGGAAAGTTACTTAAATTCAGAACGACTTGAGAAAGAATATCAATTCATAAAGGAAGTTTTAGAAGAAGAATAATACAGAATAGAAGGGAGAAAAGAACATGGCAAAATGGAAAATTCCTATGGCTTCAGATACAGAAAAGAAAATGGAAAAACCGCAAGGCGGAATTGGAACGGGACTTTTAAATTCAGAGTCTACTAAAATGCAGACCGTTAAAATGGAAATTGAGTATATTAAAATTTCTGATATTATTCCAAACAAGAAAAATCAATTTTCTATGGACGGGATTGAGGAGCTCGCTCAGCTTATCGATCAGAACGGTCTGGAACAGCCGCTTGTTGTAAGAAAGGACGAAAAGGGCAATTATGTCTTGTTGACTGGACATAGAAGACTGAAAGCTATACAGCAGCTACAAGGAGAAGGAAAGTGGGCTATT
>OLVT01000605.1_pt1 | contig 38026 bp, 30 predicted proteins | sample 1673241 | NCBI WGS metagenome assembly OLVT01 (sample SAMEA3178936, study PRJEB25190) | human gut metagenome | biome: human gut; feature: human-associated habitat; material: faeces | place: Austria | collected 2013 | reverse complement strand
TGTGTAATTTAGGGGAAATGATAGCCAGAGAAAATATAGAAAAAGGACATTCTATGGGGCTTGAACAAGGATTAGTACAAGAACAAAAATTGGAAAGAATTACATTAATTAAAAATATGATGGAAAGTTTGCAATGTTCCATGCAAAGAGCTATGGATGTTTTAAAATTGACAGCTGATGAAAGAAAAGATGTTGAAGAATATTATAAATCTTAAAATCATAGGCGATATGAATTTCGTATCGCCTATTTTCTTTTAATGATTGTTACATTTCTTTGACCATCATGATTGACACGATGTGAAAAGAATAAATCATTATTCTCATTTGTACAATAAGAAGAAACTTGAATATTTTCTTCTAAAACCCCTAAATTTAATAATTGTTGTTTATTTAATCCTTTATTATCTAACAAATAATGAGTTTCATCTGTTTTTTGATAAAAAGGTGAAGTATCAAAGTTCATTTTCTTAACTTGATTAATCACATCATCTTGCACTTCTAAGTGCTTTTTAGAAAGACAAGGACCTATTAAACAATACATTTCTTTTGGATTACAATTTTCTTTTTCAATAAGATAACGAATTGTATGATCAACAATTTGTCTAACTGTACCAAGCCATCCTGAATGAATAGCACAAACGATTTTTTGATCTTTGCAATAGACTAAAATTGGTGTGCAATCTGCATGAAATGACAGTAAGAATAAATCTTTATCTTTCGTATAAGTTGCATCTACTTCATAGAGGTCATCTGTTTGTTTTAACATATTGGTACCACCATCTTTCATTAAAAAGACTTGTTTTAAATTGGTAGAATGTGTTTGTCTAGGGGCTACCATATGTTCTAAATCTGTATTTAGTAATGAAGCAAGTTCTTGTCTATTTTCTAATACTTTTAAATAATTTGGATTATTTAAAGAAATATCACCTAATTTCCTAGTTGTTGTATATGCTTCTACATCTTCATGTAAATTCCATTTTATTAATTTCATTTGTTTCTCCTTTACAAAAGTCCAATTCTTTTTAATACATGACCATACCTTATATTAGGAGGTGTTATTATGAGCTGTAATTGTCAACAAAATACATGCTGTCAAGGACAATATGGAAACTTTGATAATAACGGTTATGCAAATTATTTTAATTCAAATATAGGAAATGGTTTTACTCCACAACCAATTGTCGCTCCTAAGAAAGTATGTACAACATTTCAAAATCAATATGTAGAACAACCTATTATTTGTCCAATTGAATGTCGTCGTGTCAATAACATTGTTTATGTTCCACGTTATTATCCTCGCTATGAACAAACATGTTATACACAAACAAATCGTTATTAAAAATAGGTGCTTAGCATCTATTTTTTTGTAAGTTCTTGTAAAAACTCATCATCTGGATCAATATAGATTGTTTTATAATTATCTAAAATTACTTTTCCTGGTTTACTACCCGCAGGTTTTTTGAGTGTTTTGACGAGTGTATAGTTTACCGGAACACTACTTGAATTTTTTCCTTTTGAATAGTATGCAGCAATTTTAGCAGCTAAACGAATCGTATATTCATCTAAATCTTGTGCTTTAACAATGACATGGCTTCCTGGCATATCTTTTGCATGGAACCACATATCATAACGATGCGCATATTTAAATGTTAAATAATCGTTTTGTAAGTTATTTTTACCAATATCGATTTCAATTCCATCTTTTGTAAGATATTGTTGAAATTGAGGACGTTTTTTCTTACGAATTGTATTTTTTTGTTTTTTCTTTTTTAAATATCCTTCGTTTTCTAATTCTTCTTTGATTTCTAAAGCATCATAATATGTTGCTTGTGACATAGCGGTTATTAAGGAATCGAAATATTCAATTTCTTTTTCAGTTAAATCAATTTGTTCTAAAAGAACATTGATTGAATTTTTAGCTTTTTGATATTTTTGATAATATTTTTGAGCATTGGCTTTTGGATCTAATTTAGGATCTAAAGTAATATCTAATTTTGTATTATCATAATAATTGTCAACAACAACATGAGTCATCCCTTTTTGTATTAAATGTAAAGAAGCATATAATAAATCTCCTTTAATACGATAATCATCACTATTATGTGAATCATCTAAGGTTGCTTTTAATTTCTTTAATTTTGAAGTATTTTTTTGATATTCATTTTGTATAAATTTTAAAAGATTACTTGTTTGTTGTTTAATTCTTTCTTTTTGATCTATTTCATTAAAGTGAGTATCTAAACCATCAAATAAAGAATATTTAGACGTTTCTCCTTGTAAATGTGTCAGTTCAATAACATGAAAATATTCTTTATCATTGACTTTCGTAATATAGAGATTTTGAGAATTTTCTATTTCTTTCATAATCTCTTTAAAAGATTCATCTTGATCAATACGATATAAGATTTCTTTAGATAAAATAGGAGACATTCCTTGATAGATTTTAGTAAGTTGGTTATCTTCTACAAATTCATTTGTAAAAGGATCGAGTTTTTCCATCATTGGTGGTAATTGATAAAGGGCTCCTGGTTGTAAAAATCTTTCACTGTTCATACTTGGTGAAATATGTTTAATACAATCAATGATTTTATCGTTTTGACCTACTAAAATAATGTTTGAATGTTTTCCCATGACTTCTACATAGAGAACATATTCAATATAATCACCTAATTCATTGTGACAGCTAAAAGTGATTTTAAAAATACGATCCAAATCGATTTGTTCAATATCTTTAATATAACCACCTTCTAAAAGCTTACGATAAAGCATTGTAAGCGGATTAGGAGATTCTGGTGTTGGATAAGATAAAGATGTTAATTGAACACGTGCATACATTGGATGACTTGAAATCAATAACTGATAATTCTTTTTATTTGCACGAACTTGAAATAAAAGTTCATATTTTGATATTTGATAAATTTTATTGATACGACCGCCTTTTATTGTTTCTATCAATAAATTTTTTACTTGATGCATCATAATGCCATCATATGCCATAGTTATCACCCCAAAATACTATAACATATTTGAAATTTAATTGACATTATCTCTTTGTTATTGTAGAGTTATTTTTATAAAAAAAGGGGTGTGGAAAAATTGAAAAGAGGAATGTTAATCATTCTTAGTGGGCCTAGTGGTGTTGGTAAAGGAACAGTAAGAGAAGAATTGTTCAAAGATGAAAGTTTAAATTTAAGTTATTCTATTTCAATGACAACAAGAAAACCTAGACCTACAGAAACAGATGGTGTAGATTATTTCTTTGTTGATGAAAAAACGTTTGTAGATAAAATTGCTCAAGGTGGATTATTAGAATGGGCAAGATTTGTAGGTAATTATTATGGTACCCCTAAAGATAATGTAGATCGTTTATTGGATGAAGGGAAAAATGTCGTTTTAGAAATCGAAGTTCAAGGAGCGTTGCAAGTCATGAAAAAGTGTCCAGATGCCCTTACGATTTTCTTGGTACCACCTTCATTAGAAGAATTAGAAAGACGTATTCGTGGTAGACGTACTGAAAGCGAAGATATCGTAAAAGAACGTTTGGATAAAGCACGTAAAGAAATTCAAACAAAAGATGAATATAAATATGTTGTAGAAAATGATGATGTTCATCTAGCAAAAGATAAAATAGCAAAAATTATTAAAGAACATCAAAAGTAACTGTTGGTTTTTATAACTGACAGTTTTTTTGATAAAGCTACAATAGATGTGGTAAAATACAAACAAAAGAGAGGTGGAAATATGTATATTGTTAAAGTTCTTGTGGAACATGCAATCTATAAATTAGATACGACCTATGACTATTTATCTAAATATCAAGTTTTGGCAGGTTGTCGAGTCCATATCCGTTTTGGTTATCAACAACTTGTAGGTTATGTCGTTGAGTGTCAAGAAACACTTTTTACTCAAAAACAATTAGAAGAAAAAAATGGTTTTAAATATTCTTTTATCCAAGATGTCATTGATCAAAAACCATTACTTAATCAAGAATTACAAGAACTTGCAAACTATCTTTCAAAACAAACGCTTTCTACAAGAATCAGTTGTTTACAATGTATGTTACCACCTCAATTAAAACCAAGTACCAATCATAGTGTTGGTATTAAATATCAAAAAGTTGTTTCCTTTGTAAAAGATATTCCCCTTAAAACAACAAAACAACAAGAAGCTTTAAATTATATAAAAGAACACGATTTATTACCCATAAAGGATTATCCTTTTTCAACAGCTCTTTTAAATAATATAGAAAAACAAGGAGCAATTATTTATAAACAAGTAGAAGTTTATCGAAATCCTTACAATGAACATCTACAACAAGAAGATTATCCCTTGACTACTAGTCAACAAAAAGTTGTTAATCAAATATTAGCATCTTTTCATCAATTTAAAACCTTTTTACTTTATGGAGTCACAGGTTCAGGAAAAACAGAAGTTTATTTACACCTTTCTAGATTTGTGATTGAACAAGGAAAAACTGTCTTGATGCTTGTCCCTGAAATTGCTTTGACTCCAATGATGGTCTCTGCTTTTAAAAGCCGTTTTGGAAAAAGCGTCGCTATCTTACATTCAAAATTATCAGCGGGGGAAAGATATGATGAATATCGTCGAATCATTGGTGATGAAGTAAAAATTGTCGTTGGAGCAAGAAGTGCTGTTTTTGCACCACTGGAAAATATAGGTTTGATTATTATGGATGAAGAACATGATGCTAGTTATAAACAAGAAAGTCCACCACGTTATTTAACATCTCAAGTAGCGAGAAAAAGGGGTGCTTATCATCAATGTCCGGTTGTTTTAGGTAGTGCCACACCTTCTCTTGAAAGCTATAGTCGTGCTTTAAAGGGTGCATATGAATTATGTATACTTTCTCAAAGGGTCAATCAAAAACCTTTACCACAAATTGAATTGATTGATATGGTCGAAGAAATGAAAGCACATCATTATGAAGTATTATCAAGGAAGATGAAAGCTAAAATACAAGAAACAATTGATAAAAATGAACAAGTGATTTTATTGCTTAATAAAAGAGGTTATTCAAGTTATGTTCGTTGTTTAGATTGTGATGAGGTATTAAAATGTCCTCATTGTGATGTATCTTTAACTTATCACAAAGATACCCATACAATGCGTTGTCATTATTGTGACTTTCAAGTACCTTACCAGCAAAAATGTAGTCATTGTGGAAGTACCAATATTAAACTTATTGGCAGTGGGACACAAAAGATAGAAGAATATTTACAAAATAATTTTATAAATTCAAGAGTGATTCGCTATGATGTAGATTCTACAAGGAAGAAGCAAGGACATCATCAATTGCTTAAACAATTTGAAAATCAAGAAGCAAATATATTAATAGGAACACAGATGATTGCTAAAGGATTAGATTTTGAAAATGTGACTTTTGTAGGAGTTATTAATGCAGATCTTTCTTTAAATATTCCTGATTTTAGAGCAAATGAAAGAACATTTCAATTATTAGAACAAGTTTCTGGTAGAAGTGGTCGAGGGAAGAAACAAGGAACAGTGATGATTCAAACGTATAACCCTGATCATTTTGTTTTACAATGTGTTAAAAATCATGATTATCAAAGTTTTTATCAAAAAGAAATGGAAATGAGAAAACTTGCGAAATATCCACCTTATTGTTATTTAATAAGTATTTTAGTGCAAGGTAAAAAAGAAGATGATGTGACTTTTTGTAGTCAACAAATAAAGGAATATTTAGTAAAACAATTACCGAAGGCAATTGTTTTAGGACCTGCTAATTGTACGATTTATAAGATGAATGATATTTATCGAAAGAGAATGACACTTAAAATAACGAATACAACACATGTTTATGAGGTGTTGCATGCAATGAGTGATTATTATAATAAAAAAGGAAGAAAGGTAAATGTGATATGTGATTTTAATCCATACACAACGATATAGTTATGGCAAGAGAAAATGCATATATGATTTTAAATCAATATTTTGAAGATGAGAGTTTTTTAAATATTGCTTTAAATGAACAATTAAAGAAAAGTAATTTAAAAAGAGAAGATAAAGATTTATGTACAACCATTGTTTATGGAACAATTCAAAATCTTTTATATATTCAATATCAACTTCAACCTTATATTAAAGGAAAAAGAGTAAAGAAAAAAATAAGGACACTTCTTTATATGTCTTTATATCAATTGATATATTTAGATAAAATACCTGAATATGCCATTATTAATGAAGCGGTTAAAATAGCTAAAAAAGAAGGTTATCAAACAAGTCAATTTGTAAATGCGGTATTGAGGAATTTTACAAGAAACGAAAGAAGATCGTTAGAGGAATTAGATGAATTAGAAAAAATCTCGATTATGACATCACATCCTTTATGGATGGTCAAAATGTTTAATAAACAATATGGTTTAGAAAAAACAAAAATGATTTGTGAAGAAGATAACATGCCTCCTACAAGAAGTGGGAGAGTCAATACATTAAAAACAACAAAAGAAGAGTTATTAAAAGAAAGCTGTTTTGAAGAAGGAACATTGTCTCAAGATGCTCTTTTATATAAAAGAGGAAATCTAGCCTATACTTCTTATTACAAAGAAGGTAAAGTAACGATTCAAGATGAATCAAGTCAATTAGCAGCAAGACTTTTAGATCCTCAAAAAACAGATTACGTTTTAGATATGTGTAGTGCTCCAGGAAGTAAAACAACACATCTTGCAGCATTAATGGAAAATCAAGGAAAAATAGAAGCCTATGATTTATATAAGCACAAAGTAAAATTAATAGAACATAATTTAAAACGTTTAGGTGTTAAAAATGTACATGTTCAAGCAGGTGATTCTACAAAGCTTATAGAACACTATCCTCCTGAAACGTTTGATCGTATTTTATTAGATGCACCTTGTTCAGGGTTTGGAGTTTTAAAACGTAAACCAGAAATTAAATATCATGATTCGAGTGTGATGGACGGTTTAATCCCATTACAAGCACTTTTATTAGAAAATGCGTATAATTTATTGAAAAATGATGGTACAATGGTTTATAGTACATGTACAATCAATAAAAAGGAAAATGGGATGATGATTGAACATTTTATTCAAAAACATCCTGATATGAAAGTTATTGAACAACGTACAATTTTAAATTATGAATATCACACAGATGGATTTTATATGTGTAAAATGAAAAAGGGATAGAAGATGGAACATTTATATAATTATTCTTTAGAAGAATTAACTGAATATTTTAAATCAATCAATGAAAAACCTTTTAGAGCAAAGCAGGTTTTTCAATGGTTATATCAAAAAAATGCTTTTGATTTTCAAGAAATGTCTAATATATCAAAAGATTTAAGAGAAAAATTGGAAAAACAATGCATCATTGATACCTTTGAAATACAAGAAAAGCAAGTATCAAGTGATGGAACTATCAAATACTTATTTAAAATGATTGATGGTAACTTAATAGAAGCCGTTTTAATGAGACATGACTATGGTCAATCATTATGTGTAACAAGCCAAGTAGGATGCAATATGCAATGTGCCTTCTGTGCTAGTGGGCTTTTAAAAAAACAACGTAACTTAACAGCTGGTGAAATGGTCAATCAAGTCATGGCAGTCGCTAAAGATACAGGAATTCGTATTTCTCATGTAGTTGTCATGGGTACGGGAGAACCTTTTGATAACTATGATGAAGTGATGAAATTCGTTAGAATTATTAATCATCCTCATGGTTTAGCTATTGGAGCAAGACATATTACGATTTCTACATGTGGACTTGTCAATATGATTGAAAGATATAGCAATGAAGGAATTCAAACAAACCTTGCTATTTCTTTACATGCCCCTAATGATGAAATTAGAGACCAATTAATGCCTGTAAATAAAGCGTTTAATATGGATGCTTTAAGAAAAGGTGTTGCAGATTATATCGAAAAAACGAATCGTAGAGTGACATTTGAATATATTTTATTAGATGATGTCAACGATTCACTTGCACATGCTAGACAGCTTGCTCATTATATGAGAGGATTGAATGCGTATGTGAATTTAATTCCTTATAATAGTGTTGATGAACATGGTTTTAAACCAAGTAGTCATGTAGAGGAATTTAAAGACGAACTATTAAGATTACATATTAACTGTACGGTTAGAAAAGAACATGGTAGAGATATAGATGGAGCATGTGGTCAGCTAAGAGCAAAACGTAGTGGGGTGATATAATGGAGTATTATGCATTGACTGATATTGGAAAAATCAGAGAAAAAAATCAAGATCAAGCAGCAACGGCCATCAATTTAAAAGATCAGGTTTTAGGTGTTGTTTGTGATGGTATGGGAGGACATAAGGCAGGAGAAATTGCATCTCATGTTGTAGAAGAACATGTACTTACATGTTTTAAAGCCAATCCACCTTTTTTGGATGATGAAGAAGTGACAAATTGGTTAATGGATACTGTTTTAGAAGCTCATCAAATTGTAAAAAGAATGGCTAATATGCAAGAAGATACAAAAGGAATGGGAACAACTGTAGCGATTGCGGTGGTTGATGGTGATGATGCTTTCTTTTGTCATGTAGGTGATAGTCGTATTTATATTTATGATGATCAAGAAATTACCCAAATGACAAGGGATCATACTTTAGTTAATGAATTGATTGAAAGAGGAGCAATTACAAAGGAAGAAGGAAAGAATCATCGTCAAAAGAATGTTTTAATGCAAGCTATTGGTGTTGAGATGAATATTGTACCAGATATTCAAAAGTATAAATTAAATGGGAAGAATATTTTGATTTGTAGTGATGGGTTATTTAATTCTTTAGAAGATGAGGAAATTTTAAATATTGTTAAAAAAAATATGAATGTTAGAGATAAAGTACATCTTTTAATTGAACAAGCAAATGAACATGGTGGGCATGATAATATTGCTGCTGTGTTAATAGAAGGAGGACGTTAAAAAATGAATAAAATCATTGCTGAACGTTATGAATTGATTGATATTATTGGTCAAGGAGGAATGGCAGATGTTTATCTAGCAAATGATACAATTTTAAATCGTACAATTGCTATCAAGATATTACGTACATCTTTAGCGAAAGATCCAATTTATATTGCAAGATTTCAAAGAGAAGCTTCAGCAGCAGCTGCGCTTTCACATAAAAATATTGTTGAAATTTATGATGTTGGTGAAGATAATGATCAATACTATATTGTCATGGAATATGTACCTGGTAGAACATTGAAAGAATTAATTGCTAAAAGAGGTGCTTTACATGTAATGGAAGCTATTGACATTATGAAACAAGTGCTTTCAGGAACAGCAAGAGCACATCAAATGGGAATTATTCATCGTGATTTAAAACCACAAAATATTTTAGTAACGGATACAGGAACAGCTAAGATTGCTGATTTTGGAATTGCTTCTATTCAATCACTTACACAGTTTACACAAACAGATGTGATTATGGGTTCTCTTCATTATTTAGCACCAGAATTAGCACGAGGAGAAAAAGCGACAGTTCAAAGTGATATTTATGCTTTAGGAATTGTTTTTTATGAATTATTAAGAGGACAAGTACCATTTAATGGTGAATCTCCAGTGAATATTGCTTTAAAACATATGCAAGAAGATTTACCATCACTTAGAGAATTTAATCCATCTATTCCTCAATCAGTAGAAAATATTATTATTAAAGCAACTGCTAAAAACTTAAATGATCGTTATAAAAGTGCTACGGAAATGTTAGAAGATTTACAAACATGTTTATCTAGAACAGATGAAGAAAAACTTGTTTTTGATCATAGTGATGAAGTGAATGATCCTACGATTGTTGTAAATCCACGACAAATCTTTGATGAAGAAGAACCAGAAGAAGTTGAAGAAAGAGCTGTTGAAAAGAAGAATAATAATGGTAAAGGAAAACAAATTTTAGAAAAATTAAAAAATCCTAAAGTTTTTGCAGGAGTCGTTGCAGGTGTTGTTTTGATTATTGGAATTATTTGTTATTTCTTACTTTTTGGTGGAAATAAACAACCAAATGTAATGCCAGATTTAGTTGGATTGAAACAAAGTGAAGCAGAAAAAATATTAAAAGATTATGATGTTACAATTAATAAGACAGTTTTTAAAGAATTATCTGATGATTATAAAAAAGGTTTAATTACAAAAACTGATCCAGAAAAAGGTTCTTCTATTAAAGAAGGAGATGTTATCACAATTACTGTTTCAAAAGGTAAATATATTGTTTTAGATGATTATACAGGATTAAGTTATGATGAAGCTAAAAAGAAATTAAATAAGATTGGCTTTAAAGTTGATATAAAACGTGAAGTTTCTGATAAAAAGGCGGGAACAGTTTTAGAACAAAGTTTAGAAAAAGGTTATAAACAAGATCCTACAGATAAAGATCGTACAATTACACTTACGATTTCTAAAGGATCCTATGTGATTTTAGATGATTATACAGGTATGAGCTATGATGATGCCTATAATAAATTGAGTGGTTTAGGATTCAATGTTACAAAACGTGAACAAACTTCTGATCAACCGGCAGGTACCGTTATTGATCAAAATTTAGCGAAAGGCTATAAAGTAGATCCAACAGATACAAATAGAAATATTACGTTGACTGTTTCTACTGGTTATAGTCAAACAGTGCCTTCTGTTGTTGGTTTAACACCAGATAGTGCGAAATCTAATCTTGAAAACTTAGGCTTTACTGTTTCAATGGAAGGGACACAATTCCCTGAATCAGGTGGAGATGAACGTTATATCGGTGCAGTTTACAAACAAAGTATTGCTGCTGGAACAAAAGTAGATAAAAAAGGAACGACAATTACAATCTATTATTATGAAGACTAACATAGATGAAGGGCGTATTGTCAAGGCATTAGCTGGTTTTTATTACATTGATGATGGTCATGAAGTGCATCAATGTCGTGCCCGTGGAAAATTTAGAAAACAAGATATAAAACCAGTTGTTGGTGATTTTGTAGAATTTCAAAAAGGTAACCATGATGATGGTTACCTTCTCAGAATATTAGAGAGAAAAAATGTTTTAAGAAGACCACCGATTGCAAATATTGATCAAGCATTACTTGTTTTTTCAAGAAAAGAGCCTGATTTTTCAACAGTATTATTAGATAAGTTCTTATTATTGATAGAACACTATCACATTAAACCAATCATTGTTATTTCTAAAATGGATATTGAAGGGGATGACTCTATTTATCAATATATTCAAGAATATAGAAATGCAGGATATACTGTGATTGAAACAAGTTCTAGACAAAATAAAGGAATAAATGAGATTAAAGAAATTTTTAAAGATCAAGTGACTGTGATTACTGGACAAAGTGGTGTTGGTAAATCAACGCTTTTAAATGCGTTAGATATTTCTTTAAATTTAGAAACAAATCAAATATCGAAAGCTCTTGGAAGAGGGAAACATACGACAAGACATGTTGAACTCATGAATTTATATGATGGTTATGTAGCAGATACTCCTGGTTTTTCATCTCTTGAATTAGAGATGGAACCAACAGAAGCAGCGAGAGCATATCATGATTTTGATGAATATGCTACTGCTTGTAAGTTTAGAGGATGTTTGCATGATAGTGAACCTCATTGTGCTGTTAAAGAGGCTGTTGATGAAGGAAAGATTTCTAAAGAACGTTATGAACATTATTTAACAATGTTAAAAGAATTAAAGGAAAAAAAGGAGAAACGATATGGTTAAAGTTGCACCTTCTCTTCTTTCAGCAAATTTTGCTTGTTTGAAAGATGATATTGAAAAAATCGAAAATGGAAAAGCTGATTGGCTTCATTATGATGTTATGGATGGACATTTTGTACCTAATATTTCTTTTGGATATAGTATTTTAAAAGATGTTTCTAAAGTAACAAATTTATTTTTAGATGTTCATTTAATGATCAGTGAACCTCAAAAGTATGTAGATGAATTTATTAAAAGTGGAGCAAATTTAATTGTTTTTCATATTGAAACAATGGAAAATAAAGAAGATACTTTAGCACTTATTCATCATATTAAAGAAAATAATGTACAAGTAGGAATAAGTATTAAACCAAATACACCGGTTGATGCTATTCAAGATTATTTATCTTTATTAGATGTTGTTTTAGTGATGTCCGTTGAACCAGGGTTTGGTGGACAATCATTTAAGGAAATTGCTCTTGATAAAATTAAAGATCTAGCTTCAAGAAGAAAAGATAATAATTACAATTATCTCATTGAAGTTGATGGTGGAATCAACGAATCAACAGGGAAACAATGTAAAGAAGCAGGTGTTGATGTTCTTGTTGCTGGAAGCTATGTATTTAATAGTGAAGATTGTTCACAAAGGATTGCTTCTTTAAAATGAAAATAGCGTTATGTGCCACACATTTAGAAAAGATGATACTTCCTCAAGACAGAGAATATATTGGGGTAGATCATGGTGTGGAAGAATTATTGAAACAAGGAATTACACCAAAGTTTGCCATCGGTGATTTTGATTCCTTACAAAATAGACAGACATTAGAAAATTTAAATATTCAAATTTTACCAGAAAGAAAAGATGTGACAGATACTCATGCTGCTATCGAATATGCAATTTCTAAAGGTTATGATGAAATTGAATTATATGGTGTTACCGGAGGACGTTTAGATCATTTTTTTGCAGTTATGTGTTTGCTTGAAAAATATCAAGATGTTTCTATAAAGGTTATTGATCAACAAAACTGTATTCAATTATTAAAACCAGGAATTCATCATATATATAATCAAGAATATTATTATTTTTCATTATTTGCTTTAAATGAAAGTATTCTATCTATTAGTCAAGCTGAATATACATTAGATCATTATTTACTTAAAAGAGATGATCCATTATGTGTATCAAATGAAGTTAAAGGTGATTATACAATTATTGAAAATAATGAAAATATTATTTTAGTTCGATCAAGAGATGCTAAATAGGCATCTTTTTCTTTTGAAAAAGAGTTATAATAATAGAAAGAGTTAAATAATGTTTCTAAAGAGATTGACAATGGAGAATTATATGTTATAATTAAGTAGTAATCATTCCTAATAAGGAATTAAAAAAAGGAGAAAAGAAATATGGCTAAATTTGTATGTAAAGTATGTGGATATGTTTATGAAGGAGATGCAGCACCAGCTGAATGTCCAGTATGTCATGTAGGAGCTGACATGTTTGAAGAAGTAAAAGGTGAAATGAAATTAGCAGCTGAACATGAATATGGTATTTACGCTAAAACTGTAAAAAATAATCCTGATATTAGTGATGAAGATAAAAAATATATCTTTGATCAATTAAAAGCAAACTTTGAAGGTGAATGTTCAGAAGTTGGTATGTATTTATGTATGGCAAGAATTGCTCATAGAGAAGGTTATCCTGAAATTGGATTATATTGGGAAAAAGCTGCTTATGAAGAAGCAGAACATGCAGCTAAATTTGCTGAAATGTTAGGAGAAGATTTAGAACCAAATATGAAAGCAACAACTAAAGATAATTTAGCTTGGCGTGTTGATTGTGAATTTGGAGCTACTGCTGGTAAAGTTGAACTTGCTACATGTGCTAAAAAGAATAACTTAGATGCAATTCATGATACTGTTCATGAAATGGCTAGAGATGAAGCTAGACATGGTAAAGCATTAAAAGGTTTATTAGATAGATATTTTGGAAAATAATAGAATTATTGAATTATAGAAGGGCTCAATTGAAATGAGCTCTTTTTATCTACAGTAGTAATTAAATTCTCAAAAATTAAAATATTATAATCAAAAAAATGTGAAAGATATTTATTGAAGTATGATAGTATTAAGTTGCTAGATATAGATATTTAGCAACGCCATTAAAAAGTATTGTAATGACAATCATATTAGTATTTCCAGCTACTATAAACAAAAGGCTTTGATTCTTGAAGAAGAAAATACTTTTCTTCCTGTCATCATTGATAAAAGTATGATGTTATTGATTTTGATATTGACCATTATCATATTTCCTGTACCAAACAAAATCTCAAGATTTTATTGGAGAACCTGCTATGATTATCAATACCGATGAAATCAAAAATATTTATGTTGCCAAGCAGTTTTGTGACATGAGAAAACAAATTGATGGTCTTGCTTTGATTGTTACATCTCAGTTCAGCATGAATGTCTTGGATCATAGCTTGTTTATTTTTACTGATTTTTCACCAAGCTACATTTGGCTTCGTAGGATCATAATGTCTGTTTAATAGATTTTTTAATTTGTCAGAGAAATCATGACTAACTGTTGTTTGAATATATGGTTTAATATATTTTGCTTTGATATTGTTTTCCTTCATGCTCGAATAAACATATTTTTGACTTACCTTTTCACCCTTTTTGTTCAGTAGTTCTGTTATTTTTGGTGATCCATATATTTCATACGATTCCTTATGGATTTTCTTGATTTCTTTTGTAATTCTTTCTTTTCTTAATTTGGGTTTGCTTGGAACTCTTTTCAAATAATCATAGAATCCTAATCTGCTTACATCTAATTTTTTCAGCACACTAGAAACAGAAACTGTAGAATCTTTTTGCTTTTCTTCCTTAACTGCTTTATAAATATCTGTTTTGTTTATTTTCCCAGTATGCCAATAGCCTTTTTTAACACTTCTAACGCATCCTGTGTATCTTTTAATTCCTTTCTTAATCTTGCAATTTCTTTAGCCTCATCACTAGAAAAATTACCGAATCCTCGAGAGTCAATTTTATTGTCATTGTTGTTTGCATCTTTTATCCATTTATGAATTGTACTGTCTGCAATACCAAATCTTTTAGCAATAGAAACTTTGGATTCTTCAGGATGTTGGTTAGCATAATCTACAACTCCTTGTTTAAATTCATCATCAAATACTGGTTTTGTCATAGTCTTTCTCTATTTCTTTTTTTACTTATGACATTGTACCAAATGATGTTTAATTCTTCCATTTAACTTGTACAGTTTTTATATTAACATCAATATTTATATTATTATACTGTGGTTTGGAAAAATAAAAAATTGTATTTCATCAACGTTTCATAAATGGTATGTATAATATTATTGAAAGTAGTTATAAAAGGCTTTTGTTTAAAAAAAAGGAGGAATAAAGGAGGATAAAATTATGAAAAAAAAAGTAGCCAGAGGTGCATTCCTATTACTTACGTTGTGTTTGAGCTTAAGTACAGTTGGGTGTAAAAAAAGTAATGAAAGCAATAAAATTAAAGAAGGACAATCAATAAGTTCTGAAGAGAAGGGTACGTCAACTAACAAAAAGGATAAAAATACAACATTTAAGCCATCAGATTATACTTTAAAAACAAAAAAAGAATATGTTTATGAATATTTAGGTCTTAAATTTAAACTTTCAAATAAATTTAAAAAGTATATGGATGATAAAAAGATAGCGATGTTAGATGATCAAAGTCCTATAGATAAGGAATTAAAATATGCTTTTTTAACTTTTAATAAAATGACTAAAGAGCAAAAAAAAGCAGTTGTTAATAAAAAGGAAGGTGGTTATGAAAAATGGGAAAATGGGCTTAAAAGAATTGGAACTATTGGTATCTTTGAAAAAAATACATCAGAAGAAAAAATATCTAAAATGACAAAATGTGATACTCATACTAAAATAGGAGTTTCAAGTGATGGAAAATACGATTGCTATTTTAGTACAAACAGCGGATCTGAAATTAAACTTCTGAATGAATTTAAAAAAACTGAGATTCAAATTATAGAAAAAAAAGAACGTCCTAAAAACGGTTTTGTTCTATCAGAAAAAACTGATTTAGAAAATACAGAAGCATTTAAAAAATAATCAGTTAGGAATTTACGTAAACTATTACTAAAAGACATAAATGGTTAGGATTTTACAAGTAAATATTTTGAGAAGTATGGTAAACGTATTTACAATTTAGCGTAAAGTTTGTGTAAAAGAGATTCCAAATTTAGTTGAGGTTTAGAACGAAATAAAAATTAAATGTTTTAATATTGTTAGTGTTGTTACAGATAATGTTGATGATAACGGTGAAAACAAGTGAGTAATTGAAAAAGAATTAACAAAAATAAAAAATAAGTAAATGTAAAGTGATGAATGGTATATGGTTAATTAGTTTTAAAAAAGCCGTAATTTCTCTTTAGTAATTGTCTTTATTAATATGACTATGACTTACTATGGATATAGTCATGGAGCGAATAGAGTTGAATTGGAGAAGGTAATAAGAATTTGCTTGGAGTGTGTTGGAATTGGATAGAATTAAAAAAATTGAGACATTTAAGCTTGATAAGAATTTGAGAAAATTGAAATATATAATATCGATTGTATTTGTAATAATACTTCCTCTATTTTTAGTTGATATTTTAGGACAAGGATCTCCATATTTTTGTAAGCTTATTAGTCCAATTGGTATGCTTGGACTTTGGGAGCTATTTATTCAGTTATTAGCCCAATTTCAGTATTCAGGCATAGACTAGATGAAGAAAAGTGCATCAGTTGCGGTAATGTGAAAAAATTTGCCAAATGAATATAGATCCAGTTGAAAATTGTAATCATCTAGAATGCATCAGATGTGGACGATGCAAAAATGCTTGTCCTGTGGATACAATTAGTTGTGGAATAAAAAAATAGAGAGGAGCTTATTAGAAAAGTGATAAAAAACGCAATAGCATACATTACAAGAAAAAAAAATAGAACATTTATTATTTTTGTTATTTTAACAATAGTTCTTTCTTGTTTGTATTCTTGTTTAACAATAATGAAATCAAGCAATGAAATAGAAAAGACTTTATACGAAAGTTCTAATTCTTCAATATCAATAACAAAAAAAGATGGTAAATATTTTAATGTTAATCAATTTAAGGATATTGAAAAATTAAAAGAAATTGAAGAAATAATAATTCAATATGATGGATTAGCAAAACTAAAAGGTGCTAAAGTAGTTAGTGGAGAGCAAAAAATAAATAGAGAAGATTTATCTGATAAATTTAAGAATGTTGTTTCACTCGAAGCTACAAATAATACTAAAAGAAACATTTTATTTAATAGTGAAGTATTTACAATTAAAGAAGGTAAAAATATAGAGAAAAATGATAAAAACTCAATTATTGTTCATGAAGAATTCGCTAAACAAAACAATCTAAAATTAGGTGATGAAGTTGATCTTGAATTACTAGATACTGAAAAAAGTGGGAAAATAAAGAGTCATAAATTTGAAATTATAGGAATATTTTCTGGTAAAAAACAGGAAACATACACAGGTCTAACTTCTGATTTTAGTGAAAATATGGTTTTTGTGGATTATTCAACAAGCCAAGAGATATTAAATAACTTAGAAAATAATAAAATTGCAAATAAAATTTTAATGTATTCTGGTAGTTTAGAATCTACAAACTTAGTCTTAAATAAATTGAAAGAGCTTAAAATTGATGAATCAAAGTATTCCATTGAAAAAGATTCTAATGTATTTGAAGAATCTTTAGAGTCAGTAAGTGGAATAAAACATATAATAAAAGTAATGACTTATTCTATTATGTTAGGAGGAATGATTGTTCTTTCATTAATCTTAGTTCTATGGTTAAGAGAAAGAATTTATGAAATAGGTATATTTTTATCTATTGGAACATCTAAGATGCAAATTATAATGCAATTTATATTCGAGTTAATATTCATATCGATGCCAAGTATAATATCTTCCTTACTTTTAGGAAATGTGTTACTAAAAGTAATTGTAGATGGATTCATTAACTCAGAGGATTCAATAATTTCCGGTGGAAGTTTAATAAATAATAGTGGTTTTATGTTAAATATAGTAGCACTTGGACAAAGTTATTTAATATTAATAAGCATTATTGTTTTATCAGTTGTATTTGCTTCTTCATTAATATTAATCAAGAAGCCTAAAGAAATATTATCAAAAATAAGTTAGGAGAAAATAATGGATATATTAGAAATAAAGAATGTGGCATATAGTTATGTAAATTCTAAAGAAAAAGTTTTGTCAGGAGTAAATCAAAAATTTGAACTTGGGAAGTTTTATGCGATCGTAGGAAAGTCAGGAACAGGAAAAACTACACTTCTTTCCTTACTTGCTGGACTTGATAAACCTAAAACAGGAAAAATATTGTTTAAGAATGAAGATATACAAAAGAAAGGATATAACAATCATAGAAAAAATAATATATCTTTAGTATTTCAAAACTACAATTTGATAGATTATTTAACACCGATTGAAAATATTAGATTAGTAAACAAATCAGCAGATGAAAGTATCTTGTTTGAACTAGGTTTAGATAAAAAACAAATAAAAAGAAATGTTATGAAATTATCTGGTGGACAGCAACAAAGAGTAGCTATTGCTAGAGCATTGGTATCAAATGCGCCAATAATACTAGCTGATGAACCTACTGGTAATTTAGACAGTGTTACTGCTGGAGAAATAATTGATATATTAAAGACGTTGGCTAAAGACAAAAATAAATGTGTAATAGTTGTAACACATAGTAAGGAAGTAGCAGATTCTGCGGATATTATTTTAGAACTAAGTGGTAAAAATTTGAAAAAAGTAAATAAAATGAATTTGGAGGTTGAATAATGGTAAAAAATGCATTTGCTTATGTAACTAGAAAAAGCTTAAAATCATTAATTATTATGTTAGTTATTTTATCTATGTCAATTTTAAGTTTTATTAGTTTATCTATTAAAGATGCTACGGACAGAGCTTCAAAAGAAACATTGGCTAATATAACAAATAGTTTTTCTATGGAGATAAATAGACAAGTTAATCCAGGAACACCTAGAGGTGGGGGAAATGTAAAAGGTGAAGATATTAAAAAGATATCTCAAACAGATAGTGTAGAATCCTATGTAAAAAGAATAAACAGTGTTGCAGATTTAGTTGATTATGATATTATTGAAACTCAAGAGACTCTTGCGAATCAATCACCTGAAAGAGCGAAGAATTTCAAAAGAACAGTTATGTTAACTGGGGTTAATGACTCATCAAAAGAAACAAAATTTGTATCAGAAGCATATAAATTAGTAGAAGGAAAGCATTTAGAAAATGAAGATAAAAATAAAATCTTAATGCATAAAGATTTAGCTAAAAAAAATAATCTTAAAGTTGGAGATAAGATAAAATTAAAATCTAATTTATTTGACGCTGATAATGAAAAAGGTGCAGATGAAACAGTAGAAGTAGAAATTAAAGGTCTATTCGATGGGCATAATAGTGGTGGAGTAAGTGCAGCACAGGAACTATACGAAAATACATTAATCACTGATATTGATACGGCCGCTAAAGTTTATGGTAATACAGAAGATACAGCTGTATACCAAGATGCAACATTCTTTGTAAAAGGTGATAAGAATCTTGATAGTGTCATAAAAGATCTTGGGAAATTAGATATAAATTGGAGAGAATATAATTTGATTAAAAGTTCATCAAATTACCCTGCATTACAACAATCTATATCAGGTATCTACTCAATTTCAAATAAATTATTTGTAGGTTCATTAATATTTGCAGGAGTTGTAGTTTCATTATTACTATTCTTATGGATGAATGCTAGAAAGAAATAGCAGTATTACTATCATTAGGTATATCAAAATTAGAAATTTTTGGTCAATTCCTAATTGAGATGATATTTATATCAATCCCCGCATTCGTTGGTTCTTATTTCTTAGCTCAATACACAGCTAGCAAACTTGGAAATAATATATTGAATAAGGTTACTGGTGATATAGCTAAACAAATAGCTAGACAATCTGCATCTAGCCAATTAGGTGGTGGGGCAGAAGCTGAAGGATTTAATAAGACATTATCAAGTTTAGATATAAATGTAGTACCTAAGTTCATAATTTATGTAGTTATATTTATGAGTTTAATACTACTTGTTTCATTGATTGTTTCTTCATTCAATATATTAAGAAGAAACCCAAAAGAATTATTAATTGGCGATAATTAAAAGTTTTGGTGCTTTCTAGCACCGAAATTTTTTTGACTTTTAAATATCAAATAATATTCTGTATAATATAAGTGTATAGGCTTAAGTGGAGGTATTTATGAAAATATTAATTGTTGAAGATGATAATATGATCAGAGAGGGAATAAGTGAATATCTTTTGGAATTTGGATATACTGTTATTCAAGCTAAAGATGGAATAGAAGCTTTGTCAAAATTTAATAACGCTATAAATTTGGTTATCTTAGATATTCAGATACCTTTTATAAATGGTTTAGAAGTGTTGAAAGAAATTAGAAAGAAAAGCAATTTACCAATTCTAATCTTGACTGCATTTAGTGATGAAGAATATAAAATTGATGCATTTACTAATTTAGCAGATGGATATGTAGAAAAGCCATTTTCATTGCCAGTCTTAAAGGTTAGAATAGATTCTTTGATTAAGAAGAATTATGGACATTTAGAGACGTTTGAATATAAGGATTTATCGGTTAACTTTAATAGCTATACAGCTAAAATAAATGATGAAGAAATAGATGTAAATGCAAAAGAACTAGATGTATTAAAGTGTCTATTGGATAATAATGGACAAGTATTAACTAGAATGCAAATTATTGATTATGTATGGAAAGATAGCGAAGAAATTCCTTACGATCGAGTAATAGACGTATACATAAAAGAACTTAGAAAAAAATTACAATTAGACTGCATAACCACTATAAGAAATGTGGGATATAAATTGGAGATAAAATGAGAAAATGAAAAAATTAAAGATATTTCCCAAAATGTTCATACAAATATTTTCTGTTCTTGGAATAATAATTATATTAGTTCATTTATTAGTTTTCTTTATTTTTCCTAAAACATATTTGGAGACCAGAAAAGAAGAGGTCTATAATAAAGCAAATGAAATTTCTAGTATTATGAATGGAAAAGAAATAAAATATATAGAACAAACCTTGGAACTTTATTCTAAAAGTAGCGAAATAAAGGCATTTATAAAAGAAAGAAATAATAATAATAATGAAATAAAAATCAAAGATAATATAGATACTAATTTAGAAAGTAATAGTAATTCTTTGATAATTGAAGAAAGAGAAATAAAGCTTAATGATGGTAAAAAAACATATCTACAATTTGTCTCTACAGCTGATATGCAAAAAGATGCAAAAGATTTAAGTCTTAAATTTTTACCATATTCTTTGTTAATATCAATTTTATTTTCTTCTATTATTTCTTTAATTTATGCAAAATTAATAAAAAACAATATACAAGAAATACAAATTGTTACTGATAAAATGATGAAACTTGATAAAAAAATACGTTTAGAAGTTAGCTCTAATGATGAAGTTGGAGAATTAAAACAACAAATTAATGATTTGTATTCTACTTTATTAAGAACAATTGACGATTTAGAATTTAAAAATAAAGAAATTTTAAAATTAGAAAAGTTAAAATATGACTTTTTTAAAGGTGCATCCCATGAACTTAAAACTCCTCTTGCTAGTCTTAAAATAATACTGGAAAACATGAAATACAATATTGGAAAATATAAAGAAAAAGATATTTATATTAATGAATGTATTGAAATCGTTGATAGTTTAACAAAAAATATTTCTCAAATATTATCAGTTCATTCTATAGAAAATTTGAATAATGATGAAGAATATTTGAAAATAAATGATACATTAGAAGATGTATTAAAAAAGTATGAAATATTAGCACATCAAAAGAAAATAACTGTCAATAATTATATATTAGATGAGAATGTTTATATAGGAAAAACAGCTTTAAAGATTATTTTATCTAATTTGATTAGTAATGCGGTAAAATATACTGATGTAAATGGGGTAATTAATATTGGGATGGTTAATGATTGGTTATATATAGAAAATTCATACGGTAACAATAAAATTTCGAATATGGATGAAATATTTGATGTTAAATTTGATTTAAATAAGGAAAATAGTAATGGATTAGGTTTATATATTGTAAGTAATATTCTGAATAATTACAATATAGAATATAAAGCATTGCAGGATGAAGAATTTTTTATCTTTAAAATTAAAATATTATCTTAAGTAAGATATAATTTTACAATAGTTATTGAAAAATAGAGACTTATTATTAATTGTGGAAATAAAAACTTTTTTCTTATTGAAAGTGAAAAGAAAATAATTGATAAATGATTATTCCACTCTAATTGATCACTTATTCCGATTAGGTTGACCAAGTATTCCGATAGACTTGATCAACTGCTATTTTTCATTAAATTTCGATGGGGTGGATCAATCATTACGATGAACCTGATCATCGAAAAGTTTTGGTTATTAGATATCAGCTAAAGCACTTATACAAAAGTTTACTAAGTTATCCTGTATTCATAAATTGAAAACATAGACTTGCTGAGTTGAATGTTACGCTAGAAAAGTCCATTCAATACGTTGAATAAGTCTACTTTACCAAAATATTGAATATGTTTATAAAGTCAAAAGGATTTAATATATTCTTCTTGCAATAATTTCTATATTAAAAATTTGAAAGGGACTGTTTATTTTAATATTCTCAAAAAATTAAATAGATTAATAAAAAATATGGGAAAAAACGCATAAAATTGTATGCTATCATACCATCAAGTTATAAATAGATGTGTCCAAAATAGTAAAGCATTTATTGTAGCTTAGGTAAGCTAAACTAAATCGGTTCAGTTTGCTATCTAAAGTAGTTAATTATTAATGAATAGGTACAAACTCGTTTTTTAATACTTCTTTAAATTTTTATTACATATAAACCTTATTCATTAAAATATTTATAGGAGGTGATACAACACAAAATAATGAAAGCTTTTAGATTTTAATAGCAATCTAAAAAGCTACCACTCTATAAAACTTAATATTATAAATCGCTTGTTAATCTTAGATAGAGGGTAGGCTTATAAGTTAATATTCTAAAAGTTAAAAATAAGATTATTGTTAAAGATGTCTAGATAAAAATTAATTTTGGTACATTGCACAATTATAGATATTATAATCCATTTAATGATCCTAACTCTTAAATTTATAGACAGGTAGCATTCTCCAATAAACATTAAGTGTTTAAATAACAATTCTTATTTAATATTGAGTAGTTGTAAAAAAAGAATTTAAGTAGAATGAATAATTTATAAAAGAAACAATAGGGTGTATCTATGAGAATATGATATTAGGTATTTTCATTTTAATAATAACTTCCCAAAAAATATTAAAACCTCATAAAAAAGATAATTTTACTGTAAATCATTTCTATACATGCTTAATCATTATATTTTATGCACACATAAATACGTACTTTTATAAATTGGTAACTTAATTCTAAGTAGTTTAAAGAATTATAACTTTTGATTAAAAATAAAATTCATTCTCCCAAATGAAAAACGTAACAATTCCGAATCAAATTTTATAATTCTTTTTTTCATTTATATAATAAGGAGGCATTTATGATTCATTCAGTAAAAGATTTTGTAGATAAAAAAATGAATAATAAATTAATTTGTTTTAATAATGTTTTAGATGATTATTTATTTTTTTATGATATAAAAAAGGATTCTTTTTGTGCTACAAAAAGAAATAAAAAACATATCGAAGATGATCATGTCTTTTTAGATGATTATAAAAGTATAAAAGAAAAAATATATTTTAAGGATAGAAATATAATTGATAATTTATATAACAAAATCATTCGTAAAGAAATTGTTTTGGGAACTATTTATGAAAAAAACAAGTTAAAAATAAAAGAATATATTGGTGTTGAAAACTTATTTGATTCTTTTAAATTAAATAATGCAGGATTTGCTTTGATGATGAAAGTAGATCAGTATGATGAAATTCATTTTACGACTTACTATAAATATGGTGACTTTGTAAAAAGTAGTATAAAAAAATGTATTATTTCTTCTTTGAAAAAGAAACAAAAATATATTGAATTGGATTCATGGAATTTTTTAATTATTGATTTAGAAGGAGACGCAGAAGATGCAAAGAATCTTTTTCAATGTATTACCAATTCAATAAATCAGTTATTAAATGATAAGAAACAAAAAATCTATTTTTCAATAGCTGCAGGAGCTATTGAATTGAGTAAAGAATTTTATTCTTATGACAGAGTGTTAGAGTGTTTGAATTTTTCTTTAAATCGTGCAGAGGGATTTAATGGAAATAAGTTCTATCTATTTGATATGCAACACTATATAAGATTAAAAAGAAAAGAAGAAATATTAAAACATATTTATTGGGCTATTAATCATGATTTTGAAGGTTTCGAACTTTATTATCAGCCGATTATTGATATAAATACAAAATCAATAATAACTTTAGAAGCACTATTGAGATTAAAAATGAAAGATGAGTACATTCAACCGAAAGAATTTATTTCTTTACTTGAACAAACACACTTAATTCTTCCTGTGGGAAGATGGGTTTTAAAAACAGCTATGGAAAGTTGGAAAGAATTGCAACAATTGATTCCAGGTCTAAAAATGAATGTGAATATGTCATTTGTGCAAGTAAATCAAAATAATAGTGTTCAAATGATTATAGATATTATAAAAGAAATAGATACAACTTTATTAGGAATAGAAATAACAGAAACAGGGGAATTAAATTCAAATCAATATTATAATTTTTGTATAGGGCTAGAAAAAGGGAAAAGAGCACTTATATTAGATGATTACGGATCTGGATTTTCAAATGTACATCGTTTAGCAGCGGCAAAACCACAATATATAAAAATTGATCATTCATTTACAAAACATATTATAAAATCGGATTATTATCGAAAAATATTAAAAAATACTATTACAGATGTAATTAAATCTTTAGGCGCTGATTATATGCAAGGTTGTTTATTTGCAAGACCAATGGATAAGCATTCTTTTATAAAAAATCATAAAAGAATGAGTGAAAATTTCTTAAATAACTAAAAGAAGATATATAGGGGGAAATATGAATTTAGATTTTTTAAAAAGGATAACAGGGGGACTATTCTTATTAACAACAGAATTTAACGGTATAAAGAATGGTTGTATTATTAATAATTGTATGGAGGTTTCAACAAATCCATCATGTATTTCTATATCGGTTATGAAAAATAGTTATACAAATGAATTGATAGAAAAAAGCAAAAAATTTGCGATTAGTATTTTAAATAAAGATGTATCAAGTGAAATGGTAAAGAAGTTTGAACTTTTTTCAGGAAGAAAAAATGATAAGTTTCAAAATATTTCAACAGTTATGGATAAAAATAATGTTCCTTATGTAACAAAAAATGTAAGCACTGTCATAAGCGCTAATGTAATCAGTAAATTTGATTTAGGAACACATACACTCTTTATTGCGCAAGTTATTGATATCAATGATATCAATAATAGTAAGCCTATTACATATGATGAATATCAAAAAAATGTGGTATTAAAAGAAAAAAATAAAGCATCATCTCAACATATTATAGGATGGAAATGTCGAAGATGTGGTTATGTACATATTGGTGAAATACTGCCTAATAATTTTATTTGTCCTTTATGTGGCCGAGGAAAGGATGACTTTGATCCTATATTTAAAGAGGAAATAGAAAATTGAATTTAGTAGTATATTATCAAAGTAATGGAAAAGTAGTAAATCACAAGTATTATATTGAAGTGATTGATCATGATAGTTGTTCATCTGTTAAATTTGATCTAATTACAAAAAGATTTATATTCTTTGAAAAAAGAAGAATAAGAAAAAGAGTTTATATGGAATTAAATAAATCAAAGTTACTTTTAGAAAGTATGGATTTTAACTTATCATGTAATGAAAAATTACAATTTCCTGTATTAAAAATATAGCAGGGGTATTAAATGAGAGATGAATGTGGTCTTAGAAAGTTAAAAATCATATAAAAACAGCTGTGAAGAGTAAATTTTTTCTAGCTAAAAAATATGATAAAATAGTAGTAAAAAGGGAGAATATGGGGAACCATGTTCTCTTATTTTGTAAGCGCCAACCAAAATCTAACGAAAGGATATTTCATCATGCAAAGTATAACACATTTAATTGATTCTATTGAATCTTTTTCTAAACAAAATTTTAAATTCTCTCAATATTTTCAACCTTTAAACATCTTGAACAAGATTCCTGATTCTATTTCTGATCATTTAAACAATGTTGATTTCATTTATCATCTTGATGAAGCTTCCAAACATATTGATTGGCTCAATGACTTCTTTGAAAACAATATCAATCCCATTACCAAGAAACAGCTGTCTCATTTGAAATCTTCTAATAATAAAGATATCCAAATTCCTTATGCTGATTTAAAAGTTGATGAACCTCCTCTTTTTAAAAATGATTCTGTTCAACAGCTTTCTTTTGAAGATATCAATCGTAATGGCACTATCACACCTGTAAAAAGAAGAGACCCTGATTCTTTTAACTTTGATGGTATTTGTCCTTACTGTGGTGATAAAGCTAAAGATTTTATCTCTATCGTTGAAAACAAAATTAAATCTAACAAGCTCTCTTCTATTGATGAAACCATCAATTATTTGATTCTTCATCAATCTGATGAAATCGCTAATTTAGAAACTATTTCTACTAAAACCTTTTACAACTATGTACATCAAGGGAGAACATCTATAAAACCTATCGATCTTCCTCGTATGGTTAGAAAGAAGACAAAGAAAAACTGGAAAACCTATATTCCTAAAAGAAAAAAGGAACTTCCATTGCAGAAAGACCAGATTATATCAATGAAAGAGGTGAATTTGGTCATTGGGAAGGTGATCTGGTTACTGGTCCCAGAGATGGACAAAATGGAGCTTATCTTACTTTATTAGAAAGAAAAACTCGATTTTATTATATGATTTCTATTTCTTCCAAATCATCAAAGAAGGTATATATGCAAATCAACAAGCTTCACAAGTTTTATGGGAACAGCTTTAAAGATATTTTCAAATCCATTACTTTTGATAACGGTAATGAGTTTTCAAGATGGAAAGATATGGAAATAAAGCCCAACACAAAAGAACAAAGAACTAAAATTTATCTTGGTAGACCCTATCATTCTTGTGATAGAGCTTCAAATGAAAACTGCAACGCTCTTGTCAGGTATTTTATTAAAAAGGGAACAGATATTAATACAATCGATAAAAAAGCAAGCATTGATATAAACAACAAAATAAATCAAAAGAAAAGGAAGATACTTGGATATCTTCCTGCTGAAAAATTATTTCTTGACGAATTAACAAAAATTAACGTAACTGAAAATACGATTTTCTATAAAAATTAATTACTTTTTTCTCTTATTTCCAGTTTCTGCTTGCAATTCGGGTTTTTATAAAAAAAAGATTAGTCGATTTAAAATGTGGCAAGTATAGAAAACCTATTTTAAAAGGAAAATACGCTAAAACGACAATGACAACATAGTTTTAAAATAAATTCCCAAAAATTTGCAATAATTTACTAAAAAAATGAGAAAAACATATATATACTAAGTGTTAATATTTATATATATATTAAGTATTAATATATATATAAATATTAAGCAGGGCAGTTTAGTCTAAAAATAAAATAAATTATATTTGTTTTACAAATATATAGTAGTCTCTACTGGTCTGACTTAGCTTAGAATATGGAAAGGGAGGAAAAATATACAATGAAGAAAATCTTAAAACTTGTTATTTGTTGTGTTTTAGTGTTAGGATTGATTACAACTATTTCGGCTAATACTAATAAAACTAGTGCACTTGGTGAAACTAGTAATATTGAAAGTTTTGAAACGAAATATAACTATGATACAATTGATGTCAATAAATCACCTAATTTTCACGTTAATGACACAACATCAGATGCTTCACGCATTCGTACTTCGCCGCATTTTATTAATACTAATAAATTTACGACGAGTAATGAAGAAAAAAATGCACAATTAAATAAATATGGAGCAATATTGTTGTTATCAGATTTATGGTGTGCTTATGATTGGGGAGATGCAAATGTTAGCTATGATCAAGTATTAAAAAATGAGTGGGCACTATCACCCCAAACAAATATTAACAATATTGTAGTTGATGTCAAAACAAAAGATGGAACGTTTAGCAGACGAACATTACAGTTCAATGATGCAGATTGGAAGATGTATTTAGAGGTTAAGGATACTAATGGGGACAGAGCAGTTTTCACACCGAACAATAGTAATGGAACAATTAGAATTAAGAAAAATGGAACTAATACGGATATCACTACTTTAAAGTTAGTTCAAGGTCGTGTTACTAAGCAAATGAATAAGGGAATCATTGAATCAAGTAAACATAATTTCGATATGTTTAAAGGAGGTTATGGTAGCCCAAGTTACAATACAAACCAATGGAAACCTGAATACGCTCAAAATTTAAATCAATATACTACTTATTTTGTTAGAACTGTAAATTTTGGAGGAAAAATTGGATCGGTTGATTTGCTTATAAAAGCTACTAATATTATTGATGTAAACTGTTCTGGTTGTTTAACATACGCGATGAGCAAGCCAACTATTGTAAATCAGCAAGCTATTAAAATCAATAAAAGAAGTATAAATTTTGATAAAAATAAAGATTCAAAAAATGTTCAATTCAGTATTACAGGTGACTATACTGCTAATGTTAATTTAACTTTAAATGGCGAAGGTAGTGCTACCGATAATGTTCAAATTCCTATGCCAACAGATAAGGATGAATTTGAAATTGATGTCAAAGAAGTTTACGGCAATGGTTTTAAAACTACACCAGAAAATGGCTACCATGTGAAATTTAAATCTAAATATGCAATCAATGGAATTAATCATATCAAAATTTGGAGTTATTCATTAGATAATGGAAATACATGGAGCGAATATGAAGAAATTCCTAATTTAAATTTTATTAACGCTAAGCCTAAAGTTACTTATACAACAGATGGGCATGGAACATTAAGTAAAAATGAAGAAATTGTTGATATCAATGGTAGCCCAGAAGGAGTTAAAGATACTCCAAATGAAGGGTACAATTTTAAAAATTATGTTGTAAATAAAGACGTAAAATTAAGAGATGGTACTGTTATTAAAGCAGGAAACGCTATTGAAGAAAATCAAATTTCTCAAATTGTAGTTGAAGAAGATATTGAAATTCAAGCAGTTCATGAATCAAAAATTGATATATCATTAGATGACCGTTTTACATGTAATCAACCAGTTGACAAAGTTTATAATGGTCAAGAACAAAAGTGGACTCCAACTATTAAAGATAATGTTACAGGAAAAGATTTAGTTGAAGGTGTTGATTATGATGTTGTTTATAGTCAAGATTTAACAAATGTAGGTGATGTAACAGTATCTATCAAAGGTAAAGGTATATATCAAGGTGAAAAGCCACTTTCATATAAAATTACCCCTAAAAAAGTTAAATTAACAGCAAACAGCGCAGAAAAAGAATATGATGGGAACCCAATTAGTGATTCTGGATATTCTGTATCTGACGGTGGATTTGTTAAAGGAGAAGAATTTGATATTAGAGTTACTGGTGAGCAAACATTTGTTGGTGAATCGAGCAACACAATTACAGCAGTAACTCCTAAAGGTAATGCTAAAAAAGAAAACTATACAATTGAGTTGGTTCCTGGAATTTTAAAGGTTACTGATGGAACTAAAAACAAACCAATTGATTCTAACAAAGTTATTAAAAAATCACATGACAATTCTAAAACTTATAGGTTGGGAGAAGTCGTTGAATTTACTATTGAAGCTACTAATATTTATGGTCAAAATAAAAATATGATTATTGAAGAGCAAGAAGGGGTTACTATTACTGGTAATACAAGGTTTGAAAATGTCGAACCTGGAAAAACTGTAACCACTACAGCTCAACATACAGTTACTGAAGCAGACATACTAAAAGGTACTGTATATACAAATAAAGTAAGTGTTTCTTTTGAAAATGGTAAGAAATTTGAAAATACTGATAAGGTAGCTATTGAAACTAAAAATTCTAAATTAACAGTAAATAAACGTACTGTAAGTACACCAAAAGACGGGAATGTGTACGCTCTAGGTGAAAAAATTGAATATGAAATTTCAGTTACAAATAGCGGTAATCTAACTGTTAAAAATATAGAAGTAAATGATGAATTAACAGGAGATAAATGGACTGTAAAGGAATTAGCGCCTGGGCAAACAAGCGAAACTTTTAGAACATCTTATACTGTAACTGAGAAAGATGTTTTAGCAGGTACTGTAAAAAACAAAGCAACAGCTAAAGGAGAAAGTCCTGATAAGGACAACTTAGAAACAAAAGTTGATCCTGGAATAAGGGAAGAAGCTGTTGAAACTTCTAAACCAAGTTTTGTAGTTATTAAAGAAGCTCAAGAAGGTTCTTACAAATTAGGTGAAACAGTTGTTTATAACATTAAAGTTATTAACAACGGTAATGTATCAATCAACGACATCAATGTTAGAGATGATTTAACTGGTGATACTTGGACAATTGATACTTTAAAACCAGGAGAAGAAAAAGAATTAACTGCTAAGTATGTTATTACTGAAGATAACATATTAGATGGTGAAATTGTAAATGTTGCTAGTGCTAAAGGTCAAGATCCAAAAGGGAATGATATAGAAGAAACTGGTTCATCAACAATTACTCCAGAAGAAATTAATGCTCATATGATTGTTAATAAGAAAACAGTAAGCAATCCAAAAGACGGTAAATCTTATAAATATGGTGAAGAAATTAAATATGAAATCACTGTAACAAATGACGGAAATGTTACTTTATACAATGTTAATGTTAGTGATAAATTAACAGGAGATAAATGGACTATTAAAGAATTAACTCCTGGAGAAACTAGTAAAGTATTCAAAACATCTTATAAAGTAACTGAAAAAGATGTTCTAGCAGGTTCAGTTGTTAATACAGCAACCGCAACAAGTGATGATATCTTAGATAAAATTACTCCAGAAGTCGTTCCTGGTAAACAAGAAGAAAATGTAGAAGCTGCAATTTCAAGTGTTTTAGTTGAAAAAAAAGCTAAAGAAGGTACATATAAAGTAGGTAATACTGTAACTTATGAAATTAAAGTTATCAACAATGGTAATGTTACTGTTTCGGGAATCAAAGTTATTGATGAATTAACAGGAGATAAATGGACTATTGATAACTTAAAGCCAGGAGAAGAAAAAATATTCACTACTAAATATGTAATAAAAAAAGCAGATGAAGATAGAGGATATGTAAAAAATACTGTTAAAGTAGAAGGATTAGGATCTAATGGAAAAGATGTCAGTGTTAATGGTGAATCAACAATTAAAGTTGAAAAAACTGAAGTTGTTACAAAACCTACAACAGGTGATGATACTCAATTAATTCTATGGGCTACTTTAGCAATAACATGTGGTGGAATTATTATTTATTTAACTTCTAAAATAAGAAGAAAAGAAGAAAAATAATATTTATTGAATTGATTACTACAATAGAAATCATTCAATAGATAAAACTTAGTAGAAACAGATCTCATGAAACAGAAGAGGTCTGTTTTTACTACATATATTAAAACCACAAGATTTTGAAAAGCAGTTTCAAATATCATGGCTTGAAATAAAACCTAACAAATGATGTGGGGCAAATTTGCCCCACGTTTCTTTATACATTAGAAATCAATTTCGGAAATATCTAAGTCTGATGATGTATCAACATCATCATTTTGTGCGACAGGCAGTTGCTTATATGCCATGTTTATAGGGGCATGATATTTTCTATTTACAAATGGTTGCTCAAGATAGTTAGCTATAAACTTGAAATGTGTCAAGGAATATAGAAATCCTGTAGGTGAAAGTCCTACCTCATGTGCACTAGTGCTATTCGAGAAGCTTAATCTAGTGCACCACTGTGAAGTGATGTGTGAAGGAGATGACCAATTGAATTGTTTGTAAAGACGTTGAAAGAATGAAATGATTCTTACTTTAAGGTTATATTGTAGGCCATCAGCTTCTTTAGATGGATTGAAAATCACATCTACAAGATAAATATCTCTAAATTGTGCTATAGTGATATTAGGGTATGGTTTTTTAAAATTGACAATGTAATCAATTTCATTGTCGGATGCACGATTGTTGGCTGCCAAACCTTTATCACTGTGGTTCAATGTAGAATCTATACCTTTTTCTTTTAAAGGACGAATAAGCTGACGCTTAGAATGGCCAGTAATAATAGCTAATTTGTCATAAGATAAATTATGATCATCATTTAATTTTTTAGACAATAAATCAATAGCTTCTTTTTTGTCCAATAAAAAAACCTCCTTCATATAACATGATAGAGGATAAATTATAGAAAGAAAATAATGGTGACATTTTTGCGGGATTTTACGGTGACATAATTGCTGAATCTTAACAGAAATATAAATGTTGTTGTTAAAATCATAAAGATATGCTATTTTGATAGATAGGAGATAATGAGGAGGGGTGTGTATAGAAAGTGAAACAATAACAAATCATTGTCTTGTTAATTGAATAAATGATAAATAATTGTTGAATAAAGAAGGACTATTAAAAATATAGAGAACTCACCTAAGTAGAAAAAATATCTAAGTCGAAAAGAATTTAGTTGAATTAGAGAAAAGTTGGGTTTGAGATGATCTTTACCTTTTTATATTAATGTTAATGAAGCCTTTATGTAAAGCAACAGACAATGAAATCGACAAAGAGTATTTTTTTAGATTTATGGGAGAGATAAACTCAAGTTTATAAGTTTATTTGCTTTCGGTAAAGGAGATGAATGTATGAGAAAAAAATCAAAGAAAGCAATAAGTAGTATTTTAGTTTTGTTTGTGTTGTTTCAAATAGTATGTCCCGTTTCTTCCTATGCAATAGAAAATGGTGGACAAGAAACTCAAGAAACGACGAATGAAAGCTTAGTGATGGATGAAAACACTGGTAAAGATGAAGATAACAGTGCTCAGGATTCTTCAAAAGATGAAGAAAATATTGTTGTTATGGCTGCTCACCAAAGTGAAGACTATAAATATCTTTCTGATTTAGATTATATTACAGAAAATAATTGGTCTTATGCAGGATGGGGAGAAATCAAAAAAGACAAGAATATTGAAAATGGGCAAATCAGTTTACTTGTTGATGGAACAAGGGTCTATTTCAGTAAAGGTATGGGAGCGCATGCTTCTTCACAACTTACCTATGATGTTTCTGGTTTTTCAGGTACATATACCCGATTTGTTTCTAAAATGGGAGTCGATGCTTCTAAAAATGGTCTAGGAGAAGTTTGGTTTAGAATTTCTGCTTCAAAGGATGGAACAAATTGGGATGAACTTTATAAATCAAATCCAGTAACTTCAAAAGACAATGCCTTAGATGTAGATTTAAATATTAAAGATTATAAATATTTAAGATTATATGCAGATAAAAATGGCTCAAATGCAGTAGATCATGCTGTTTATGCAGATTCGCGAATTGTAAAAGAAAACTATGATCTTTCATCAGAACTTTTTGATGATATTAAAAAGGTATCTTACTATGATGAAATTCTTTCTAAAAATACAGTAGAAGAAAACTATAATAATCATTTCGATACAGTATTAAAAAGAGAATTTGTTAATCGCATGGGTTATTGGAATTTACAAAACAGTATCAAAGATGATGATACTGGTGAAGCTAAAGAAGCTATTAAATGGATTTTTAATGACCAAGAAAACTTACAACTATTTATTGAAACTGGAAATGTAGGAGATTCTTTAAAATGTGTTAGTCTATTAAAAGAATTATATAGTAAGCACAAAGATGATCTTAATGATCAAACACAAGGTGATGTTTATAAAAAGATGATGATTGCCTTAGCAATTGCTTATAGTACAGATAGAAACGGTTCACCGTTGAGTTTCAATATGCAACCGAATTCTTATGATGCTTTAAAAAGATATGAAATTATAAAAAACTTATACGATTCAGGTCTGTTTGCTAGAAAAGATGAATTTAGTACATACAACATGGAACTTATTCGAATGGTAATGAATGATTCTATTAGTAATGATGAAATCGATTGGTTAAGACATTACTCGCAATCACGTCATGGAACGGATCTCAATAAAGCTCTAAACCCTTATAATTATATGCATTATGTTTCACCAAACTATGCTCAAGATAAACTTTATGATGCAAACAATAAAGAAACATATGATACGAAGTATCAATTAAGTAAATATAACATTCCTTATGGATTAAATAGTGATGGAACAAAGACATCAAGAACATGGATGGTTATGGAAGCTGGAGGTATTTGTTGGAATATTTCAAGATTAGGACAAAACTTAAATCGTGTTTATGGAATACCAACAGTAGGTATCTATCAACCAGCTCATGAATCTTATTTTACTTATTCACAAAATAGTGATGGTAAAGGTATCTGGAGTATTGGAAACAATATTTTTGGTTGGGGACAAAGTTCGTCAAAATGGTATGGTGGAAATGGAACACGTTTATTATTAAATTGGAATAATAAATCATTTACACGACCACATATGGGATTAAAGGTTGATCTAGGTAATGGAGTGAAATCGGATGTAGGAAATAACGGTGGATATCAATTATTAGGACAAGCTGCTTTAAATAACTATGAAGCTTATCAAAAATCGCTTTATTATAACTTAATTGCTAATTCTTATGAAAGTGGAACACAAAAAGAAGAAGTTTATAATAAAGCACTAGAAGTTTTAGATATCAATTTAGATAGTTTTGAAGCAATACTTAATCTTTATAAACAAAAAGGTGATAAAGTAACAAGTGCAAATTGGCTAGAATTCGCTAAAAGAGTGATTTCAACATATACATACTATCCAATGGCTATGACAGATTTATTAAGAGTGATTAATCCTTATTTGAATAGAGAAGATGCACTAGAAGTTGATATGTTAAAAACAGAAGCTTTGAATAAAGCTTTAAATGCGACAGATGATGAAGTGTTACAATCAGGAGCATGTAGAGAAATTGCCCGTGAACTCCTAGGCAGTGACAAAGTCGATTTAGCTTCATTCTCTTTTGATGGAGAAAATGCGGGTAAGATCGTTATGAATTCAAAATATGATGATTATGATTTCCAAGTCCAATATAGTCTGGATGGGGGAAATACTTGGGAAACCTCATTAGAACATAAAATAGTTTTATCTAAAAAACAAATCGAAAGTATTACTGCTGATAATGATATCCAAGTTAAAATATCAGGATCAAATCAAGTGTTTACGATTGATATTTTAAAAGGTGAAAATATTTCTTCAAAAACACTTGCGATGAATGATGATGAAGATTCCTTTGTTGGAAAAACAGAAGTTTTAGAATATAGTATAGACAATGGAAAAACATGGAAGGCTTTTGATCGTGATACGAGAATTACAGGAAATCAAACAGTGCTTGCTCGATACAGAGCACATGGGGTGTATTTAAGTGGAGATAGTACAGAATATAACTTTACTGAAAATAACGATAAAGAGAAAAAATATGTTTACGTTAAAGATATTTCTTACGTATCTTCTGGAAGTTCTCAAAGTGGATATGCTGCAAAAAATATGATCGATGCCAGTCCATTTACAACATGGCATACAACGTGGGGACAAGTTGCTAAAGATAAAACCTATGTCGTAAGCTTTAATGAAGTAAAATATTTATCACAAATTACCTATGATCCTGCCGATGGTGTCAATGGGCGAATCAAATCAGCAAAGGTTTATGTAAGTTTAGATGGTAAAGAATGGACCTTAGCGGGAGAAAAAACAAATATGGCAAATAACACCGCCAGAAAAGAACTTGTTTTAGATGAATCTCTTCCAGCAAAATTTGTGAAAATCGAAGCAACGGAAACTTATGGAAACCACGAAGGACCAAATAAATATGTAAGTGGAAGAAGATTCAATTATTATGAAGATACAACAAAAATATATAAAGATCCAAGTATCGAATATTCAGTAACTTCACTTACTAATAAAGATGTTGTAGCGACTTTACAACTTCCTTCAGGATTTAAAGCTGTTGGTGAAAGTACATATACATTTGATAAAAATGGTGAACATACATTCACTTATAAAGATTTAAATAATAAAGAAAAAACAATCAAAGCCAAAGTTTCATGGATCGATAAAGAAGTTCCAACTGCTACAGTAGAATATGATATTACAGAAAAAACAGAATTTGCGGTGAAAGCAACTTTAAAAGATTTTTCAAAAGAAAATGTAAAAGTGCTTAATGGTGATGAAAATGGTAGTCATACTTTTACAAAAAATGGCGAATTTACTTTTATGATTCAAGATGAAGCAGGTAATATTGGTTATGTTACCGCAAAAGTAACATGGATTACGGCTAAAGATACTGAGGTGGATGATGATTTATATGTTAAATCAGACGATTATGTTGTTAAAGATGATGTAATTAAAAATATTGATGCAAATACTTCATTAGAAGAATTAAAATCAAAATTAAATACAAATGCGAAACAATTCAAACTTATTAAAAATGGTCAAGAAGTTGATATAATTTCAACAGGAACAATTCTTGTTCTTGATAATGATAGAAGTTATACATTAGTTGTAACTGGAGATATTAATGGTGATAGTTATCATAATGAATTAGATCTAACTCTTTTAATTAATCACTTGTTAGATCGTACTTTGATTCAAAATGAAATAGAATCAATGGCATCGGATATGAATGATGATGGTGAAATTGATATTGTCGATCTTTCAATAATGAACAAGAAAACACTTAATTAGTGGTAAAAGAAGGAGAAAAAGATGAAAAGAAAAATTATCTCAGTTATAACAACTTTTGTATTAATACTATCTTCTCATTTTTCAATGATTTACGCATTGGATAAACCTCATTTGAATTTAAATGAAAAAGAAGATTCAGTAGAAGTAACACTGAATCTTCCCAAAGTAGAAAATGGGTTAGATGCTTTCTCTGGTAAAATTGATTATGATCAAAATAAATTAGAACTTGTTAAAGTAAAACAGGTATCAAAAAAATTAAAAACACCAGAGTATAATGAAAAGAATGGAAAATTTATTTTATTGATCAATTCTAAAACCATTAATGAATCGGTTGATGCAGTATGCTTTACATTTAAAGTTAAGAAAAATGTTACAGGGGATACAACGGTAAAGGTAACAAAATTAACAGGATCTACTTCAAAAAATCAAAAGATTAATTTAGATGATGTACAAACTGTTTTTACAACAGATAAGAAAGAAAACAATTCCAATACGGGTAACGGTTCTAATAGTTCAAATACATCTAAAGACAATGGTTCAAAAAATGATACGAATAAATCAAATACAACCAATAAACCAAATGATTCTCATAAAAATAGTGATGGGAAAAACACAAGTAAACAAAATAAGGTTAGTTCAAATGATAGTTTAAGTAAAGAGGAGACTAAAAAAGATACTGATACTAATAAAACAACATCTTCCGAAGATAAAACTTCTTCAAATGAAGATGAAAGAAGCGTTTTACAAGATGACAGTAAACAAAAAAAGGAAAAAGAAAATAAAAAAAATATTAATGGAAAACCGATAGTTGAAAAAAAAGAACTAATCTATCCAAAAATCTTGATAGTCGTTGCACTTTTGATTTCATTGTTACTACTATATCTAAGAAAGAAAAAATAGATAAAAGAAAGGGTAGCCAAATAATTTAGAGGAAAAGCTAAATTATTTAGGGAACCACTTTAAGGGAGATTAAGAAAACTCTGTTGAAAGTTAGGGGTTCTCTAGGTGGCTAACCTAAAATACTAAAATAAAATTTATGAAAAAGAGAGCAAATACGGAATGTAACTGTTGGCACCTTCTATTTTGTCATAGCCGTTAGTTCCATAATAATTCTGCTTATATGTACGATTGAGCCTCTCTTCAATTTGTGGCGCTCTAAATAATCGAGTGCTTTAGCGAAATTCGCTCTATATTATTAGGGGGGATATTGATGTGGAATCAGTATTCCCTCTAAAATATTCAGTGCTTTTTTAAGAGGAAAATTAGGA
>OLVT01000602.1_pt1 | contig 38163 bp, 32 predicted proteins | sample 1673241 | NCBI WGS metagenome assembly OLVT01 (sample SAMEA3178936, study PRJEB25190) | human gut metagenome | biome: human gut; feature: human-associated habitat; material: faeces | place: Austria | collected 2013 | reverse complement strand
CGGTGGAGGTGGCTGCGGTGCTGGCTGCACAGAGGGCTATGGAAAAAACAGGACTGCCCCGGGAAAAAATCGGCATTATTTTCATTTCCCCCTGTCCCTCCAAGGTGACCTATGTGAAAGCTCCTCTGGGGACGGAGAAGAGCCAGGTGGATAAGGTTCTGGCTATTAAAGATGTGTACCCCAAGCTTCTGGCCTGTATGAAGGCGGTTGGGAGGGAAGAGTATCCGTCTATCGGAACAGCGGGAAAAATCGGTATCAGCTGGGGGCACAGCGGCGGCGAGGCCAGCGGCCTTTTTACCGAAAGCTATCTGGCGGCAGACGGCATTGAAAATGTAATCCGGGTTTTGGAGGACATGGAAGACCAGAAATTTACCAACCTGAGATTTGTGGAGCTGAACGCCTGCAACGGAGGCTGCGTAGGCGGTGTGCTGACGGTAGAGAACCCTTATGTGGCGGAGGTGAAGCTGAAACGGCTTCGCAAATATATGCCGGTGGCAAGGACTCATATTGATGAGCTGAGCCAGCAGATCATTCCCTGGACTACAGGCGTTCAGTATGAGCCGGTATTCAGCCTGGGCAATACCATGATGGAGAGCTTTTCAAGATTGAACCAGGTAGAACGACTGATGAAAAAGTTCCCGGGGCTGGACTGCGGTTCCTGCGGAGCGCCTACCTGCAAGGCCCTGGCGGAGGATATTGTGCGGGGGGAGGCCAATGAAAGCGACTGCGTTTATTATCTGAGAGAGAATCTGCACAAGCTTTCGGAGGAGGTTTCCCTTCTGGCAGAGGATTTGGTAGACGGAGGAATCGAGAAGCAGGAGCCCTTAAAGCTGATTAAAGAGTACATAGGGAGAATTTCCGAGGAAATGTCCCTGCTTGACAAGAAAGAGGGAGAGAAACATGACCGTGCAGGAACTGATGGAGATGGAACTCTTCCGGACGGTGAATCCGGGAGATGATTTGGAACGGCAGATTACAGAGCCCTTTTGCTGCGATCTTTTAAGCGTGGCCATGAGCCGGGCGCCCGAGGGCTGCGCCTGGGTGACGGTGATGGCCAATATCAACACCCTGGCGGTGGCCTCTCTGGCGGATGCTGCCTGCGTCATTCTGGCAGAGGATGCGGCTTTAGATGAAAACGCCGCAGCCAAGGCCAGACAGCAGGGAATTACGGTGCTGTCCACTTCCATGCCGGTTTTTGAAGCGGCCCTGAAGGTGTGGCAGCTGTTAAATCCATGAATCTTTTTTACGATTTACATATCCATTCCTGTCTGTCACCCTGCGGGGATGAGGATATGACTCCGGCCAATATTGCCGGGATGGCTATGGTAAAGGGACTGGACCTGATTGCACTGACGGACCACAATTCCTGCCGCAACTGCCCCGCCCTCCTGGCGGCGGCGGAGGAATATGGGATACTGGCCATGCCGGGAATCGAGGTGACTACGGCAGAGGAGGTACACGCAGTCTGCCTCTTTGAAAATCTGGAGGCTGCACTGGAGTTTGATTCCTATGTCTATGAACGCTTGATGAAATTTCCCAATCGGGAGGAGATATTCGGAAAACAGCAGATTTACGGCTGCGACGATCAGATCTGCGGGAGCGAGCCAAATCTTCTGATTAATGCCACGGAGATTTCCTTTCAGGATCTTTGGGACCTGGCTCTGAAATTTGACGGAGTTATGTTCCCGGCCCACATCGACAAGAACGCCAACAGTCTCATTGCCAACCTGGGATTTATCCCTCCGGACAGCCGCTTTGTGACGGCGGAGGTCAAGGATTTGGGAAAACTCCACGGGCTCCTGCGGGACCATCCGTATCTGGAGGGCTGTCGGATTATCAGCAATTCTGACGCCCATTATCTGGAGCATATCAATGAGCCGGGGCTGACTTTGCAGGTGGAGGAGAGGTCCAGGCGGGCGGTGGTGGAGGCGCTGCGGAGGGAAGGTTGAAAAACAAAGGAGGAGGTTAAATGTCCTGGAGCAAAGGAAAGACAGCAGCTGCGTTTCTGGCGGCACTCATGTTGGGGACGGCAGGCGGGGCAGGAGTCTACCTGCTCCGGGGGCATATAGGGAATCCCGGCAGTTCAGACGGCCAGATACAGGTAAGCTTTGAATGCAATGCCGGTACGGATGAAATCAAATACGCGCCGGAGACGCAGTGGATTTCCAGAGGTGGGGCATCAACGTGCCCTCCTTTTCCTGTACGGGAGGGCTATATATTTGATGGGTGGTATCTGGATGAAGACTGCCGGGAACCGTATTCCTTTGGCGAAGAGGTATCGGGCGAGCTGGTTTTATATGCCGGGTGGCTGAAAGCGGATTCTACGGAAGCCCAGCTGACACAGGAAGATATTCAGGAATTTGAACAATGTACAGAAGCGCTCTCTGAGGCAGTCCGGCCATATGAGAGAATGGACGGGACAGTAGAAGCGGGGATGATTTCTGAGGCGATGGATGAAGCTGAAGCGGCGGTAAAGGAGCAGAAGGAAGCTGGAGCCATTACCTATTACAGCCGGCAGGATGATACCATTTACATGGAATTTGCCAGCGGGCTTACTTATCTTTATCACGCCGTTCAGCAGGATACGCTGGCAGGCGGGAAGGGTATTAATACGGTGGCGGCGTTCCCTTTTTATGGAGTCAAATGGGCCTGGAATAATCCCCAGGGAGTAGCGGATGGGGAAGATGTTCTTCAGCAGATATTGGAATCTTTTTCGGGTGTGACCAAATTGTATGGGGAGACGATTGCCTATGAGCAGGAATTTTTTCCGGAGATCCCCGATGGCTGTCAGGTTCTGGTATGGGATGGACACGGACACTACTGTCAGGAGTTAGGGCCTGTCCTTCTGACATCGGAAGCGGAATCCCTGGGTGAGGCTCTGGGTTCGGCAATCGGGAATCAGGACGTATACCTGAGGACTAAAATGGTTACTATGGCACGAGTAGGAGGGAGAAACGTCTATGCCCTGACACCGGAATACTTAAGAATATTCCTCCCGACCATGGATGAGGGGATAGTCTATCTGTCAGCATGCAGAAGCGGCCAGGACGACAGGCTGGCAGAAGCTTTTCTGGTAAAAGGGGCTCAGGTGGTTATTGCCAATAAAGGGACGGAGGATATTAATACCGGTTATTCACAGGCCATGGCTGCCCTGACTTTTTCCTACATGAACGGACCATATTATTATAGTGTGGAAAAAGCCCTTGCAAGGGCAAAGAATGAGTGGAATTCAAGGGGCAGGCCCCAGTATCCCAATGTGGGCCCCGACATTTTCGTGCGGGAACCGGATGCAAAGAATTATACGTTATGGGCCGGAATCCGGGGAACCCTGACCGCTCCGGAAGGGGAGGAAGCTCCTGAGTGGGAGCTGTATGACCTTACTCTGCGGGATTCGGAGGGGGAGGTACTGGCTTTTACAATTCCGGAGGCAGATGGAAGTTTTGCGTTCCACAGGCTGGAAGGGGAGGAGGGACTTTGTCGGATAGAGATTTCCTGCAATGATGTCCTGCTTCAAACCGTGGATGCCTCCATTCAGCCCCACCGTTACCGGAACCTTGGAGAAATCCAGGTAAAGCGCCCGGACTATTTTGCGGCATACGGCGAGGTCGTGAAAGCCTATGAGGCGGAATATGGGACGTTCGAACTGAGAAATCTGGGGTGGTGCGTTTACGGGGGCGGAGTGAATTACCTGCAGCTTTTGGATATGGACGGCAATGGGACTATGGAGCTGCTCATCGGATATATGGATTCCTTTAACTACGATTATACCCTGGAGGTCTGGGCCTGCCAGGGGGAGGAAGCGGTTTGCGTAGGAAAGACGGGATATTATATGGAAGGAGCCGAGGAAATTTTGGCCTGTACAGGAAAATTGGACGGGATTCCCTGTGTGATAACAGGCAATTACATTTCCGGTTATAGCGGCTGGTTCTATGATGGAGGTACGCTGAGTGCCAGGCCCTGCTCCCTGGAAGATATGGAGGAAATCCGGATGGTTTCCATTAATGAGGGCAGCACAGACCGGGAGGAAGAAAGGGCGCGGATGCTCCATGCCTGGGAAACTCTTTTGGAAGTAAAGGAGCAGCTGGTGGAGGTATCCGATTATGAGAAGGCGATGGTGTCCTATAAGTTTGAGCTTATATATGGGGAACCGGCGGGATATTACGCAAGTCGGGATGCAACGCAATCTCCCCGATTCGAATATGTGTATATCGATGAGGATGAGATACCGGAGCTGGTGATTGCGCCAGATGGTATTCATGCGACTGCCGCTTATCTATATACCTATTACGAAGGGCAGACGGTATGCCTAGGGCAGTTCGGTGTTTACGGCTCCTTTTACTACAGCCCGAAAAGAAACCTGATTCAACAGCATGATACCCATCAGGGGGTTATATGGAACCGGTTTGGGAAGATTGAGGAGGGAAAATATGTTGCTGTTCGGGAGTTTCAGGCAGGATATCAGGATTATTCCTATACCGTCCCCGATTCCTGCCAGATAGATGGAGAAAAAGTATCTTTCGAAGTTTATACGGAAGAACTGTCGGCTATGCAGGCGGGGCACGAATTTTCGCAGGCGGGATATTCTACGGGGACGGAGATTAGGCAGGAGTTGTAGGGGCTATTGCACAAAAGGGGTGCTTTAGCCCCTGCTATTCGTATATTCACTAAAAATAACTATGGAAGGACGATGGTTCAGCGATAGTTGCTTCAGTTGTAAAACGACGGATCTTGTGGTATCATAAAAAATCCGAAGGTTGATATAGGAGGGCGCATGGTCAAATGTTTCTTAATGCACAAAGACAATACCTGTGGTGTCCTGAGCTATGATGACACGATGGGCAGAATCGTAAATTACCGCGACCTTAGAACTGGAGAATCCCCCTTCCTGGGCAACAGTGACGACAGAAAAATAAAAAAATGGTGGGAGTTTCGCTCCGTACCGGCTTCACGTACGGTCCTTAAGGATATACTGCGTGAAGCCGGCTGTCTCAATGCCGGAAGCTATTTGGCGAAAAATCTGGCGTTGAGCATGACGGATGCATACTGGATTCGCCCTGAAGGCGTTGCGCTCTCCTATAGGGATATAAATTTTTCCAATCTTTCCGTATACCATGACGGCAAGGCGCCTTATCATAACGCGACATCCTATGACCCCAACGCTTCTCTCGGCGGACAGATGGAGAAATACTGGGATCTGAGCCAGACACCGCCTGTTCTCGTAAAGGAAAGCACAAAATATTTTGGACAACAGTCGATTAATGAAGTGCTTGCATCAAAAATACATGAATTGCAAAACAGCGATATTCCTTTTGTGAAATATACGGCTTCTGTTACGGAGGATCGGACCGTTTTATGCCGGTGCAGAGCCTTTACATCGGAAAAGGTAGAATTTATATCTGCCTATGAGGTGGTCGAAAGCCAGAAGAACAAAAACGATGTGTCTCTATATGACGGATATATTGAGATCTGCGCTCAGAACGGAATAGACTGCGAGATTATGCAGCGTTTTATGGATTATCAGATCCTTACGGATTTCATGATCGGCAATACCGATGAACATTTGTTGAATTATTCCAGAGAGGAAAGACGATTTCTCTATATACCGAAAGGCGGCGTGAAAAAGAAGCTCGGAAAGAGGGATATAAGGCGGATACACACGATGTTAAATTTATTATGCTGTGCGGAATCCCGGGCTCTGGGAAAACTGCGGCGGCAAGAAGCATTGAAAGCAGCCTGAATCTATGTGGATATAAGACCGTCACCTCCGGAGTTTTTTACCCTGCCAGCAAGGCTCTGGCGGTTTGTCATACCGGGCTTCTGGTAAATGAACAGGCCGAACATTATGATAACGACTTTATTTTTGCATCGGAAACAATGCTTTCAAAAAAACACTTTGAAATATAGGATTTAGTTGCTGCTTGCAGTTGCCGTCTCCTGAGGCCTCAGCTGCCGAATCAAAGTAATGAGCTTCAGATGACGGTTGAGAAAGTTAACGATCTTTCCCACAATCAGTGCCGAAAGGATGGTTCCAAGGCCCAGTCCGTTGATACCCTGAAAAAAGAGCAGAGAGAGAATTAGGGCGCAGGCCATTAAAGTGGTATCAAAGATCACCTTTACGGAGCCGAAGCGTTTTCCGGTAACACGGGTAATGGCGCTCACCAGGCCTTCGCCGGGGACCATAAGAACATCCGGAGCCACTTCCACGCTGATGCCGAAGGCCAGGATGGCACAACCTACCAAAAGGGAAACCAGACAGGCGAAAATTCCATCCGGCTGCAGAAAGGAAAGCAGAGCCATACTCAGGTCGATACAGGCGCTGAAAATAAAAGTAACACCGATCTGAAGAAATTGAAAGGGCTTAAAGTCTTTTTTCAGCAAAAGCCACTGACCAAGAATCAGAAACATGTTAAATATGAAGGTAAACTGTCCCAGAGAAAAAGGAAAGCGCAAACTGAGCACATAGGGGACACTTGAGATGGGGGAGGTTCCCAGAGCGGCTTTAGTGATGGCAGCCACCCCGAAACCATTGATGACGATGCCCAGAATGAACCAGGCATAACGGCAGATAGTCTGTTTCATAGGTTGAAATCTCTCCTTTGTGTGAAATGTGATATCTTTCAGGACGGCATATGCCGCGTTCAGGTAGAACGGGGAGGCGAAAGCTCCTTCATCTGCCGGATTAAGGCCTTTAAGGTGTCGAGAAAGGCCTGGCGCTCAGAGGGAGGAAGGCTTCCCCATACCTGTTCATCCCAGGAAGCGCAGATTTGATGCACCTGCGCCCCCATCTCTTTCCCTTCCTCTGTCAAATACACATGACAAAAACGCCGGTCGGTGACGCAGGGTTCCCTGCGAATCAGGCCGGCTTTGTCCAGCTTTGGAAGAAGAACAGCGATGGTGGATTTGTCCAGGCCGCAGCCCTCACCGATTTCCTTCTGAGTGCAGCCGTCATGCTCCATCAGATATTCCAGAATTTTGGGCTGTCCCGGCAGAAGGCCGGTCCCGGCGATGCGTGAGGTGATGGCCCGGTTGCTGAGGTTGTAGCCTACCATCAGAAGATAGTGGAGTTCCTGGTTCAGCATAGAGTCGACCTCCTTTCCAATGGTTTGAATTCAAACTATTAGAAAGTATATATCGGCAAAGTTCAATTGTCAAGACAGAGCACATAGGCATAAAGAACACAGATACAACATCAAAAAAAGGAAACCGCAATTCAGTGGAGCTGAATCCGGTTCCCTTTCTTAAATGCTATGTAATTTTAGAAGTTTACAGGCTCATCATAATAGCAGCACTTCAGCAGCTTCGCCATCTCGTCGGGAGTGATGGTTCTGGGGTTGGAGCCGGTGCAGGCGTCACCTACGGCCAGTTCTGCTACCTGAGGCAGCTTCTCCATGAATTCCTTCTCATCAATGATGCCGCCTTCATATTCCTTAATGCAGGCAGGAATATCCAAGGCTTTATTCATCTCCAGGATTCGGTCGATTAAAGCTTGGGTCAGCTCTTCATCGGTGGTTCCGGACAGGTTGATAAATTTGGCGATTTTCGCATATCTTGCAGCGGCCTCAGGTTCCTTGGAGTTAAACTTGATTACCTTGGGCAGATACATTGCATTTGCACAGCCGTGAACGATGTGGCCGCCGGAATATGCGGCGCCGGTCTTGTGGGCCATGGAATGAACGATTCCAAGCAGGGCATTGGAGAATGCCATGCCGGCCAGACACTGGGCGTCATGCATCTTATCACGGGCTTCCATATCCCCGTTATAAGACGGAATCAGATACTCGTTAATCATCTCGATGGCATGGAGAGCTAACGGGTCGGTGTACTCGCAGTGAAGGGTGGACACATAAGCCTCGATTGCATGTGTCATAGCATCCATGCCGGTGTGAGCAGTCAGCTTTTTGGGCATGGTTTCCGCCAGAGCAGGATCTACAATAGCGACATCGGGTGTGATATTAAAGTCAGCCAGCGGATATTTGATTCCCTTGGCATAGTCGGTAATAACGGAAAATGCGGTTACTTCAGTAGCGGTTCCGGAGGTAGAGGGGATGGCGCAGAATTTTGCTTTCGTGCGCAGGGTGGGGAAGTTAAAGGGAGTAATCAGGCTCTCAAAGGTAGTATCCGGATACTCGTAAAACGCCCACATAGCTTTCGCGGCATCGATGGGGGAGCCGCCGCCGATGGCAACAATCCAGTCAGGCTGGAATTCTTCCATAGCCTTTGCGCCCTTCATAACGGTTTCAACAGAAGGATCGGGTTCTACTCCTTCAAACAGCCGCACATCCATTCCGGCTTCTTTCAAATAGTCCTCAACCTTCTGCAGGAATCCGAACCGCTTCATGGAGCCGCCTCCGGTTACAACGATGGCTCTTTTTCCGGTAAGAGTTTTTAAAGCCTCAAGGGCATTCTTTCCATGGTACAAATCTCTTGGTAATGTAAATCTCATGTCGCACCTCTCTTGTTATTTATTTAACAACTACATTTATGATAGCATAAATGGGTAAAAATGAGTAGATACAAAAATGGAATACCAGTATTCCAAATCTGGCATTCCATATCAGATTGTATGGCGAATGAATGGGCGGACACTCATGAAAGCTGGCTGACTACCCGGCGCAGGCAGCACAGCAGCTGCTGCTCTTCCGGAGAGAAGCGGTGAGCGGTTCTGTATATCAGCAGATCACAATAGCTGTTTCCAGGACAGCTGCAGGGTTTTTGAACCAGACTGAGGGTTTTGAGAGTTTCATGGGGAATGGGGGAATCCCACATGTAAGTTCCGGGAATCCGGTACAGCAGTTCCAGCTGGCTTCCGCGGTCATAAACGGACAGGGTATTGTCGGAAACGCTATGGGAATCCTCCTGGATTCCTTCAAAGGAAAAATCAGGAAGAGGACCGTCTCCAAAGGAGATCAGTGTATATGGTTTTAAATCCAGGTAGGTCAGATTTTCCTGCTGAGCCAGAGGATGGGAGAGGGAAAATACGACCTGGCAGGAGAAGGTCCAGAGCAGCTGGCTTTCCAGATTTTCTTCCTGAAGCATTTTCTGATAAAAAGGCAGGTAGAGTTCCTGACAGCGCAGAAGGCCCAGATCAAAATCTTTTCCCGCTACGTTTCGAATGACCTGACGGGGATTCGTTTCACGAAAGGAAATTTTGAGAGGAGCCTTACCCTCAGCTTCTTCTGCAAGGAGGGCTAGAGCCAGGGGCAGGTAAGAAGTACGGGGAGCGGCCAGACGGACGGTCAGGGCTTTGGCGTCGAAGTTTTGGCGCAGAGCTTCAATCTGCTCCTCCTGAGTCAGAATGACCTTAGCGTACTGCAGAAACTGCTCGCCTTTCTGGGTAGGAACCATTCCGCGTCCGGTACGCTCAAAAATCCGGAACCCCAGATCCTTTTCCAGTTCCCGGAGGATTCGGCTTAAATGAGGCTGATTCATAAAGAAGTTCTGGGCGGCCCTGGTGATGGAGCCGGTTTTTTCTACCTCCACTACATATTTTAAATTTGAAAGATTCATACTACAACTCCTGGCGTAAATGTGGTAAACTGATTATTACTGTATCATGCTGACGCTTGTATCATCATATCATACGGCCGGGACATTCCGCAATAGATGTCCGGCTGCAGACGTTTGATCGGCGTCCGTATCAGTCTGAAAAGGATGGAGTAAAAGATGAAAACACTTGGATATTATAATGGAAGATTCGACGAACTGGAGCGGATGCAGATTCCCATGAACGACCGGGTCTGCTTTTTTGGGGATGGGGTTTACGATGCGGGTCCCTGCCATTCCTATCACATTTTTGCCCTGGATGAGCATGTGGACCGCTTTTTTGCCAATGCCGCTGCCCTGAGAATCCAGATGCCCTATACCAAGGAGGAACTGAAAGACCTTTTAAGGAATTTGGTGAAAAAGTTGGATACCGGAGATCAATTCGTCTATTATCAGGTGACCCGGGGAACGGGAATTCGTAATCATGAATTTACAGAGGGTCCGGGAAATCTGTGGGTCATGTTAAAGCCCGCTCCCATTCCCAGTTTGAAGGAAAAAATCCGCCTGATTACGGTGGAGGACACCCGGTTTTTCCACTGCAATATTAAAACCCTGAATTTGATTCCCAATGTAATGGCTTCCCAAAAGGCAAAGGAGGAAGGGTGCCAGGAGGCAGTATTTCACCGTGGAGACCGGGTGACGGAGTGCGCCCACAGCAACTGCCATATTTTAAAGGGGGGGCGTCTGATTACGGCACCTACAGACAACCTGATTCTTCCGGGAATTGCCAGGGCTCATCTGATTCGCATGTGCGAGCAGATGGACATCCCGGTGGAGGAGCGTCCCTTTACCGTTGCAGAAATGATGGAGGCAGACGAAGTGCTGGTCAGCTCCTCCAGCAAATTCTGTCTCTCTGCCAGCGAGATTGACGGGATCCCGGTGGGAGGAAAGGCGCCTGCGCTTTTGGAGAAGATCCAGTCCGCCTTGGAGGAAGAATTTTTAAAGGAGACAGAAAGATGAGGCTTCAGCTTGCGGCAGGAAAAGGGGCAGCAGCTTTGGGCGCGGTAATGATGCTGGGGGCGGCTTTGACTCTGGGAGGCTGCAAGCAGAAGGGGGAGTATCCCATGAGCCAGTCCTCCTTTCTGTTGAATACCTTTGTGGAGGTAACCGTTTACGACAGCAGCAGTTTCTGGGCTTCCGATGCCAGGAAAGCCCTGGAGGGGAGTATCCAGCTGTGCAGCCAGTATGAGCAGCTTCTAAGCAGAACCATAGAGGGAAGCGATATCTACCGGCTGAATCACCGGGAACCTGGGGAGAGAAGCCTTCAGGTGGATCCCCAGACCGCGAGGGTAATTGAAAAGGGGCTGGAATACGGCGAGCGATCTGGCGGGAAGATGGATATCACCATAGAGCCTTTAAGCTCACTTTGGGACTTCACTGGGGAGAATCCGCAGGTTCCGGATTCAGCGGAAATAGAAAGCCGTCTGCCGGCTGTGGATTACCGGAATGTTCATGTGGAGGGAGAACAGGTGATTTTTGACAGCGATGATACCCGTCTGGATTTGGGTGCTATTGCAAAAGGCTTTATCGCGGACCGGATGAAGGAATATCTGGTAGAAGAGGGGATTACCAGCGCCATTATCAACCTGGGGGGAAATGTTCTGTGCATCGGAGAACGGCCTGACGGCAGCCCCTTCCGGGTGGGACTGCGCCGGCCTTTTGGAGAATATTCGGAAACCGCGGCGGTTTTAACGGTAAATGACCTCTCGGTGGTTTCCTCCGGAGTTTACGAGCGGCATTTTGTGAAGGACGGCGTCAACTATCATCATCTTTTGGACCCGAAGACCGGTTACCCCTGGCAGAATGGTTTGGTACAGGTAACGATCATTTCTCAGAAGTCGGTAGATGGAGACGGACTCAGTACGGCTTGTTTTGGCATGGGACTGGAGGATGGCATAAGTCTTCTGGACTCTATGGAAGGAATTTACGGTATTTTCATGACAGAGGACGGCCAGCTGCATTACTCTCAGGGTGCGGAGAACTTTGTGGAAGAGGTTTCCGAAGAGCAGAAAACGTGATTGTTCAGGACGGGCCGTTCTTTACATTTTGACGCCCTTATACTAAAATAATAGGCATATGTGGTCAGAAAAGGACAGGCACGTCTGCCTTCCCGTGGTTTTGAACCGTTACGTATTTTGTAAATTCGAGGTTTCTGATATGATACGAAAAATATGGGAAAAATGTTTTAATTATGAAACCGTCAGCTATTTTGTCTGCGGTGTCCTGACAACCCTGGTGGATTTCGGGGTGTACGCTCTTTTGCGGGGAGCCGGGGCTGGTGTGGAGACGTCCCAGGCCCTGTCCTGGCTCAGCGCGGTGCTGTTTGCCTATGTGGTGAACAAGCTCATCGTGTTCAGGAATTATAATGTAAGGCCGTCGTACTTGGCAAAGGAATTCGGTGCTTTTTTCGCCGCCCGGGCCTTTTCTGGCGTCCTTACCTGGATTATGATGGTGGGGCTGGTATGGATTGGCGGTGAGAGAGGATTTCTGTATGAGCTGTTCTGCAAGGCCGTGGTTTCAGTGGTGAATCTTGTCCTGAATTATATTTTCAGTAAGCTGTGGATATTTAAAAAACCAAGCAGCAGTTCGGAGTCCTGAACAGTTATAAAATTAAGTGGTAAAGAAGGGTGAAACTGCCATGGAGCGAAAAGACGTAGAGCGGGTGGAGAAGGAGCTGGATGAGATCCTGCAAATCATGGAACCCGCTTCCTTTTTACAGGGCAGCGGTACGGAAAAGCTGACAGGAGAACAGATGGAGAACACGAGAGAGGAGCTGGCGGTTTCCAGGAGGCCTGAAACAGAAGGGCAGAATAAAATTTCAGGAGACGGCCGGGGAGGAAGACCGCCCAGAAGATCTGGTGGTAAATCAATCCGGATTCCGGAGAACGGGCGGAAAGAGACGGAAAAAGAGAAAGAGGCAGAAAAAGAGACAGGAAAAGAGTCCGGGGCAGCAGAAGCATGGCTGGACGAAGATTTTGGCGACGGCGGAGACTTTGAAGAGATCGCGGAGGAAATTCAGGAGGAGTTAGAGATCCGCAGGGACGGTTTTGAAGAACGTCAAAGGGAGGACTCCGGCGGCCGCTTTACTTCGACGGGAGAGTTTTTGCGGCTTTTAAAGCCCACGGATGCCTACTTGGCCGCCTTTTTTGTGCCGATCATTGTTATGGTTATTATCTTTGCTCAAAGGGGAATTTTCCCCTTTGGCGAGGAGAGCTTTTTAAGAACGGATATGTATCACCAGTATGCGCCCTTCTTTTCGGAGTTTCAGTACAAGCTGACTCAGGGAGGAAGCCTGCTTTACAGCTGGGATGTGGGAATGGGCGTGAATTTTTCAGCCCTCTATGCCTATTATCTGGCCAGCCCCTTTAACTGGCTTCTGGTTCTCTGCCCCAAGGACATGATTATCGAGTTTATGAGCTACGGCATTGTCCTCAAAATCGGACTGGCGGGTTTAAGCTTTACCTGGTATCTGAAAAGGCACTGTAAAACCAGGGACTTCGGCGCGGGCTTCTTTGGAATTTTCTACGCTCTGTCTGGTTATGTGGCGGCTTACAGCTGGAATATTATGTGGCTGGACTGCATAATTTTACTGCCCTTGATTCTTCTGGGTCTGGAGCGCCTGGTAAAAGGAGGAAAGCCTTACCTGTACTGCCTGGCTCTGGGAGCTTCCATCCTGTCCAACTACTATATTTCCATTATGATCTGCCTGTTTCTGGTGCTGTACATGGCGGCGCTGCTGATTCTGGAGCCGCCTAAAGGTGTGAAGGCATTCTTTGGGGCCTGCGGCAAGTTCGCGGTCTTTTCCCTGGCGGCGGGAGGTCTGGCGGCAGTGGTGCTGCTGCCGGAAATTTACGCTTTGAAGTCCACGGCATCAGGAAACTTCGATTTCCCGGATACCGTAACTTCCTATTTCTCCATTTTTGACATGCTGGCAAGGCATCTGGTGAATGTACAGACTGAGCAGGGACTGGATCACTGGCCCAATCTTTACTGCGGTACGGCGTCATTGATTTTCTTTCTGCTGTTTTTGGTCTGCAAAAAGATTCGCCTGCGGGAGAAAATTGTTTACGGAAGCCTGTTGTTTTTATTCCTGGCCAGTTTTGCCATCAACGTGCTCAACTTTACCTGGCATGGTTTTCATTATCCCAACAGCCTTCCATGCCGGCAGTCCTTTATCTATATTGCCCTGATGCTGCTGGTGTGCTACCGGGCATACATGTATCTGGGGGAAACGCCGCTGAAGCATGTGGGAATGGCTTTTATGGGAGCGTCGGTCTTTGTGCTCCTGGCCCAGAAGATGGTAGACAATACGGAACAGTTCCATTTTTCCGTATATTATGTATCCCTGCTTCTTTTGGCAGCTTACAGCGGATTAATTTATCTGTATCGCACAGTCAGAAGAGGGAAAGAGCTGGTGCTTTTGACTGCTTTGGCACTGGTATCGGTAGAATCGGCGGTGAATACTACGGTGACCAGTGTTCCGACCACCAGCCGCACCGCTTACACTGACGACAATCAGGATGTGGAGGCCCTGCTGGCCGAACTGGAGCCTACCACATTTTACCGGGTAGAGAAGGTGGACCGGAAGACGAAAAATGACGGCGCATGGATGAATTTTCCATCGGTTTCCCTGTTTTCATCCACAGCGGATGCGTCATTGTCCACATTTTTAAGGCTTTTGGGATGTGAGACTTCGACCAACGCTTACAGCATCACCGGAAGCACACCCCTGGTGGACAGCCTGTTTTCCGTCCGGTACGCCCTCTATGACCAGGAGCAGGCGACGGGAGAAGGGCTGGAATTTCTGGGACACAGGGGCAGTACCTGGCTGTATGAAAACCAGTTTACCCTTCCGGTGGCCTTTATGCTGCCGGCGGACATCGAGGACAACTGGATTCTGGATTACGGAAACCCCGCCTATGTCCAGAACGACCTGTGCAGCCTGCTGGGGGTATCCCCGGTGCTGGTGGAGGAGAATACGGACAGCCAGGGCGGAAAAATCTCCTTTACGCCCCAGGAAACGGGAGATTATTATGTTTATGTGACGGACCGTCAGATTGAAAAGGTAACGGTCTACGCCGGGGAAAGCAGCAGAACCTTTGATAATGTGAGCCGGGGATATTTCCTGGAGCTGGGAAACTGCCCCGACGGGCAGGAGATTACACTGGAAAACGGGGACGGCACGAACCGGGCCCTGGAAGCCCAGGTCTGGCGGTTTGACATGGACGCTCTCCGGCAGGTATATGAGAAACTGAACCAAAATCCCATGACGGTTACCCGGTGGACGGATGTGGGGATTGAAGGAATCATTACGGCTGACCAGGCCGGAACCATGTTCACCAGTATCCCCTTCGACGAGGGCTGGAGCCTTTTGATTGACGGAAACGAGCAAAAGCCGAGAGAGATTTTTGACACCTTTCTGGCTGTCGATGTAACGGCCGGAACACATACCATCGAGCTGTCCTATGAACCCCGCGGACTGCGGGCCGGAGGGATCATTACGGCGGCCAGCGTCATATTTGTGGGGATTACGGCGGCCGCAGAGGCTTATATGACCAGAAGAAAAACGGAAGAAGAAGCATAAGGAGGAATCAAAAGACATGAAACTGTGGGGAGGACGTTTTACAAAAGAAACGAATCAGTTGGTACACAATTTTAACGAATCTTTATCCTTTGACCGGAAATTTTACCGTCAGGATATCCGGGGCAGCATCGCCCATGTAAAAATGCTGGCCAGACAGGGGATTTTGTCCAGCGAGGACGAGAAGGCCATCATCGAGGGGCTGACGGGAATCCTGGAAGATTTGGACAGCGGGAAGCTGACCATTCCGGAGCATTCGGAGTATGAGGATATTCACTCCTTTGTGGAGGGAACCTTGACGGAGCGGATTGGGGAGGCGGGAAAACGGCTCCACACCGGCCGCAGCCGCAACGACCAGGTGGCTCTGGATATGAAGCTGTACACCAGAGATGAAATTGGGGAGTTGGACGGCCTGTTAAAGGACCTTTTGAAGGAACTTCTGGAGATTATGGAGGAAAACCTTGACACATTTATGCCGGGTTTCACCCACCTGCAGAAGGCTCAGCCCATTACCCTGGCCCATCACATGGGAGCTTATTTTGAAATGTTTTCCAGAGACCGGTCCCGGCTGGGAGATATCCGCAGACGGATGAACTACTGTCCCTTAGGTTCCGGCGCTCTGGCGGGAACCACCTATCCTCTGGACCGGAGTTATACGGCCGAACTTCTGGGATTTGACGGGCCTACCCTGAACTCCATGGATTCCGTGGCGGACCGGGATTATCTCATCGAGCTTCTGGCGGCCCTGTCCACCATTTCCATGCATTTAAGCCGTTTCTGCGAGGAAATCATCATTTGGAATACCAATGAGTACCGGTTTGTGGAAATCGATGATTCTTACAGCACCGGAAGCAGCATTATGCCCCAGAAGAAAAATCCGGATATCGCGGAGCTGATCCGGGGAAAGAGCGGCCGGGTTTACGGCGCCCTGGTTTCCCTGCTGACCACCATGAAGGGGCTGCCTTTGGCTTACAATAAGGATATGCAGGAGGACAAGGAACTGTCCTTTGACGCTATTGATACGGTAAAGGGGTGTCTGGCTCTTTTCACCGGGATGATTTCCACCATGACTTTCCGCAGAGATGTGATGGAGGAGAGCGCCAAGCGGGGCTTTACCAACGCCACGGATGCAGCGGATTATTTGGTCAATCATGGAGTACCCTTCCGGGATGCGCATGGAATTGTGGGACAGCTGGTGCTGGCCTGCATTGAACGGGGAATCAGTTTGGATGAGCTTGCACTGGAGGAATATCAGAAAATCAGTCCGGTATTTGAGGAAGATATCTACCAGGCGATCAGTATGGAGACCTGTGTGGAGAAACGGACCACCATTGGGGCTCCGGGCCGTAAGGCAATGGAGCAGGTGATTGAAGTGTACCGGAAACAGCTGGAGGAGTCCTGAATATCGGACAAATATGTGACAAAACGAATAGATATGTTGTAAATACAACAAAAAGAGAGGCGCAATGGAAGAACTGAGCTATTTATTAAAACGCTGTCCCCTGTTTTATGGAATCAGGGAAGATGAGCTTTATACGCTTTTAAAGTGCTGCGCCGCCCGGGAAGAGCGTTATGAGCCGGGAGAACTGGTTCTGCGGATGGGGGAGGCCATGAACAGCATGATGGTCCTGGTTGAGGGGAAGGTCCTGGTGTTTCAGGAGGATTTCTGGGGCCAGAAGGAGGAACTGTATCACATCGGAGAGGGGGAAGTGTTCGGCCAGTCCTATTCCTGCGCCAGAACACCAGCTCTTCCGGTTCAGCTGATCGCGGAAAAAGTCTGCCGGGCGGTTTTTCTGGATTACCAGAGGATGATTACCTTCTGTTCTCTGGCATGCGATTTCCATACGCGCCTGATTCAAAATCTTCTCCGGATTCTGGCGGAGGCCAACGTAGGGTTTGAAAACAGAGGGCGCCATATGTCACGCAGGACTACCCGGGAGAAGCTGCTGTCCTATCTCTCCCAGCAGGCCCTGCAGCGGGGCAGCAGGACCTTTGAAATCCCCTATAACCGCCAGGAGCTGGCGGATTATCTGGGGGTGGACCGCAGTGCTATGTCCAGTGAGCTGGGGAGGATGAAGGCGGAAGGCATTTTAAATTATCGGAAAAACTGGTTTGAACTGATAGAGAAATATTAAGATGCCGAATAGATTACCAGCGTATCTCCGGCTTCTATGGTGGTATCCCCATCAGGAATCAGATCGGTGTGGTTCCGGCTGATTAAAACCACCAGGGAATCCTTTTTCATATCTGCCTCCTTCAGCTTTTTGCCGATGAGGCGGCTGCCGGGCTCTACCAGCTTTTCGGTCAGTTCGATACCATCTTTATCTTGATACTCCTTGGCGCCGATGATAACCGAATCGCCTTCTCTCAGGAGAGTATCTCCCTTGGGAATAATGGCCTGGTCCTCGTCACCTCTTAAAACAGCGGCGATCAGGGTGCCGGGGATGGTAGGAATTTCTTTCAGAGTCTGATTCACCCAGGGATGGTTATGACCGATTTCCAGCCGGATAAACTGAATGCTGGTTTCTTCGGAATAGTTGTTGAAGGTTTTCAGTACGTTTTCCTGATTGTCAATCATATTCAGTTTTCTGGAAAAGAAGGGAAGCAGAGTTCCCTGGCATAAGAGAGAAAGCAGAACCACACAGAAGACGATGTGGAAAACGTAGTCGTCTCCATAGCTGGGAGATACGGCGGCCATGATGGAAAATACGATGGATGCCGCTCCCCGAAGACCTGCCCATGATACCAGGAGCTGCTGGCGCAGGGGGGCTCTGAAGGGCGTCAAAAGAAGAGCCACAGCCACGGGCCTTGCAATCAGCGTCAGAAACAGAGTGACAAGCAGAGCGGGAAGGAAAAAATCCGGAAGCTGGGAGGGAAATACCAGCAGGCCCAGAAGAAAGAAAATCAGCATCTGCATCATGCTGTTAAAGGCATCGAAAAAGTTAACAAGCTCCCTCTTTTTGGGGATTTCCTGGTTGCCCAGCATAATTCCTGTAATGTAGGTGCTGAGATAGCCGTTTCCGCCGATCAGGGAAGGAAGGGCGTAGGAAGCCAGGGCGATGGATACCAGGAAAATGGACTGAAAACCATCCTCGCTAAGATGAATCTTTCGCAGTACCTGGCCCCCAAGGAATGCGAAGAGAACGCCGGCTCCAATCCCGTAGGCAAGCTGCGCGAAGATGGAGTAGAGAATGCCGCCGGAAGAAAGATCTCCGCTCATAGCGGACAGGATGATTATGGTCAGCATGTAAGCGCAGGGGTCGTTGCTTCCGCTTTCGATTTCCAGCATGGAGGCGGTTCCATATTTCAGATTCAGGCGTTTCGAACGGAGAATGGAAAAAACAGAGGCGGCATCGGTGGAGCCCAGTACTGCTCCCACTAAAAGTCCGGTAAGCAGTTCCATTTTCAGAACATAGTGACAAAAAAGACCCGTAAGGCCTGCTGTAAACAGCACGCCAAGGGTACTTAGAAGAATCGATTTGCCGGCAACTGGCCGGGCTACGCTCCATTTGGTGCCGAATCCGCCATAAAACATAATGACGATCAGAGCGGCGGAGCAGATTTTCTCCGCCATGGAGTAGTCTTCGAATTCGATCTTTAAAATGCCGTCGGAGCCAAAGACCATTCCCAAAGCGATGAAAATAAGCAGGGTGGGCACGCCGATGCGGCTGGAGATTTTGCTTCCGATCATGCAGGCAATCAGAACAATTGCCCCCAGGAGCAAAAAAAGATTCATAGGCAGTTCTCCTTTCAGGTGAAAACAAGTCAACGGGAAAAGGGGAGGCTGCCCGAAAAGGCAGACACAAAATTTATTTTAACACATAACGACTTATTATGTAAAGATCATAATTCCTGCTGCCTGAACTGCCGCCGTAAATCACTATGTCTCTAAAAAGTCAGACAAGTCCGTACTTGCTATTTCCGTCAGCTGGGACCCGATGGTATATACCAGCGTTCCGCCGGATATACAGGCATAATACTGACTTCCGTCTGAAAGGACATTCCCAATTAGAAGAGCCGCAGTAGAGTCTGCCGTGGTAATTTCAAAGGAGAGCTGCGGGTCCGCCAATCCGTAAGTCTCCAAAGGCTCTGGGGTTTCAATCATTTCTATGGCAGGAAGTCTGGAAAGAAGTCCGGCCAAAGTCCGGACGGTTTCCTGGTTCAGAGCAGCTTCCGGATTCTGGCTGCAGTACCAGGTGTCGTTTTCCAGTAAGAAGGTCAGTCGGCTGCCATTTTTGTCAATAGAAAAACTGGAAACAGGCCCTAAATCGGTGACAAAAACTTCTCTGGCCACGGTTTCCTCCAGACTTCTGGCCTCTGCCTGTCTCCAGGATGAAAAACCATAGGAAACGCACAGTAAAATAAAAATCAGTACAGCGCCTGCCCGAAGGGCAGTTCTCTTCTTCATAAATTATATCCTCCCTCCTATTGAGTGTAATTCTACTGAGGGAATGTGAAAGAAATGTGTTTGAAGTATTATGATTTTCCAAAGGTTTTCCAAATCTGTTTTAAAAAGCCCCGCGGAACTGACAGGCCGCGGGGCTTTTTAATTGTTACTGTTTTTCACCTGTTTTTGATTTTTCGAGCTCCATCATCTTCATGGCGCGTACCTTTAAGGGCAGTCCGAAGAGGGTGATGAAACCATCGGCATCGTGATGGTCGTAAAGATCGCCGGTGGTGAAGGAAGCCAGGGATTCGCTGTAGAGGGAGTAGGGGGAGGTGGTTCCCGCTTTGATGATGTTGCCCTTGTACAGCTTGAATTTGACGGTTCCCGTTACATACTGCTGGGTGGATTTGGTGAAGGCGATCAAAGCATCGCAGAGGGGGGTGTACCATTTGCCCTCATAAACCACCTGTGCCAGCTTGTTGCCGATGTTTTTCTTTACTTCCATGGTAGCCCGGTCCAGAGTCAGCTCTTCCAGCTGCTTGTGGGCTTCCATGAGAATGGTGCCGCCGGGAGTTTCATAGACGCCTCTGGACTTCATGCCTACCACCCGGTTCTCTACAATATCCACAATGCCAATGCCGTGCTTGCCGCCCAGCTCATTTAACTTGCGGACAATATCGGAAACCTTCATCTTTACCCCGTTGACGCTGGTAGGAACGCCGGCCTCGAAGGTCATAGTTACCGTCTCCGTCTCGTCGGGGGCCTTCTGAGGGGGAACACTCATCATCAGAATGTGTTCATAGTTGGGCTCCTGGGATGGGTCCTCCAGCTCCAGTCCCTCATGACTCAAATGCCACAGGTTCCGGTCGCGGCTGTAGCTGCTGTCGGTGGAGAAGGGCAGGTCAATGCCATGGGCCTTGCAGTAATCAATTTCATCCTGACGGGACTGCATGGTCCAGACGTCGGTCATACGCCAGGGGGCGATCACCTTCAAGTCCGGGGCCAGTGCCTTGATGGACAGCTCGAAACGAATCTGGTCGTTACCCTTTCCGGTAGCGCCGTGACAGATGGCGACGGCTCCCTCCTTGCGGGCGATTTCCACCAGCTTTTTGGCAATGACGGGACGGGCCATAGAAGTACCCAAAAGATACTTGTTTTCGTAAACCGCTCCCGCCTGTACACAGGGCATAATATAGTTGTCGCAGAAATCATCTACCACATCTTCAATATATAATTTGGAAGCGCCGGAAAGCTTTGCCCGTTCATCCAGTCCTTCCAGCTCGCTGCCCTGTCCGCAGTCCACGCAGCAGCAGATTACCTCATAGCCGAAAGTTTCCTTTAACCAGGGAATAATGGCGGTGGTGTCCAATCCGCCGGAGTAAGCTAATACGACTTTTTCTTTCATTCTATAAATCCTCCCGAAGATGATATATTGTTTCAATTTGAGTGACTTTCATAAATATACACCAATATGGAATAAAATGCAATAGCTAAATTTAATTTTTAAAAAATGTTGCATATTATACAAATGAGATGTATAATTATGAGACATAACCTGAGAGGAGATGAAAAATTATGATCAAAGCCGGTATGATCGGTTCAACAGGATACGCGGGAGGAGAGCTGGCCAGACTGCTGCTGCAGCGGGATGATGTGGAAATTCTGTGGTATGGCTCCAGAAGCTATGTGGGTCAGAAGTATGCCAGTGTCTACCCCAACCTATTTAAAATAGTAGATGAGAACTGCCAGGACGACGCTATCAAAGAGCTGGCGGATCAGGTGGATGTGATATTTACCGCCACACCCCAGGGATTGTGCGCTTCCTTAATAGATGAAGAAATTCTTTCAAAGGTAAAGGTGATCGATTTGAGCGCCGATTTTCGGATTAAGGACCAGGCGGTTTACGAAAAATGGTATAAGCTGGAGCACAAGTCCCCCCAGTTTCTGGGTGAGGCTGTGTATGGACTGCCGGAGGTAAACCGGGAGAAGGTGAAAACTGCCAGACTGATTGCCAACCCGGGCTGCTTTCCCACCTGCTCCTTCCTGGCCGTCTACCCGATGGTAAAGGAAGGGCTCATCGATCCTAATACCCTGATTATCGATGCCAAGTCCGGAACCTCAGGAGCGGGCCGGGGAGCCAAGACCGATAATCTGTACTGTGAGGTCAATGAGAGCATCAAGGCCTATGGGGTGGGAAGCCACCGCCACACGCCGGAAATCGAGGAGCAGCTCTCCTACGCCGCGGGGCAGCCGGTGACCATCAGCTTTACCCCTCATCTGGTACCCATGAACCGGGGAATCCTGGTGACGGCTTACGCCTCCTTAAATGGAACGGTAACGGAGGAGGAAGCCAGAGCCGTTTATGAAAAATACTATCAGAACGAGTATTTCGTCCGTCTGCTGGAGCCGGGGGCAGTTCCCCAGACCCGGTGGGTGGAGGGGAGCAACTTCGCGGATGTGAATTTTAAGATTGATCCCAGGACCAACCGGGTGGTGATGATGGGAGCTATCGACAACATGGTGAAGGGGGCTGCCGGCCAGGCCATCCAGAATATGAATCTGATGTTCGGACTGCCGGAGCAGACCGGACTGAAACAGCTTCCCATGTTCCCGTAAGACAGGGAAGACAATACGGAAGGAAAGAGAGGGATCGGTCATGGCAGGAACGATGGATATCATCATCCGGGAGATGAAGATGGAGGACTACGACCAGGTGTATGCCCTCTGGACGGAAATTAAGGGCTTTGGAATCCGCACAGTGGATGATTCCAGAGAGGGCGTGGAGCGGTTCCTCAGACGCAATCCCACCACCAGCGTGGTGGCGGTGCAGAATGGACGGGTCATCGGAAATATTCTCTGCGGTCATGACGGGCGTACCGGATGCTTCTACCATGTCTGCGTGGAAGCCTCCTACCGCAAGCATGGAATTGGATACTGTATGGTGCGGGCTGCCATGGAGGCTCTGCACAAAGAAGGCGTCAGCAAGATTACCCTGATTGCCTTTAAGCGGAACCAGGTGGGAAACGCCTTCTGGAAAGGAATCGGCTGGACGGAGCGGGAGGACATCAACAGCTATGAATTTATACTGAATGAAAAGAATATTACCAATTTTGTCAAATAGCAGGAGGAAGATGGAGATATGGAGCAGTTTCAAGTGGTATCCGGCGGCGTTGCCGCTGCCAAGGGCTTTCAGACGGCGTCCACAGCCGCAGGGATTAAATATAAGGACCGCCCGGATATGGCCATGATTTACAGCGAACAGGACTGCCGCCTGGCAGGAACCTTTACGACCAATGTGGTGAAGGCGGCTCCGGTCCTGTGGGACAAAGCTTTGGTGGAGGGCGGAAAATGCGCCCGGGCGGTGGTCATTAACGCAGGCATCGCCAACGCCTGCACCGGGAAAGAGGGGATGGACTACTGTAAGCAGACAGCGGAGTGCTGCGGGGAAGTCTTAAATATCCCTGAGGACAGCGTTCTGGTAGCCTCCACCGGCGTCATCGGGATGCAGCTTCCCATGGACCGCATCTGCGGCGGAATCCGGGCAATGGTGCCGGAGCTGGCTCCCGGCTTGGACAGCGGGGCAAAGGCGGCAAAGGCCATTATGACCACGGACACCAAGCCCAAGGAAGCCGCGGTCCGGCTGCAGCTTGGGGGTAAGACCGTGACCATCGGAGGTATGTGCAAGGGCTCCGGTATGATTCATCCCAACATGTGCACTATGTTAAGCTTCATCACCACGGATGCGGCCATTTCCCAGGAGCTTCTGCAAAAGGCCCTGAGAAAAGACGTGGAGGATACCTACAACATGATTTCCGTGGACGGAGATACCTCCACCAACGACACAGTGCTGCTTTTGGCCAACGGCATGGCGGGCAACCCGGAAATCTGCCAGGAGAATGAGGACTATGAGGCATTCTGCCAGGCCCTCCATTATGTGAATGAAACCCTGGCAAAGAAAATCGCCGGGGACGGAGAGGGATGCACGGCGCTCTTTGAGGTTCAGGTCAAGGGGGCGGCTACGAAGGAGGAGGCCAAAATCCTGGCAAAATCGGTGATTACATCCAACCTTACCAAGGCGGCCATTTTCGGACACGACGCCAACTGGGGAAGAATCCTCTGCGCCATGGGCTACTCCGGGGTTCAGTTTGATCCGGAGAAAGTGGATCTGTATTTTGAAAGCGCTGCCGGCTCCATGCAGCTGATTGAAAACGGTGTGGCTTTGGATTACAGCGAGGAGGAGGCCACGAAGATACTTTCCTGTCCGGAGGTGAAGGCCATCGCAGATGTGAAAATGGGACAGGAGACTGCCACTGCCTGGGGCTGTGATTTGACCTTTGACTATGTAAAAATCAACGCGGACTACCGCTCATAGGAAACGCCCTGCTAAGGAATAAAATCAGGATGAGGGAGGATGAAGAAGATGAATCTGGAACCGGAGATTATGCACAAGGCGGCGGTACTCATCGAGGCGCTGCCTTATATCCAGCGTTTTAATCGGAAGATTGTTGTGGTAAAATACGGCGGAAGCGCCATGGTGGACGAGGCGCTGAAAAAGAAAGTAATTCAGGATGTGGTTCTGCTGAAACTGGTAGGATTTAAACCGATCATCGTCCATGGCGGGGGAAAGGAAATCAGCCGCTGGGTAGGTAAGGTTGGAATGGAGCCCAAGTTTGTGGGAGGGCTTCGGGTGACTGACGAGGCTACCATGGAAATCGCGGAGATGGTGTTAAATAAGGTAAACAAGAGCCTGGTCCAGCTGGTAAATGAGCTGGGAGTGAAAGCGGTTGGAATCAGCGGAAAGGACGGACTGCTGCTTCCCTGCAAGAAAAAATACTCCGGGGGACAGGATATCGGATTCGTGGGTGAGGTGACCACAGTGAATCCCAAGATTCTCTACGATTTGCTGGAGAAGGACTTCCTGCCGATCGTATGCCCCATCGGTTTTGACGAGGAGTTTCAGACCTACAACATCAACGCCGACGATGCGGCCTGCGCCATCGCCACGGCGGTGAAGGCGGAGAAGCTGGCCTTTCTGACGGACGTGGAGGGCGTTTACCGGGATTTCGAGGATAAAAACTCCCTGATTTCCGAGATGACTCTGGAGGAAGCTCAGGATTTCGTAAACAGCGGCACTTTGGGAGGAGGAATGCTCCCCAAGCTTCAGAACTGCATCGATGCCATCCACGAAGGCGTTTCCAGAGTGCATATCCTGGACGGGCGGATTCCTCACTGCCTGCTTCTGGAGATCTTTACCGACAAAGGAATTGGTACGGCGATTATTAAATCGGGAGAGGAGCGGTATTATCATGAGTGAACAGACGGTAATCGAGCGGGGGGAGGAAACCTTTTATAAGACCTACAACCGGTTTCCGGTGGTATTTGACCATGGAAAAGGAGTCTGGCTCTATGATGAGGACGGAGAAGCTTACCTGGATTTCGGCGCGGGAATCGCTGTGATGGGCCTGGGCTACGGGGATCCGGAATTTACCCAGGCGGTAAAAGATCAGGCGGACAAACTGCTCCACATTTCCAATTTGTTTTATAGCCGGCCGGCGGTGGAGGCAGGAGAGAAGCTTCTGGCGGCCTCGGGGATGGACCGGGTGTTCTTTACCAACAGCGGAACGGAGGCCATCGAGGGAGCGCTGAAAGTCGCCCGCCGCTACGCCTACAACAAGGACCACGGCCACGACCATGAAATCATCGCCATGCATCATTCCTTCCACGGCCGCAGTATGGGCGCCCTGTCGGTGACGGGCAACGACCACTACCAGGAGCCCTTTAAGCCCCTGATTCCGGGCATCCGTTTTGCCGATTTCAACGATTTGGACAGCGTGAAGGCCTTAATCAATGACAAGACCTGCGCCATTATTATGGAGACCATCCAGGGAGAGGGAGGAATCTACCCTGCCGCCAAGGAATTTCTGGAAGGGGTCCGCAAGCTCTGCGATGAACACGACATGCTGCTGATTCTGGATGAGATTCAGTGCGGCATGGGGCGGAGCGGCCATATGTTTGCCTGGCAGGGATACGGGATAAAGCCGGATGTGATGACCACGGCCAAAGCCCTGGGGAACGGACTTCCCGTGGGAGCCTTCCTGGCCTGGGGAAAAGCGGCCCAGGCCATGGGGCCGGGGGATCACGGCACTACCTACGGCGGAAACCCCCTGGTGACGGCGGGGGCGAAGGCGGTGCTGGATATTTTTGGGAAACGGGATATCCCGGGACACGCCGCAAAAATCGGCGCATATCTGAAGGAGCAGCTGAAGGGGCTGGCAGAGGAGTGCGATTTGGTAAAAGAACGCCGGGGCGTGGGGCTGATTCAGGGTCTGGAATTTACCTGCCCGGTGGGCCCCATTGTGGCGGAAGCACTCTTAAAGCAGAAGCTGGTGTTAATCAGCGCCGGCTCCAATGTCATCCGCTTTGTGCCGCCGCTGATTATTGCAAAGGAAGATGTGGATGAGATGATGAAGCGGCTGCGGGCGGCCATTGAAGCTGTGAGGCAGAATGCGGGGAAGTAGAAAAATAATTATACGGGAATGGAAGGAGGCTTTGATAGAAGCCTCTTTTCTTTTTCTTTAGAATTCTTTCAATAATATTCCATTTTTTCCCCGCCTGCTCTTTTCTCCAGCCTGTTATAATGCGAGACATATGATACCGGACTGTTCTGCACTTTGTGGTCCGGCAATCCTCAAAAACACTAATAAGCCAAGAATCAGGAGGGGAGATTCCTATGGAAGAAAGATATGAAAAGGAAAAAATAAATGAGGAGGAGCTGATTGACCGTCAGATTGAAAAAATTATGTCCACAACGGCGGAAAATAGTTCTGAAGATGGCAAAAAAGGCAGACGAAAGATATTTGGCAAGCTCAAAGGCTGGAGCAGAAAACGGAAAGTTTTGACGGGAGCGGTTCTTCTGGCGGTTTTATTTTTCCTGTCCCGTTTGGTAGCAGGAGGATCTTCCGGCGGTTTTTCAGCCAGCGTAATGGCTCTTGAGAAGAAGCCCATCCAGGAGAAACTCTCCGTCAGCGGACCGGTGGAGGGTACCGACAGCGTAGACGTGGTTTCCAACATTCATGCGGAGATTATCTCCATGAATGTAAAAGAGGGGGACCAGGTGATAAAGGGCCAGATTCTGGCAACGCTGGATCAGACGGATTTGGAGCGGGAGGTGGAGATTGCCCGAAATGCCTATGAGCTGGCGGCGGCGAACCAGGCAGAACAGAATAAGACTCAGGCCCTGGGATACGAGAAAGCAGTTCAGGATTGTCAGGCAGCCCAGGCCGACTATGACCGGAAGAGCCTGCTGTACGCGAACGGGGACATTTCCCAGGTGGAGATGGAGACGGCGGCCAACGCCCTGGCGGATGCCAGACGCCATATGGAGGAATATACGGTGGTAAACGGAGTAGGGACGGCGGATCCTTCCTACGAACTGCAGGTAAAGGCCGCGGCCTTTACATTGGAAAAGGCGCAGAAGGAATTGGAGAATACGGAGATAAAAAGCGCCATCGACGGCACAGTGGTCCGGGTTAACTCCAAGGTAGGCCAGTTTGCTGACAAGGTAGAGAATGATAAGCCGATTTTAAGCATCGAGAACCTGGAAGAGCTGGAGATGGAGATTAAAATCAGTGAGTATTCCATCGGAAAGGTGAAGGTGGGGCAGAAGGTACAAATCAGCGCCGATATCCTGAATGGAAAAACGGTGGAAGGGGAGGTTATCAAGATTTCTCCTACCGGAGAGGAAAAAGGCGGCGGCTCCACGGAGCGGGTAATTCCCATTACCATCGGCATCAAAGACAGCTCTTCGGGCCTGATTGCCGGGATTACGGCAAAGGCGGAGATCCTGATCCAGGAAGCAGAGGACGCTTTTGTGGTGCCTATTACGGCCCTGATTGACAATGGGGAAGGTACATATATCGCAACGGCCCAGGAGGGGAAGGTCCGCCGGATTCCGGTTTCCACCGGTGTGGACGGAGATGTGGAAATTCAGGTAATTCCTCAGGAAGGATATGAGCTGACCCAGGGGATGATGGTGATCACCAATCCGAATACGACGCTGACCGACGGCATGGATGTCACGATTATGTCTCAGGAGTAGGAGGAATGGCGAAAATGACAACAGCCGGAACAGGATTTGAAAGAGAAAGAAAAGACAAGGCTGAACCCCTTCTGCGGCTGGAGAATCTGGTAAAAATCTATGATACGGGAGCTTTGAAGGTGATGGGCCTTCACAAGCTGAGCCTGGAAATTTACAGGGGAGAATTTGTAGCGATTATGGGCCATTCCGGCTCCGGAAAGTCCACATTGATGAATATACTGGGGTGTCTGGACCGTCCTACGCTGGGCCATTATTATCTGGATGGTCAGGATACGGCAGGGCTGACGCCGGATCAGCTTTCAGACATCCGAAACCGGAAGATTGGATTTGTGTTTCAGTCCTTTAATCTCATTTCCCGTACGTCTGCCCTGAAAAACGTGGAGCTGCCCATGACTTACGCCAGGGTTCCCAAGGCGAAGCGGAGAGCCAGGGCAAAGGAGCTGCTTGAGCGGGTGGGGCTGGGAGAACGTTTGGATCACATGCCAAATGAAATGTCCGGCGGTCAGCGGCAGAGGGTTGCAATAGCCCGCGCTCTGGCTAACCGGCCCCCGCTGATTCTGGCAGACGAACCCACGGGAAACCTGGATACGGCCTCCTCTGTCGAGATTATGGAACTGTTTCGCCAGCTTCACGAAGAAGGGGCAACGGTGGTGGTGGTAACCCACGAAGAGGACATTGCCGCTTTTGCGGACCGGATTCTGCGATTTGGAGACGGGAAACTGTTAAGCGACAAGATCAACCGGAATCATCCCTGGGATCAGGAAAAGGAGGAAGCACATGCTGATTGAAAATATGCAGATGGCTTTTTTTGCCATCCGGATCAACAAAATGCGGTCCATTCTGACCATGCTTGGGATCATTATCGGAATCGGATCTGTCATTTCCATCGTTTCCATCGGGGACACCATGCGGGCCATGTTTGCTGATCTTTATAAAAATGTAGGTCTGACTCAGGCTTATGTCAGTATCGGTTACTGGGTTGATGATACGCGGCAGGGAGACTATTTTACTCTGGATGAAATGGAACAGGTGAAGGAAGCGTTTCCCGATGAGATCGCCTACATCGACAGCAGCGCCTCCGCAAGCGCGAAAGCGGTGTACAAGAGAACCAGCATTGATTTTTCCTATGAGGGAATCGACTGGAATTACCAGGACGTGCAGCCGGTGAATATGGTCTATGGCCGCTATCTCAACGAAGGGGATATTCTGGGGCGAAAGAAAAATGTGGTGATGGATACGGACAGCGCCTTAAAACTCTTCGGCGTGGAGGATGCAGTAGGCAGAACCTTCCGCACTACCCTTTACGGAACTACCGATGATTTTACGGTGGTGGGAGTCTACAGAAAGGAGATTAACGCGTTTCAGGCTATGATGATGGGGCAGTCGAAAAACGGCTCGGCCTTTATTCCCTACACCCTCTTAACATGGCCCAATGATTATTTTTATTCGCTGCATGTATATGCCAGGGAGGGAGTAAACCTAGACGATTTTTTCGGACAGCTTCAGGCATACTGCGCAAAGCTCCACTCCAGGAATCCGAACGATATGTATGTACAGACAGCCGTACAGGAAATGAATATGGTGGATTCCATAATGGGAGGCCTGTCGGCAGCAGTAGGAGGAATTGCGGCAATCTCCCTGGTGGTGGGAGGCATCGGTATTATGAACATTATGCTGGTATCTGTTACGGAGCGTACCAGGGAAATCGGAATCCGAAAGGCCCTGGGCGCCAGAACCAGGGATGTGATGGTTCAGTTTCTTACGGAATCGGCCATATTGTCCGCCTGCGGAGGCCTGATAGGCGTTATACTGGGCGTCAGCCTGGTGGCGGCAGGCGGGGCGGCTCTGGGAATGAGAGTGGTGATCCGCCCGTTGATAGTAATCATTGCGGTGGGATTCTCCGCAGTGGTGGGTATATTTTTCGGACTGTACCCCGCATCAAAAGCCGCCAAATCCGACCCCATTGATGCGCTCCGCTACGAATAGAGGACTGCCGAAAATATGTTACTGGCGCAGCATCCGATACCCGACCCCCACGTGAGTTTGAATATATTCCGGGTGGGCCGGGTCTTTTTCGATCTTTTTGCGCAGGGAGGCCATAAATACCCGCAGGGAGGCCACATCCCCCTCCCAGGAGCTTCCCCAGATCTCTTTTGTTATGTAGGCATGGGTCAGCACTTTGCCCGTATTTTTGGCCAGAAGACAAAGCAGTTTATACTCGTAGGGGGTTAAGTGCAGTTCTTTTCCCTCCAGCATGGCGTAACCGGCGGAATAATCGATGGTCAGGGCGCCATTGGTGAAGATATGACTTTCCGGATCCTGGTTTTTTAATACGTTCAGCCGTCTCAAGGTAACCCGGAGCCTGGCCCGAAGCTCGTCAATGGAGAAGGGTTTGGTCAGATAGTCATCGGCTCCGGCGTCCAGGGCTTCGATTTTATCCCGGTCTTCGCTGCGGGCGCTGATGACAATAATGGGCATTTGGGACCAAGTGCGAATTTTTTCAATAACCTGCACGCCATCCAGATCCGGAAGTCCCAAATCCAGCAGGACAATGTCCGGTTTGCCGGAAGCGGCGGACAGAATGGCCTGGGAGCCGTTTTCCGCCAGGGAAAAGGCGTAGCCGTCCATCTCCAGGGCGGTGGAAATCAGATTTTTTATTGCTTTATCATCCTCCACAATCAAAATATGGGCTTTAACCATGAATGTGAACCTCCTCTATAGGTAATGTAAAGGAAAATATACTTCCGTGGGGCAGACGGTCACGCAGAGTGATCTGGCCGCCGTGAGCCTGAACAATGGAGCGGCACAGAGCCAGCCCCAGCCCCATTCCCCTGCGGCTGTCGCCGGAGAGCGACTGGGCTGTGTAAAACATCTCAAACACCTTCTCCTGCTGCTCTTTTGGGATTCCCGGGCCGTCATCCGCAACCTCAATAACGGCGAATTCTCCCTTCCGATACCAGGAAATTGTAATATGGGAACCCTCCGGCGTATATTTTAGAGCGTTATTGACCAGATTGATGATAACCTGGATAATCAGCCGGGAGTCCATACGGGCCATGAGAAAGTCTTCCCGGCCGGCCATCTGGATAATGTGATCTCCCGTATCGCGGCTTACATGGCGAAGGGCTTCCGCCGCTACCTCCTCCACAAGCTCTCCTTCTATGTGAAGCTGCATAGAGCCGCCTTCCATGCGTGTGATGGACAGCAGATTTTCTACCAGCTGAATAAGCCATATAGAATCGTCATAGATGTCCTGGCAAAGCTTCTTTTTTCCCTCCGGAGTAAGAGAGGCGGCCTGGTTTAAAAGAAGGCCCGCATTCCCGGAGATGCTGGTAAGAGGGGTGCGCAGGTCGTGGGAAATGGAGCGCAGCAGGTTGGAGCGCAGCTGCTCCGTCCGGTTTCTGGCTTCCTCCGCCTGCCTTTTTCGGGAAAGATTCTCTTTATCCAGAGCCAGGATGCACTGCCAGAGAATGGACTGGATCAGGCTGGTTTCAAATTCGTCGGGTATTTCCTGTCCCAGACGGATTCCAATGACGCCATAGGAGTCAGAGCCGGATACCGGAAGGTACAGAAAAGAAACATCCGGGAGAAGCCCGGTGGTTGGTCCCGTTTTCCGGTTTTCCAGAAACGCCTTCCGGGCGGCGGCACGCTCCTCCAGGGTATAGGGAGAGGGACCTCTGGCGGCCTCCGGATCCGTGCTGTCCTTAAAAATTTCAGGAGGCAGGAGCCCCTGTTTACCTGGCTGGCAGTAGAGAGTATCCCTTCGCAGAAGCTTATTTAACTGGGCCGCAGTCAGACGCAGCAGATCCGTCAAATCGCTTTCCTTCTGAAGCAGCTGATTGGTCTCCAGCAGAATATGGGTCCGGTAAGCGGTTCGGGAGGCGATATAAAGACGCTCCTTGATTTTAGCTGCGAAGGTACTGGTGAGAAAGGCGGCCAGGAAGGTGACTGCCAGAGTGACCGCTGAGTCCAGACCCACGATTTTAAAGGAAAAGCGAGGAGAGGAAAACAAGTAGTTGTAAATGGCTACACTGGCTATGGAGGCAAAAAGACCGTACTCCCTGCGGGCGGTAACTACGGAGATCAACAGAACGCCCAGTATAAATATCGTAACCGTGTTGGTGCTGGAAAAGCCCAGATAAACCAGGAGCTCTCCCAGCAGGGAGGTCAGAATCAGAATCCATGCCGTCAGGCCCAGATCACTTCGGTTCAGCAGCTTTACCGGACGTCCGGACGGCAGCAGAAAGGACAGGATTCCATGTTTTTTCAACGGTTCAAGCAAAAGACGCACCTCCTTTTCGTTTCAGGCTGTGGACTTCAGTATAGCACAGCCCGGAGAGTTTGTGTAATCTTTATATAATCTTTATACCAAAAACGTTGTTATTATACTTTCTTTATGAGATACATGATAAGGTTAAGGCAGATTTTTACAGACAACATGCAGAACGAGGAGAGGAAAGATCATGAAATTTCTTGAAAAACAATCCCCCTCCAGAATTATTGCCGCCGGTTTCCTGGCGGTTATACTTTTGGGGTCGTGGATTCTAATGCTGCCCTGCTCCGTCCGGCCGGGGGTGGATTTACAGTACATTGATGCCCTGTTTACTTCCACCAGCGCGGTCTGCGTGACGGGCCTGATCGCCGTGGATGTGGGAGATACCTTTACTCCCTTTGGACAGGCGGTGGTGGCGGGCTTAATCCAGATCGGAGGCTTGGGCGTTACTTCCGTCGGCGTGGGCATGATCCTGGCCTTGGGACGGAAGGTGAACTTAAAGGAACGGCTTCTGGTGAAGGAAGCCATGAATGTTGACACCGGCAAGGGCATGGTCAACCTGGTGAAAAACGTGCTGAAGGTAACCCTTTGCTTTGAGGTGGCCGGAGCTGTTTTAAGCTTCATCTGCTTTTCTAAACGGTATGATCCTTTAAAGGCACTGGGAGTTAGCGTCTTCCATTCCATCGCCGCCTTTAATAACTCCGGCTTTGACAATATGGGAAACTTCCAAAATCTAATTCCCTATAAGGACGACGTGCTGTTAAATATGACTACCTGCGGCCTGATTATCTTCGGAGGCTTGGGTTTCCTGGTAATTGTGGATATTTTGAAGAAGCGTTCCTTCAGGAAGCTGGCGTTTCATTCCAAGGCGGTTATTGTGACGACGATTGTGCTGCTGACCTCCGGAACTCTTCTGATCCAGCTGACGGAGGACATTACCTGGATGGGCGCGTTCTTTACCAGCGTATCCGCCAGAACGGCCGGATTTTCCACCTTTTCTCTGGGCGATTTTACAAACGCCGGACTGCTGGCGGTGGCGGTGCTGATGTTTATGGGAGCGTCCCCTGGTTCTACCGGAGGCGGTATCAAGACCAGTACGGTATTTACCCTGTTCCACTTTATTAAGGGCGCGGCTACCAATCAGCCGGCAGGGGCATTCCACTACCGGATCAGCCAGGAGGCATTTTACAAGGCGGCCATCGTAACAACCCTTTCCGCGTGCGTCGTGGCGGTTGGAAGTTTCCTGGTTTGCATCATAGAGCCCCATCTTCCATTTATCGATGTCTTGTTTGAGGTGACGTCGGCGTTCGGCACCGTGGGACTTTCCACCGGAATCACTCCGAACCTGCTGCCTACGGCAAAATTCGTGCTGATTGTTATCATGTATATCGGGCGTCTGGGCGCTCTGACCATTGCGTCCCTGTGGGTATTCAGGCCTGATTCGGCCATTGCCTACCCGGAGGGGAACATTTCCATCGGATGATATTTGTATAGAATGTAACTGTTACGATAGAATGATAGCGGAGGATTTGAAAGATGTTTGGAAATAAGAAAAAAGAAGAGGACTCCATGTCCTATGGAATTATCGGTTTAGGACGGTTTGGAACAGCTCTGGCAACTACTCTGGCTCAGGCGGGCAAGGAGATTATGGTTCTGGACCGGGACGAGGAAAAGGTAAAGCAGATGCGCCTTTTGACGGAACACGCCTATGTGGTGCGCAACCTTCAGAAGGAAACTCTGGAGGAGACGGGAATCCAGAACTGCGATCATGTGATCGTCTGCGTAGGAACTCAGGTGGATGTGAGTATCCTGACCACCCTGAATGTAATTAATCTGGGCGTTCCCCACGTAATCTCCAAGGCCACCAGCGCCGAGCAAGGCCAGATTTTGGAGAAAATCGGGGCAGAGGTGGTGTATCCGGAGCGGGATATGGCGATTCGTCTGGCAAAGCGTCTGATCTCCAAGAGAGTGTTCAATCTTTTTGAGCTGGATGATAAGACGGATATCTCTGAGCTGCCGGTAGGAGGAACCATGGTGGGCAAGACGGTAGAAGGTTCCCAGATCCGAAAGGAGTATGGAATTAATATTATCGCCATCGGCCACAACAAGGCCATTACCACAGATATCAGACCAGATTATGTGCTGACTCAGGGAGATACCCTGGTGGTTATTGGAAACCGGGATAATATTAAGCGTCTGGGTGACGATATGGCGGAGTAAAATCAGATTTTTACCTTGAGAAGGGCGGTCCGGAAGGTACCGCTCTTTTGTTTTATTTTTCGTAAAAAAAAAATTACGTTTCATTAACCTTTCATTAACTCTATTGACCTTGGAGCGGCTCCATGTCCTAAAGTAGGCGTGTCTCAGGAAAGACAGATTTCCATGAACTGAAAGGAGATTGAAAGGATGAAAGGAAAAATGAAGCGTATTGGTATTCCATTGGCGGCAGCGGCATTTAGCGCAGGCTTGTCTATGGTTTCCTTCGGAGCAACTGGCTGGGTACAGGAAGATGGCGAATGGTGTTATTACAACTCAGACGGAAGTAAAGCAACGGATGAATTTAAGAAGTCCGGAGATAACTGGTTTTATCTGGATTCGGATGGGATCATGCTGAGAAGTTCTATTGTGGAGAAGGATGACAATTACTATTATGTCAATTCCGCAGGGGCAATGGTTTCCAACGAATGGAGAGAAGTGGAGAACGAGGACGGCGGAAGCGATGAGCCGGATACCTGGTGGTATTATCTTCAGTCCAACGGAAAGGCGGTGAAAGCCTCAGACAGCGGAGACAGTGTGAAAACCGTAAATCTGTCCACTAGTACGGGAAGCGCCCGGTTCATATTTGATGAAGAGGGCCATATGCTTACCGGATGGATCGATGAGGATGGAGAGATGCTGACAGATGAGGAGGCATGGAAAGAGGGACTTTATTACTGCGATCCGGAAAACGGCGGCCGTATGGTTCTTAATGGATGGAAATATTTGGAGGCTGAGGACGATGAAAACGATGACCGGGATGGGGACGGATACTGGTTTTATTTTCAGTCCAATGGAAAGAAAGTGAAGGATACGGATCAAAAGACAATTAATGGAAGAAAATACCGTTTCAATGAGTATGGAGCCGCGATATTCGAGTGGTTTGCGGATCCGGCCCTTTCCAGCAGTTCCACAGGGCTTTACTATAATTCTGAGGAGGAATGCTGGCTGTCTACCGGATGGTTTAAGGCGTATCCCGATGAGGATATAGATCCGGAAGGATATGAGGAAGATGAGCTGTACTGGTATTACGCCGATTCCAAGGGAGAACTGGCAGCTTCCGAGATTAAGACGATCAAGGGCCAGAAGTACGCGTTTGACGCATACGGGAAGATGCTCCATGGATTGTATAAAATTACTTTTGAGGAGGATAATAAAACCATAGCTGAGGCAGTGGAAATCGAATCAGAGGATGATCTTCCCGATGAAAATGAGGATGTATTCGTATACTATTTCGGAGATTCACCGAAAGAAGGCGCTATGAAGACGGGAACCTGCACTTTGGAGATTGACGGGGAGAAATATTATTACAAATTCCACACCTCCAGCAGCAAAAAAGGAGCCGGAGTCAACGGGATTGATGACGGAGTGATTTATATCCAGGGACGCCGCATGGAAGCTGAAGAAGGCACCAAATATGAGCCCTTCGAGTACGATGGAAAAGAGTATCTGATCAATACATCGGGCAAAATCATGAAGAAGAAAACCAATATCCGGGATGCGGACGATGTGTATTATTGTACGGATAAAGACGGAGTAATTATCTACTCAGGAGATGAAAAATATACGTCATAAAATGACAGCAGCCGTTCAGGACGGCGGGAAAACAAAACATGTGCCGTCCTGAAGGGGTTCAATCTACCGCTCCTCAACCACCTGAAAGAGGTAAAATTTTAGATAGTAAGACTCATCTGCCGCCCATAAAATGGGGTGATCCGCCGCCTGGGTCCGGTATTCCACCTGGCGAAGGCGACGGTGAGCTCCTTTGGCGGCTTCGCGGATGGTTTTCGTAAAGAGCTCCGGGGTCATAAAATGGGAGCAGGAACAGGTGGCCAGATAGCCGCCATTTTTCACCAGTTTTAGGCCCCGCAGATTGATTTCCCGGTAACCTTTGACTGCCTGGGAGACAGAGTTCCTGGATTTCGTAAAGGCGGGCGGGTCCAGAATCACCACATCGTAGCGCTCGCCGTCCCGCTCCAGCTGGGGCAGAAGCTCAAAAACGTCTGAGCACTGGAAGCGTACCCGGTCGGAAAGATCATTTAAGGCGGCGTTTTTCTCCGCCTGTTGTACTGCCAGTTCGGAGGCATCCACCCCCAGTACCCGAACGGCTCCGGCCAAACCGGCATTTAAGGCGAAGGAGCCGGTGTGGGTGAAGCAGTCCAGTACACGGCAGCCGGGAAGCCCGCGGCAGAGATTCTGAACCGCCAGGCGGTTATATTTCTGATCCAGGAAAAAACCTGTTTTCTGTCCGTCTTTAACATCTACCAGATATCGGACGCCGTTTTCCACAATTTCTACATTGGTATCAAATTCCGGGCCGATAAAGCCCTTAAAACGCTCCATTCCCTCCTGGAGACGGACCTTGGCATCGCTGCGTTCGTAGATGCCGCGGATGGCTATGCCGTCCTCAGCGAGCACCTCTTTCAGACAGTCCAGAATGACCGGCTTTAAGCGGTCAATTCCCAGGGCGAGGGATTCCACCACCAGCACGTCGGAGAATTTATCTACCACCAGACCGGGAAGAAAGTCCGCTTCTCCGAAGATCAGCCGGCAGCTTCCAGTATCTACGGTACTTTTCCGATATTCCCATGCGTTTCGTACCCGCATTTCAATAAAATCCTCATCGATCACCGTACTCCTTTTCCGCGACATCATCCGGACAGTAATTTTGGATCTTGTATTGATAAATCCGCGGCCAAGACAATATCCGTCAAAATCCTCCACTAAAACCATGTCCCCGTTTTCAAAATCTCCGATGATCCGATCGATTTCATTGTCGTATATCCACATTCCTCCGGCCTTTAAGCTTCGGCCTTCGCCTTTTTTGATCCGTACAACTGTTTCTCCCATCTGTCTAACCTCATTATTTCACAAGTCTTCTTAATATTTCTATAGAACGGGCGGCTTCCTCTTTTGGTACGCCGGAAAAAGCTTCAATGCTTACGATCCCGTCGTAATCCAGGCTGCGCAGCTTGGCGAAAAGTTCCTGGTATCTTTCTTCATAGGCCGGAAGAAGTCCTTTTCTTTCAATCCCTTCCAGCTGAGCCATATGTACGTGGCCGATCAAGGACGGATCCTGCTCCAGGTCCCTGAGAGATTCCCTGTTTATATCAATATGGTAAAGGTCACAGACAAGGGCCAGGTTCGGTCTGTTTACCTTTTTTACCAGCTGAGCTCCATGGTTCCAAGTAAGGCCATAGTTCGCCTCTGTAGGATTCAGATGTTCCCATAAAATCTTTATTCCATAAGGAGCGGCCACATCACAGAAAACAGAAAGGAACTCCTGAGCCTGAGAATCAGCCAAAGGCACATTGTATCCGTAAGGGAGACGCCTGCAGGCCGGGGAACCGATGCCGATAGCACCTGCTCCCAGTTTTGCGCCTGCTTCGCAAAGCTTCTTTGCATATTCCCTTGTCTTTTCCTCCGAACAGCCTTCTCCTACAATCGGAACCGATGCGGGAACTGCAGAATTAAAGCCGCAGCATTTCACCCTTCCTTCCTTTATCTTCTTTGCCATTTCATTCAGCCTGGAGGGTTCATATTCTACTACGTCCCTGCCTGCCAGCTCAATGTAGTCATATCCTAACTCGTCTAATAATTCATAATTGTCAAATGTTGTGCAATAGCCAAACTTCATTCTGCTTCCTCCTGTTTATTCCTTTTCTATGGATTATATCATAAAAATAGCTACGCTCAAATAGTGTAGAAAAAGTTTATATTGCAAGGCTGCAATAGTATTATTATAATTACCTTATCAGTGATAACCGTTCGATCATAACCTTTTCCTGGAAACTTCCAGGGGAAAAGAGGTATTTTATGGATACTCATTATCTCAATTATATTCTTACCATTGCGGACAAACGCAATATGACCAAAGCTGCCCAGGAGCTTTTCGTGTCTCAATCATCTTTAAGCCAATACTTATCTAAACTGGAACAGGAGTTAGGCACTCCTTTATTTTTAAGGGCCAAGGGAGAGCTGGTCCCTACTGCTGCCGGAGAACTTTACATAGCGGCTGCCAAGCA
>OLVT01000597.1_pt1 | contig 38258 bp, 27 predicted proteins | sample 1673241 | NCBI WGS metagenome assembly OLVT01 (sample SAMEA3178936, study PRJEB25190) | human gut metagenome | biome: human gut; feature: human-associated habitat; material: faeces | place: Austria | collected 2013 | reverse complement strand
GTTTTTGCTCAGCTTAGCTGTACCGCCGATTTGTGCTTCATACCAGGTATCACCAAAATCAATGCTTGTTCTGCCTTCAGGCTCGCCCTCTGCTGCAAAGCGGCTGTTGAATTCACCTTTAAACTCATGTGCTGCTGCCAGTTTTACAAAGTAGCTTGCCTTTTCAGTCTGTTGGCCAAGGCGGAAGCCTACGCGTCCTACCAATGTGTTAAAGGCATCTTGCTGTACCTGCATGCCTCTGCTCTTGCCCCAGGTGTCCAGGTAATCACTGTTTGCACTGTAATCCTTGCCGTTGATGCGTCCCAGTGTCAGCTCTACGCTCGGATCAAAGTAGAAACCGCTTTCATTTTCGAAACGCTTGCCATATTCTGCACTGATGCTGGTACCCCAGGTCTTGTAATCGCCGCTCAGCTTGTGACCATAAACATTGGCAACATCATAGTCATTTTCCATACGGGTATATTTGGCAATCAGGTCTACATACTGACCATCATTACCCTTCCAGGTACCATACAAACCTACGCTTGTATCCTTCAGATCAGCTTTGCCGCTGCCATAATTGGAATCACCATCGTTATAGGATACTGCCAAACCAACTGACCAGCCGTTACCTACAGCCTTATCAAAGCCTACCTGATAAGCATTGTATTTCAGATTAAGGTCAGTATTCTGACTGTCCATCTCGTATTTGCCGCCATAGTATTTAGCCCAGATGCCTGCATCACCATCATCCAGACGCAAATCACCCATGCGCTTCAGCAAGTCATTATTTTCGGCACGCCACATCAACGCACCGGAGGCCATAGCAGATTTTGCACCCTTCATCATAGCAGTTTCACTGCTGCCATAAATAATCTTCGTATCCGGCGTTCTGATAGTATCTGCTACCAGACTTGCCTGTCCGTTATCAGCAGAGAATTCAACATCTGCCAGCTTCATGCCGGCAGATGCAGCAGTTAATCCTTCTGCTATCTGCACATAACCGTCAAGATTAGCTTCCGCATTATCTACAGCACCCTGGTAATAAAGCTTGTTAGCAAGGCTGCTCAATACAGCTTTTGTTTCATCTGCTTTATGCACATCAAAACCGCTGTTGTCTGTTGTCAGCGTAACAGCAGAGCCTTCAGCAGCGTGATTAATAGTAAAGTTACCGCCAAGAATATTTGTTGCATCGTCCGCCGCATGCTTATAAATAACGTTTACATGACCGCCAAAATTCTCAATAGTTGTATCGACAACACCGTCATGCGTCATATCAACAGTACCTGCAGCTGCTTCCGTAGCACCGCCGATTAAGCTCTTTAATTTAGTAGGCTCCTCGGTATCATTAATGTTGTACCAAACAGCGCCGTTCTTGATAGTTGCATCAACAGCATTGTTCAAGGAATAGCCTTCCCAGGTTGCGCCGCTGTCCATCAGCAGTTTAGTAGCATAGGAAGCTTTGCCCATCCATTTAGCTTTATTGCCCATAAACAGACTGACTATACCATAATCGCCGGGTGTTACGCCCCAGCCGCCACCTGTGACAAAATTACCTACCCAATAGGAATCAGGTGTATTCAGGCCCACATTGATTTTACCCTTGGTGCCCATACCGCCGACAGTTGTGAAATTACCGACTATCTGCGTAGTATTGTTGCCGGCTGCAATAGCGTTACCGGTAGGAGAATCCTCATCCTTGATAACGTTAACATTAACAATGCCGTAATTTTGTGTTACAAATTCACCATAAGCACGGATAGCAGCATTTTCCGCACCACCGCCAAAATTCAGGCCAGGATTTTGCCCAGCTTTCGTCATAATAATTCTGCCGCCGCCAACATCAATAGTAGATGCAACAGCACTCAATCCTTCGGCCATACCAACACCGTCTGTAGTATCTGCTTCCAAATCAATCAAGCCGTCAACCTTCAGCCAAGAGCGTTCACCATTGGCACCATTCATAGACTTTATGACAGCGCCATTAGTGCTGTTAGTGGTACTGCCACGAACCGTGAGAACCTTTTTCTCTAAATTCTCACCGCCATTATGAATATAAAGCTGACCGCCGCCATTCACAAACAACGCCGCTGTCTGAGCACCTTCATTACTTACAGCTTTAACGGACATAGCTCCGGCGTTGAAAATTTCAACCTTGCCGGTAGCACCTACTGCAGCAATGCCGGTCGTACTTTGGTCGGTAGCTATATTTAAATCCATACTATGACCATTCAGGTCAACATTCACATTCTGCTGATTATAACCGCTGAAAATACCGGAGCTGAAGGTATACAGCCAAGGCCCTGCTACTAATTTATTACCTTCCGGATCAACATTGATTTTAATATCCTTGGTAAAAACATAGTTGCCGTTGTCGTATACACCTGCATCCTGATATTCTTTGGTCAGAGAAACATCACCAATTATAGCCTTGGTAAATTCTACGGCACCCTGTTCCGCAGGCTTAACGTATTCATTAACCTTGCTTTCCTTGCCAAGATAACCCTGACCTGTAGTATCATCAAAGCTCATATCGGCAAAATACTTGCTGGCAGAGCTGGTTGTAAGACCTTCCGCAATACTTACGGTACCATTTAAATTTCTTTCGCCGCTTGCATAGCCTGTATAATAAATTTTGTTTGCCAAAGCGTTAAGTGTTGCCTCTCTGGCAGCTTCTGTATTCAGGTTGGCATCATAGTCAGTAAAAACATTGAGAGCACTGTTCTCTATAGCTTTTTCAATAGTGAAATTGCCACCTAAAATTTTTGACGGATCATTCTTGTCATGCTCATAAGCTACGTTAAACAGATGGCTGTCAAATTTCTTGATTGTAACATCACCGCTATCGGCACTTTGATGCAACATACCGTTAATACCGCTAAAATTATTCAATACTGTATTGGTACCCTTATTGCCTGCGTTAGCTGCAGTATTATTCCATACGGCACCATCATTCAGAATCATCAGCACATTGCCGAATTTTCCGTCTTCCTTAATTACACCGTTCAAGTACGAATCATTGCCACTCAAACCTAAGTAGACAATATTTTTTTCATTGTCGCCGACAAAAACGTCGCCACCTATCTGAGTACCGGTACCCAATACCACAGCACCAGTCTGACTGTTCAAGCCGCCGACTGAATTTGCGCCATAAAAAACCTTGCCATAGGTATTATAAATTGCATAACGCTCACTACCATCAGTCGTCGGAATAAGCTTAATAGTACCTCCTTTTTTTACAGTAATGGCTTGATTATTATAGTTAGGAGTATTGTGTACAGGTGCAACAACTATACCATTGCCATCAGAAATAATATTACCCTTATGGTTCAAGGTTATTTTGGCATGATTACTGTCCACAAAAAGTCCTGCACTGTTTTCCAGTACATCAGCAGCTTTTTTATTGCCACTTACTGTGATATTTACGTCACCATTAACCGTAATACCGCTATTGTTATAAAATTTATTGTCTGTTGTCATTCCCTCAGGTGTAGATACAGCTATACCATAAGCACCATTAGGATTATCCACTTTAATATTCAGGCCATCGGTAGCAGTTAAAGTAATAGTTCTGGTCTTATTATCAGTAGCTGCACGCCAGATACCATAAGATTTTTTTGTATTGTCGACATCAGCATTGACATTAATGTTCAATTCTTTTATTGCACCATAATTACTGCTGCCAAACTGCAGAGTGCCAAGACCAGTGGTCTGCAAAATACCGGCGCCGATATTATCACCGGAGGCTTTAACACTTAAAGTCAGCTTATTAGCAGGAGCTGTAATGCAAATATTGGGGCTGGTCTTTCCCTGCACCATATTGACCGCTGCCGCCTGCACATTATAAGCTTTACTGTTCAAATCCTGAATAGTGAAGGGTATAGCAGCACCGTCAACAGTAATACTGCTATCCTTGGTAAATGTATAAACGTTGTTATTCTTAGAAGGCACTTCCAAAATACCGCTGTAAGCAACATCTTTTTCAATGTCACCGGTAATCGGAGCCATAAAATCAGCCTCTGTTTGTTCAGCACTTGTAACACTCATCAGACTGCAGCCTAAAGCTACGGCAATACCTAAAGCTAATTTTTTACTTCGAATCCAAGATGATTTTGCCATAATAAACACCCCTTGCAAAAACACCGGACAAAGATAATAACAACAGGGCGTCCATCTCCCGACTGTCACTTCCTCTATCATAAAGCAGTCCACTCTCACATCAACCGCTTATCAGGAATCAAAATATTATTTTATAAATGCTTAACTAAACTTGAACATATCACCGACAATATTCTTTTGTTGCCTGACTTTTATTTTCAACATGCCTCATATGTAAATCCATGCTCAACTAAATTATTTTTTCCAGATTGCTTCCATAATATTGCTGTACTGCGCTTCCAGAAATTTCAGTGCTTCACCGATAATTGCGTTCAGCAGCACCGGATTAAAGGTATTGTTTTCTGCGGTAATGCAGGCATTCAGCATGAAATCGCCCTTTTCGGAAACTGTAAATTTAAAGGGACGTACATTGTTGTTCATGTTGTTGATAGCTGCAGCCAGCTCCGGCAGCTTTGCTTCCGGAATTACCTGCGGTGCAATCTGAACCTGTAAAATAATATAAACACTGTCATCCATCAACACAGCCATCGGCAAAATCTGTCCTTTTACTTCCATACGGCTACGGAAAATTGTGGTATGACGCTCATCTTCAATTTTTTGTACGTCAAAGCAGTCTATTTTGTTATCGGTCAGGAATTGCTGCATTTTTTCAATTTTATCTGCACGCTTCTGCTCCATATCCAAAACTTTAGTCTCTTTAGTCTCTTTAACTTTTTCTGTCATTTTAAAGTCTCCTTTAACATTTTTATTTAAGAGGGCGTCGGCGCTACGGCCGCCGCCCCACTTAGAACATTTTTATGCTGCTCGCATACCCCAAATCTTAGAAGCTCCAGCGCAAGCCTGCATCCAACCGCCAGTCATTGCTGCCGGTATCGCCGCCGAATTTCTTCTCGAAGGTAGCATATACATAAGAATTATCATTTACCTTCATGCTGCCGCCCAGTTGCCATTCAAACCAGGTTCCGCCAAAATCAACTGCTGTGCTGCTTGTAGGCTCATTTTCAGCTGCAAAGGTTGTAGTAAAGTCACCGCTAAATTCATGTGCCAATGCAAATTTCGTATAGAACATTGCCTTGTCAGTTGTTTTTCCCATGCCCAGACCAATACGTCCGATTGCACTGGTAAAGGCATCCTGGCTGACATACATATCCTTCTTCAAGCCTTTGGAGTCGAGGAAGTCGCTGGCTGCACTATAGTCAGCTCCTGCCACACGTCCAACAGTAAATTGTACGCTCGGATCAATGTAGAAGCCGTTCTGCATCTGCATTCTGCGACCATATTCAGCGCTCAGGGACAGCCCCCAGGTATCATAATCGCCTTCCAGCTTATGGCCCATGTCATTGTAAACTGTATAATCATTATCAAGCTTACCGCCTTTAACGATTACATCAGCATAATGTCCCTTGTCGCTGTTCCAGCTGCCATATACTGCCAGGCTGACAGCCTTGCCGTCACCATGACCGCCCATTTCGTAGGTGTTCTTGCCCTTGTTATAGCTTACAGCCGCACCAAAGAGCTTGTTGTTATCCAGTTGCTTGTCATAGCCTAACTGATATGCATTAAAGCTTGTGCTGTACTTGGTATTCTTAGCATCAAAGCTGTTCTTACCACCGTAGTAACGTGCCCACAGACCGCTTTCCTCATTAGCCAGACGTACATCACCCATGCGCTGCAGCATATCGCTGTTTTCACTGCGCCACAGCAAAGCAGTGGAAGCCATGGCGGATTTAGCGCCACGCATCATAGCTGTTTCACTGCTGCCGTAAATAATTTCCGGATCAGTACGCTTAATGCTGCCATCCTTATAATTGCCCTGTCCATGCTCTCCGTAGTTAATATCGCCGTAAACCTTAACCTTCGTCAGGCCTTCGGCAATTTCCACATGACCGCTCAGATTATTCGGATTGCTGCCTGCATCTGCGTAATACAGTTTCTTGCTCAGCTCACGGAAGAGCTTTTCAATATTATCAGTTTCGGTATAGCTGAGATTATCGGAATTATCAGTTCTTAAGGTAATGCTGCTGCCTTCAGCTGCTTTATCAATATTCAGCGAACCGCCGCCGAACTTGATATTATTCAGGGTGTTGCTTGCTGTATCCTTATCAGCAGTATGCTTGTAGTTGACAACAACGTTTCCGCTGTAATCACCTACATCAATATTACCTGCGTTAGCATCAGTCTGATTAATAATACCGCCATTACCCTTCAGGCTGCGCAGCTTGCTGTTGCCGATATTATTCCATTGAGCCTTGCTGCTGTTCAGATGCAGATTAACGTTATCTCCGTCAGCATTACCGGTCCAGACACCCATATCAGCATAAATATTGATTACTGCGTCACCGACAGTACTTACATCACCTGTAAGCTTGCTATCTGCGGTACCCAATCCGATATCTACGCTGCTGCCGGCCGTTGCCAGAACGTTGCCGGTAATATCGGTAAGGATGCTTCCTGCCGCATTATTATTGGCATTAATGCTGATTTTACCTTTATTGTCTGCAGTTACATTACCTTTAACAGTGCCGCCGGCAAGCTCAATGCTGCCTGCATCTGCTTTCACTGCATCGCCACTGCCTACGGTGATATTTGTCAAACCATCTGCTTTAATACCGCTGCCTGCGCCATTAGCAATAAACGCACTGTCTGCAGTTACAGCGCCTGTATTATGCAGGATAATTTTGCCGCCGTTTTCTGCCAGTAAAGCCTGACCTGTAGCCTTAATATCAAGCTTATCAAGATTCTTGAATTCAACGGTAATCGCATCTGCTTTCACAGCATCAGCACCGGAATTCAAGCTCATGCTCTTATTATTAAGCTGCAGCTGCAAATCTCTGCCTGCTCCGACAGAAGTACCTGCGGTAGTAATAATGCTTCTATCCTTGCTGAAGTTGTAAACAGCATTATCTGTATGCAGTACGCCGGCCAGCTTATACTCTTTATCCTGTTTCCATTCGCCGGTAATCTGACTTGTAAAGTTATCTTTTGTCTGTTCTTCCGGATAGGTTACATTCGGAGTAACACTGCCATCCTTAAGGCTGCCCTGACCAGTCGTCTTATCATAAGCAATATCACCGGTTTGTTTAACAATAGAGCTTGCTGTCAGACCTTCTGCCAACTTAACATAACCGGTAAGATTCCGCTCGCCGGTAATATAACCAGTGTAATACAGCTTATTAGCCAAAGAATTCAAGGCATTGGCAATGCTGTCCTCATCACTGAAGTCTACACCGCTTCTGTCCGTCAGCATGGTAATCTTGCTATTGGCCGCTGCCTTAGTAACAGTAAAGTTACCGCCGTATACTTCGCCCGGATTACTGCTGTTGTGCTTGTAAATGACTGTTGCGTCACCGCTGTAGCTGCCTATGGTTACGCTAGCTGCAGCGTTGGTCATGTCAACTATACCATTAGTACCGTTGAAGCTCTTCAGGCTGCTTGCACCGCTGTTGTTCCAGGTACTGCCGTTAAGCGTGAGAGCAAAGTCTGCACTAGTGCTTGCACCGTTCCAGATACTGCCGTTTGTCAAAGTTGCACTGCCTGCGGCATTAGCATTGCCATTCCACTTGCTGTTGTTGGCAGTAAGGCTCAGACCTGCGCCGCTGTTGTCACCGCTCCAGCTGCTGTCTGTCAGGTTTACTGTTGCGTTGCTACCAGTGTTCGCGCCGTTCCAGCTTGCGCTATTGCTCAATGTAATGTTAGCTTTTGCACCGCCGTTAGCTCCTGTCCAGGTGGATTTATCTGCCTTTACAGTTACTCCGTCTGCTGTATTGCCTTTGCTCCAGCTTGCGCCGTTGGTCAAAGTTACATTTGCATTCGCGCCGCTGTTCGCACCATTCCATGTAGAAGCATCCAGCTTAATCATGCTGCCTGCACCACTGCTGTCGCCTGTCCAGGTTGTGCCGTTAGTCAGTGTCGCGTTCAGCTTGCCGGTATTCGCTCCGTTCCAGCTGCCCTTGCTCAGGCTCATGGTAGTGTTGCCGCCATTGTCGCCAGTCCAGCTTGCACCTTCCTTGAAGCCCAGCTCTACGCTGCCGTCGGCATCTGTTGTAACATCTCCGTCCAGCTTGCTGAGGTTCTTGGCTGTAACCTTCGCACCCTTGCCATTAGCAGTAATGTCGCTGCCAATGGTGGTATCTGCAGAATCAATCGTTACTGCTGCATTTGCGCCGTCAGCATTTACTGCACCTGTAACAGTCGTAGCTTCGCCGCCATTAATACTTACGCTGCTGTTTGCACCATTAGCGCTCACTGCACCGTTGACCTTCGCAGCCTTCGTTGCCTTAATATTTACGACATTATTTGTGCTTACGTCACCGTTCAGCGTTGCATTAACTGCAGTAATCTCTACCTTGCTGTTTTTGGCGTTGATTGCTTTTGCACCCTTGACTGTCAGGTTGCCTGCATCCTGAACTGTCAGCGTACCGCCGGTTGTTGCGATACCGTCACCGCTGTTGGCAGTAATAGTCATATCGTGGTTGTTCAGCTTCAAGGTAGTATCTTTGGCTGTAGCAACTGCGCTGCCAGCGGTCGTAATCGTGGTTGCATCTTTCGTGAAGTTATAGATATTGTCAGTATCAGGGAGTACACCCGCATCCCTATATTCCTTGTCTGTTACATAATCACCGGTTACAGTTGTTTTAAAATCTGTCTTAGCCTGTACATTAGGAATGCTTGTACCATAATCAACGGTTGCTTTATCAAGGCTGCCCTGACCGGTTTTACTATCATAACCAATATTACCGGCAAATTTAGTTGCTGATGCAGACGTAAGTCCCTCAGCAATTTTTACATAACCATCAAGATTTTTTTCACCTTTTAAGTATCCGGTATAATACAGCTTATTAGCCAAAGCATTCAAGGCGTCATTGATGGCATATTTATTGGTAGTTTCCAAACCGTTAGAATCAGTCAGCAAAGTAATGCCAGAACCGTTAGTCGCTGCGCCAATTGTAATATCGCCACCATTGATTTTGGTAACATCATTTGCATCATGCTGATAAACAAACGTAGCCTTACCATTATATTTATTAATAGTGAGATTTCCTGCAGTTGCATCCGTCATATCAACTGTAGTACCGCCACCGACCGCCACAGCTGCAGCCTTTCTCATTTTGCTGACACTGCCGGCATTAAAGCTGTCAAGAACATTATCTCCTTTTAGTTGCCAAAGGCTGTCACCATGCATATTCAGCGTACTGCCGCTACCAATGACATTACCGCTCCAGCTGCTGCCATTATTCAGAGTTACAGAAGATCTGTCACCCCTGATATTTCCCTGATAAGCAGAATTATCAAGTGTGAGCTGCAAATCGCTGCCACTGCTGTCACCGGTCCAGCTTGCCTTATTTTTCAGGGTAACAACAGCCTTACTGCCATCATTTTTACCATTCCAAGCGGATGCATTCAGCGTTACATTAGTTCCCGCGCCCTTATTATCACCGGTCCAGGCAGAATCGGTTGCATTAACCACCATATTGCTGCCGCTGTTGTTGCCAGTCCAGCTTGCTTTGTCTTTCAGAGCCAGATTTACATTGTCACCGCTGTTATTGCCATGCCAATCGCCTTTTTCTAAAAGGAAGTTTTTATCTGCATCAGTGTTATCGCCCTCGGGAGTTTCAGTCTGCACACTGATTTTTTCACCCAGGCTTCCCTGTCCAGTGGTATCGCTATATTTAACACTGCCTGCATATTTAGCTGCGGAAGCTGCTGTCAGACCTTCAGCAATCTGTACCTGCCCGTCCAGATTTCTGCTGCCATTGACATAATCTGTATAATAAAGCTTATTGGCCAAAGCATCGAGAACCTTATTAACAGTTGCTTCAGAAGATGTATTTACGCCGCTGCTGTCCGTGCGCAAAGCTACAGCAGAGCCGGTTTCAGCAGTCTTCACCGTAAAATTGCCACCCAAAATATTTTCCGGGTTACTGTTATCATGCTCATAAATAACCATAGTATTACCGCTGTATTTGTCTATGGTTATATCCTTGCTGCCACTCTTCTGGAAAATAACGCCTGCAGCACCTGCACTGCCACCTGTAAGTTTGCTGATATGGCTTGCTCCATTGCTGCCGACATCTTCATTATCCTGCGCATAACGTGTATTATTGGCCTGGTTTATCCAGCTTGCACCGTTTTGCAGCCACATATTGACCGTACCGCCATTATCTACAATGCCACGCAGATAGGAATCACCTGTAGTCAATGCTACATTTACCGTACCTGTTTTCAACGCGAAGATATCGCCACCAAGCTTAACGCTGTTATTGCCGGCCGCTGTGCCATCTTTACCGGTATTGACGTTAATGGTTCCCTGATATGCACCCAAAGTATAGTAACCATAATTCATACCCTTAGGAACATTAATCTCGCCACCGCCAATAGATACCGTACTGTTCTTGGCATTCGTTGTAATACCATTGCCATACACATCCATATCAGCAGTACCGCTGACATCTACACGGCTGTTTTCTACCTGCGCAAGAATACCTGCGTTGTTAAAACGCGACAACACATTATCTGCATTTATAGGAATACCCCATGTTTCGCTGTCAGCGCCCTTTATAGTCAGATTGCCGTTAATCGTAATTGTGTTGGCAACATCAGAAGCATAGCTGGCTTCACCCCAACGGTCTGTTTTCTGTACAGCAACACCATTACCGCCGTAACTACCGTTCATAGAGATATTAACATCTCCGTTAACAGTAATCTTGCTGGCAGCCGATTTGCCGGCATCATTCATGATAGCATTATTCAAGGAATTACCATTCACAGCGCCAATAGTAATAATATTCAGCTTACCTGCATTAATAGTAATATTCTTACCATTGCCGGCATAAACACCGACAGGTGTAGCAACACTGTTCTGTACCTGCAGCTGCAAAGTATTGCTGCCGGCGTTGACAGTAACATCATTACCGTCATGCGCATAAACAGCAGCCAGAATATTATTGCTTAAATCAGCCTGTGTTTTCCATGCATTAGGCTTCAGGCTGATAGTTTTATCAGCAGTAAAGGTATAAACACTGTTATCACTGCTGACACCGCTGTAAACGGAACTGTCAGCATCTGTGCCGCTGATGCGTTGGAAATAATCGCCTGTTTTACTATTGGCATTGATGTTGACAATCTTGGTTGTAGTCACGGAAGGAGATGTAAGCCCTTCTTCCCGTGAGGTTGTCAGCAAAGCCTTGTTGCCGAAAACAGTATCACCGGAAAGCAAGGAAACAGAGTTAAATGTATGGTAGGATGTGTTGCCCGCCAGCTCATAGGCACTCCAGGTATAGGTAGGCTTAGAAGCGCCATCGGTATAAACTACGATATTATTGCCAAATTCTCCCCAGACACGCTTAGTATAATATTCGGCAAACAGCTTATTGAACCAACCGGTGCCTACACCGGTATTGCCGCCGCCCTCTGTACTGCCTTCAACAACAATTTCCCAATCTACAGGGTTATCAGAGCTCAGATTAGCCACTGTAGTTTTATAAACCTTCAGATTACTGCCGCCGCCACCGGTTGCCAAATTATATGCCAGGATATAGGCGGTACCATTAGGCCAGACAGTCATATCACGAAAATCAAGGCCATTACTCTTGACGTTTTCCGGCAATACTACAGATTTAGATTCCTGATTCAGAACATTATTGTTAATCGTGGCCAAAGTTATAGCAGATTCACTATTGCCGTGTCCTACATATTGGTAACCGCCGATACCTGTATGCAGCAGTATATCATTATAATTGTTCAGTTTAACTGAGTCAGGATTACGTGCACTGCAGGTATAATTAACATATTCCAGACTACCGTCATCCTTTATCTGATATTGCATAATTATACTGTCATCATAAGGATCATAACCACCCTTAGGATTGATGCTGACAACTACATAAAGCTGTCCGTTTTTGACAACCATGCCTTCGCCATGCACCCAGCCCGGAGAACTGTAACTCATGCCGCAGTACTTATTAAGATCCTCCATCAGATTACGGGATTTGCTGACCTCTTCGGTCAAAACATTCTTATCGTACTTTACAACGCCGATAGTACCTAAATCATAATCACCGACATAGATATATCCATTATGACCGGCTGCGGAATGCGGGTTGGCACCTTTGGTAATGATGCCGGATGGATAAACCTCATCCTTACTCCAGGTTGTATCGGCACCGATTACTTTAGAAGGAATCAAATCAACTGTACTATAATTATACTGACGCAGCAAAAACATGCTTTTGCCATCCAGCACAAAGCTATATGTGCCGGGATCCTTATTCAAGGATTCAATTACTGCTACATTTGCTTTGCTGTCAACCTTATCGGTAACACGTGAGCCGGTAATAGCAGTCATATTGCTGGCACCATAGTTAGAAGGAACAGTTATCAGCAGATTGGCTGCAAAAGCGCTACCGCCAATCATCCATCCGCCCATTATCGAGGCTAAAATCGCCGCCTTTTTACTTTTACTGAACTTACGCATTGATAATTCCCCCTTTAGAACTGATAACGCGCTGTAACATAATATGTGCGGCCCTGTATCGGAAATTCCGGATTAATATAGCCGGGAACCATAAAAGCTGCATCACTGCGGATTTTAGATTTAGGACCTTTATTGAGAATGTCATTGCAGCCAAATGTCAGCTGCCAATTTTTCTTCGGCATCCACTTCAGGCCGCTATTCATAACAAACAGCGAGCATACCGGCTTGCCGGACAGATACGGTGACAGCTTGCCACTCGTTGCTTTATTGTAATAAGTGAAGTATTCATCTGTGTAATGTCCTTCGGCAAAGACAGAGAACTTCTCTGAAGGTCTGTAGGTCAGGCGGATATTCCCCTCCCATTCCGGCTGGTAGGTCGGCCATACCGGAGCGTATTCACCAAACTGCGTAGCCGTATGCTTGTTATAGGCGCTGGTATTAAGGTAAGTTACCTGTAAATCAAGATCGAATTTATTCCATTTAAAGCTGCTCTGCAATTCAATGCCATGAGATTTACCCTTATTATCATTAAAATAAGACCAATAATCCTTGCCTGCACGCTCCAACTGCAGCATATTGGTAGAATCGCGCCAATAATAAGTCAATGTAGTAGAGTTATCTGCTCCCAACAGCTTGTTATTCATAATCGCGCTGATATCAAACTGCTTGCCTTCCTCCGGCACAGGGAACATTGCACCTTCACCATTATGATTCCGCGGAGCAGGCAGGATGCCGGCACCGTCACCGGCAATTTCCGCCATGTTCAGCAAACGGTAATAGGTTCCGCCCGTCATACGCAGAGTAAGGTTTTCATTTACTTCTTTCTTCAAAGCCAGCTGCCATGTTGCCTTACCCTTGGTCTGCGAATCCTTAGGATGAATCCAGCTTGCCTGTCCATCGGTAAAGCGCTTGCCATCACTGAAGCCGGTAATTTTCGATTGGTTATAACGTACACTAGGCGTAAAAATCCAGGTACCTTCTTTATCTAAGGTAATAGAATCCTGCATCTGTACATTAAACAGCTCCTGCTCATAACGGTTACGGATTTGAGCGGAAAGGAAATTCTGACTGGCCTGTCCACCTAAAATTTTAGCCATGTTGGAACCGTCTATATCCAAGCCTTCTTTGGAATAGTTAATCAAAAAGTCCAGCATATTGTTATCGTTCAGCTTGTAACCGCCATCAATCTGAGCTGTGTATTTGTTAGATTTATAACGGCTCCATTCGCGCAACGGCTGGTTCTGCATATCCCATTCACTGTTAGGATACGCAGTATTGATATGCTCGGCCCGATATTTTTTATTCTGATACATGTAGTCAAGCATCCAGCCCCATTCAAGCTTGCCAACCTCCTGACGGTTCTGCAGCATCAGGCTGGCACTGTTCTGTTTCTGTCTGCGGCTGTCATAATAATATCTGTCGCTCAAATCAACGCCATTATTATAAACCGCCGCATTAACATCACCCAGCCATACACTGTCCGGCATATGTCTGTCCAAGGTATCATATGTGCCTTTGATAACCCAGTTTTTATTTTGCCATTTTACAATCGTACTGGTCTTTTCATAATCATTATATTTTCTATATCTGGTAGCATTTTCTGCTTCCTTCTGTTTTTGTTTTAATTTTTCCAGCGATTCTTTTCTGCCTGCCTGATTTTTATTTTTATCAGGATCCGCATCGTTCGTCCACTTATCTATATTATTCTGAACTACTTTATCGCCATACTCTTTAAGGATTTCTTCCTTGATTTCAGGTGTAAGAACACCTTCGCCGAAGGAACTGCCGATCCAGTCATATTGCAGCGCCTCATGCCAGTCACTGTCATCATAGCCTCTTTTAAGGTACTCATCCTTAAGACCTCTGTCTACCACCTGTTGTTCAATTAAATACAGATTGGAATTGCCGACATCTTTTTTCGCATATTCATACCTGTTGTCATAAATAGCATCCTTCAGGCTGTCGCTTCTTACAAATCCCAACCAGGCATCATTATTTGCTTTATAGTAATCTATTTGTTCCTGCTGCAGATTTATTACAGCACCTTTGGTCATATAATCTATGGTTTCATTATTAAAATTATCGATTACTTTCTGCTGACCTGCTATCTGCTGCTCACCATATGGCAAATATCTTTCCGCAGCATAGTTTTTATACTTGAAATCTCCGTCGCTGGATTCATAGTTAGTGCCAACCATTAACGAACCATCCCCCAGAGGAGCTGTTATTTCCATAGAGCCTCTTTTGCCACCATAAGAGCTTTTGCCAACTTCCAATGATACATCTGTCGTTTCCGGCTTTTTGGTAACAATGTTGATAACACCGCCCATAAAAGTACCGCCAAAACGGCTGGGAATATAACCGCGGTAAACCTCAATACGTTCTACGTTTTTTACAGGAATTGTCGAAAGGTCAACCGCAGTATCACCGCCAAGGTTAGCCAATACACCGTCAATAAAAATGCCGACCTGCGCAGCAGTGGAGCCACGCATCGTCACCGTTGTATACTGTCCCTTGCCGTTTACCTCACGCACATGCACGCCGGGCACGGTCAAAAGCAAGTCAGGCAATGATTTCTGCTCACCCTTGAATTCATCAGGACGCACAATGTTTACCGTACCGGGAGAAAGCTTGCTTTCCCAATCAGGACGTTTTGCTTCTACCGTCATAGCATCAAGGCTAAAGTCCATCAATGAGTCATCCGCATCATTGCTTGCTGTCTGCGCAGTATCAGTTGGGGCTGCGTATGCAGCAGGCAGAAATTCTGTAAGAGAGCATCCCAGAGATACAGCAATTGCCGCAGCTAAAATATTTTGGCCATGAATATTTTTCACTAAAATCTCCTCCTTAACCCGGAAATTTATCATAAACTAAAAAAAAAGACTTAATTTTAAAATGAAAAGACTTAATTTTAAAATGGGCATAGTAGTCCCATTATAAAATTAAGTCATCAGATTAATTTTATATGTCTTCAGCTGCAATCCGACTTTACGGTCTCCTGTGCAGGTAAGCTAGAGCTATTTGGCGTGCTGAAGTACATGATGTATATTTTTTTATTATATTAAACCATGTGTTTAAAGATCTGTTTTTTAACAGTTAGCACGGGCATCATTAATTTTACCTTGATGCGCTCTGGCTCCATCGCGCCGGCGCAGCCTTAAAAGCTCACCTATAAGCGTCAGCAAATACTCACGCGGTATTGTTACATATGTTTCGTCGCATTTTGAAAAATGATTAAATCTTGCCTTTAAATCCTCATACTTCATAATGAATCCTCGTCCCCCTTTTAGGCACACGAAAGCAATTGCTCTTATCCGCCTGTAAATCGCAGGTTCAATGGATATCTTAAACAAACAGCGCTTTGACTCAAGATCTTCATGTCTCCATCCCTGTGCGAAAGGTATAAGCTGCGGCAATCAGTTTATATGATGAAGGCACTCCCTAATACAATTGCGGTACAGTGCCGGATTCTCACCATGCTTCCCTATTTGTTTAATATGTTTTTAACTTTTTATTATACGCGGAACAATAAATGATATCAGTTTGTAATCTATTTGCTTTTCATTTATCTCTATTTGCTTATTGATTGTTTGTATCATTTGCCGATTTAATTATAACATGCGAAATATTCTTTAGTTAAGAAAGCTCTTTGGATACTTTTTTTATTTTATTTACAAAACTCTCAGTAAAACAACACCATGAGCTTTTTCTGTTAACTGCATATTCTTGAACATCATCACTTATTTACTAATTTACAATTAAGCAAACTTCTGCAGCAAATCATCTTTTCCTAAAATATCAAAAATGTCAAATAGCAGATAAACCGTAACGGAAAACCTGCTATCCGACATTTTTTGAGAGGAGTTGATGAGTTTTTTGAAAAGGAGTATTTAAAGCCTGATTCTACAAGCTTTATACAAAACTAAAAGTCAGGGGCTTTAAATCTTAGAAGCTCCAGCGCAGGCCGGCATCAAGACGATATTTTTGCTCTACATCTCCGCCAAAGCTGCAGCCATAGGTTGCATAGAAGGTGTTGGCAGCACTAAGCTTCGCAGTCACGCCAACCTGTGCTTCATACCAGGTATCGCCAAAGTCAAGGCTTGTTTTACCGCCCTGTTCGCCTACTGCACGGAACGCACTGTCAAAGTCACCGCTGAATTCATGTGCTGCTGCCAGTTTTACAAAGTAGCTTGCATTATCAGTTGTCTGGCCTACACGTACGCCCAAGCGAGCGATGCAGCTGGTGAATGCATCCTGTGCAACATCCATATTCTTATTCTTGCCCCAGGCACTGAGATAGTCGCTTGTTGCAGCATAGTCCTTCGCAGCAATACGGCCTACAGTCAGCTCTAAGCTCGGATCAACATACAAACCGTTTTTGCCTTCAAAACGTTTGCCATATTCTGCGCTCAAAGATGCACCCCATGTTTTATAATCGCCATTCAGCTTATGACCATAAGCATTGCGTACATCGAATTCATTTTCCAGGCGAGTGTATTTAGCAATCAAATCAAGATATTGACCGCTATCACCCTGCCAAGTACCATACAGTCCCAAGCTTGTACCCTTAATGTCGGCACGACCGTTGCCATAGGAAGAATTGCCATCATTGTAGGAAAGAGCCACGCCTGCTTTCCAACCGTTTCCTACTTCCTTATCATAGCCAACCTGATAAGCGTTATATTTCAGATTCAGGTCGGTATTTTGCGCATCCATGCTATATTTGCCGCCATAATACTTAGCCCAGATGCCGCTTTCATCTTCGCTCAGACGCAGGTCGCCCATACGCTTCATAAGATCATTGTTTTCCGCACGCCACAGCAAAGCAGCAGAAGCCATGGCAGTCTTAGCACCCTTCATCATAGCGGTTTCTTTATCGCCGTAGATTACTTCAGGATTCTTTTTGTTTTCCGGAGTAATAATAGAGCCTTCCTTCAGGCTGCCCTTGCCATCTTCCGCAGAGAAGTTGATGTCACCAAGCTTAAGAGCAGCGGAGCTGGCTGTCAAGCCTTCGGCAATCTGCACATAACCATCAAGATTATTTTCCGCACCTTCAATTGCGCCGGTGTAGGTAAGCTTGTTGGCCAGCTTTCTCAGCACCTTGCTTACTTCGCCTGCGTTACTGGTATCAATGCCGTCATTATCCGTGCTCAGGGTGATTGCGGAGCCTTCGGCTGCACTGCCGATGGTAATGTTGCCACCGAGAACACGGGTTGGGTATTCGCTGTCGCGGACAAAGGAAACCATCGTATTACCAGTATAATTACTCAATGTAATATTTTTATCCCCGTCCATAACTATAGTGCCACGTGCCGCTTCATCTTTACCACCAGTAAAGTAATCAACTGCTATATCATGAGTACCGTTATGATACCAAACAGCACCAGTATCAAGCGTCATGGACATATGATTTATTGCATCACTATCTTTTTCTGCATTAGAACCACCGTGCCAGGTTGCTCCATTATGCATCCGTAATGTCAAAGCGCCTGTAGCACCACCAGTCCAGTCAGCACCATTGTCCATATAAATATTAACACCATATTTAGTAGTACTATCATATGCACTTTCATTATCTAAAGTTGCATTAGAGCTTTGCGTACCAATAACATTTCCACGTAAATATGAATCCTCACCATTTAGTCCAACATTGACCTGTGCGGCTTTCTTACTACTAATTTTGGCACGTACGTCACCGTCAATTTGAACCACATTGTCACCAGCGCCAATTATATTACCATCATTGTCTTTTTGGGTATTAACATTAATTCTCGTCACATCGCCATAATTATAAGTATGTTTAGCTTCAAGTCTGCCCACAAACTTGCCACCGCCAATGTCAATTTGTGCAGAATCAGCCTGAACAGCATAGCTTTCATAAACAGCAGCTCCACCATATGCGGATGTATCTTTGGCTACAATGTTCACAAGACCATCTATGACGATTTTTGACTCTTCCCCACTGTCGGATTTTTTAGTTTCTGCATAAAGACCTCGTTTACCGTTAGCTTTATCTAAGCCATTAAAGGAAAAGATTTTTTGATCCTGATTTTCTCCGCCGTTATGAATAATCAGCTTTCCGCCACCATATGCTAAAGCGCCGGTATGGATATTACCTTTTTCGTTAGCAAAAGTAACATTAATATTTCCTGCATTATTTATTTCCAGCGAACTTCCCTGTCCTGCAGCAAGCCCCACTAATTTTGACGCGTTATATTCATTTCCAGCAATATGATTTATATTTAATGTATTATTATTCATATTGATAGTAATATCTTTACCGACTGCTGTATATATAGGTGCTACAAATCTATTATAAGTTGTATAATTTGGTTGAACCAATGCACCCACCTCAGAGTTTATCGTAACATTTTCTTTAAAATTATAGGAGCCGTTACCTTGATCAATTACACCTGCAGTGACATAATCCGTATCTTCACTTGCATCACCTGTAATTGATGTATTAAATTCCAAGCCGGAGTCATCATTCAAAGAAGTTGTGAGGTCGCTAGAAGCATAACTTGCAAATGCTCGCAGCACTTTCATTCTTGCAGCAGTTGTGGTAGCAGGATTTAAGGAGCCTTGTCCGTCAGTTGAGCTATAAGAAATTTTGCCTGTTTTCTTCGATACGCTTGAAGAAGTAAGACCTTCTGCAATGGTTACAGTGCCATCCAGATTCCTTTCGCCTGTTGTATAGGCAGTGTAGTAAAGCTTATTAGCCAGCTTATCTAATACCTGATTGATTTGCGTAGTATTACCATTGCTAATACCAGTATTATCTGTAATCAAATTGATAGTAGAGCCTTTTTCTGCATTAGCAATAGTAAAATTACCGCCCAAAATATTTGTTGCATTTTGTGCATCATGCTCATAGAACACCTTCATATTGCCTGCATAATTAGCAATGCTAACATTACCAGTATTATAACTTGCAGACTTACCATCAACAGTCTTAGTAAACGGAGTCATATATACCAAACCAGCATTTTTAGCATTGCTGCTGCCAGCAAGACGTAACAAGGCGGTTGTATCTGCTTCATTATAGTTGTACCACGCTGCACCGTTGGTAATTTCTGCACTTACGGCATTGTTCAAAGAATAGCCTTGCCACAAAGTACCTGGATCACTCATTTTTACATTAGTTGCAAAAGAAGCATTACCAAGCCACCGTGCTTGATTACCCATGAAAAGGTTTACACTGCCATAATCGCCCGGAGTTTCACCCCAACCAGCGCCTTTAATATAATCGCCAACCCAATAAGATTCTGAAGTATTGAGGCCTACATTAATAGTACCCTTCGTTCCCATACCGCCAACGGTGTTAAAATCGCCAAAAATTTGTACTTTTTTATCACCTGCGCCAGTAGCCTTGGCATCTAGTGCATCGCCATCTTTAGTAACATTGACATTAACGATACCATAATTACTGCTGACAAATTCGCCATAAGCACGGATAGCACAGTTTTCTGCAAAACCATAGTTCAGGCCAGGATTTACGCCCTTTTTGCTTGCAAAAATTTTACCACCACCGATATCAATAGTAGAAGCAACTGCACTCACTGCTTCCGACATGCCAACACCATTATTTGTTTTCGCATTAATATCTACTAATCCATCAATTTTAATATAAGAGCGAGTATCTTTCGCACCATTCATAGCTTTGACTACAGCACCATTGGTACTATTACCAGTTGTACCATTTAAAGACAGTACATTATCATCATTATGAATAAGGATTTGGCCACCACCATTTACAAAGAGAGCTGCTGTCTGACCTTTATTTCCATTAGTGCTTTCTGCATAAACGCTTAAATCACCTGTGCTGGTGATTTCAACCTTGCCCTTATTAATCGCAGCAATGCCAGTAGAATGTCCGTCATTATTACCAATTATAGATAAGGCGTTATTGCCCATATCAATGCTAAGCTCTGTACCTTCTTCACTAGCAGATACAGCTGCGCCGATATTAGGAAGCCATGGCCCGCCTGCAATTAAATTATTGCTAACTTCAACGTTTACATTTTCTGAAAAGGGCAAGTTACCTGGTCCAATAATTGGTTCAGTGATTGTCTGATCAGCAAACGCCACTGACACCATACTGCATCCCATTGCCACAGCAATACCCAAAGCTAATTTTCTTGATTTTTTAAAAGAATTACTTTTTGACATAATATTTCCCCCTTTAATTATCTTGGTGGTCTTCTAAATGATTAAATACGACGTCAAACTCCTTTCTTCAATCATACATATCCTTTTCCTGGCAACAACTAACGCTTCGCAAAAGAAAAAGCCTGGTATCACTCGTGTATCAGGCGCACCAAGGCGCACCGATTCCACAGTGAAACCAAGCCAATAGTCAGGTAATCACTAAGCTTTAACTGCAATCCGACTTTACGGCCTTCTATTTAGGTAAGCATATGCTATTTCGCATGTTAAAGTCTTTGGTATCTATTTTATTTTTAAAACTTGTACTTAATTTATCTACTGCCATTCTCTATTCTAAGTCTTTTGATATTAAATCTTATTTATTTCATTGTACCATGCTATATTTTATGTGTCAATACTATTTTACAACCAGCAAAAACATAACTTACCAGTTTTGGGAATCGCTTATAATAATCTTAGAAAAAATCCTGCCCAAATTTGCCAAACACAAAATTTAGTAATATAATAGGAAATGCATTTTTGATAAATTTATTGTTTTCGAGAGGGGTTAATAAATGCTTTTAAACGAAAAAAATTCACGTCTTACCTTGTGCGGTGAACTCGCACTATTGGTTGCAGTAATCATCAACAGCTTCAGCGTCGTGCTCATGCTCTACTCCGGTTCCGGCATCAGCGCCATCAGCGGCGTTCCCTTTGCCTTCAGCGAAGCCTTTCCCAAGCTCACACTTGGTACATGGACCTACATTTTCCAAGGATTGCTTATCGCCAGCCTGATGTATCTGCGCAAAAAGTTTATTGCGTCCTATATGTTCAGCTTTGTTGTAGGCTTTGTGTTCAGCCAATTCCTTGATTTGTTTGAGCTGTATATAAACATGCTGCCGCAGGCCTTTTCCTGGCGCGTGCTGTATTTTGTCATAAGCTATATTTTAATCTGTATCGGCATTGCTTTGTCCAACCGCTGCGGCCTGCCCATTATCCCTACGGATTTATTCCCGCGTGAGTTGAGCGCCATCATAAAAATCGAGTACGCTAAAATCAAAATCACCTTTGACGTGACCTGCCTTGCTATCACGGCACTGCTGACACTTTTCTTGCTGGGACATATAGACGGACTGGGAATAGGCACCATCCTGGCAGCCTTCACCATGGGTAAAGGCGTAGCTTATGCCGGTCAATATTTAGATAAAAATTTTCAGTTCATGCCCTATTTGCAGAAAAACTAAAAAGAGATTACTGTGAACTGCAGCATTAAGGAGCTTGATTTTAACATCAATTTTCTTAATGCTGTTTTTGTTCTTCACAGCAATCTCTCATTTCATAATATCCTTTGGCTCTCTCAGGCTCTCCGCTATACTGTTTGCCAGCGGCAGCATTCTGATATACCGAAATTATTCTCTACCCTAACGCCACATCCAGCACCATCATCACACTGAAGCCTACGGCAAAGAAAATCGTGCCGATATTAGAATGCTCTCCCTGCGACATTTCAGGAATAAGCTCCTCTACAACAACATAAAGCATTGCACCGGCAGCAAAGCTCAAAAGATACGGCAGCACCGGTATTACAAGTTGAGCAGCAAGTATCGTCAGCACTGCTCCGATTGGTTCCACCACACCGGACAGCACACCGCCCCAAAATGCTCTGTTCTTACTCTCTCCCTCTGCGCGAAGCGGCATAGAAATAATCGCCCCCTCCGGAAAGTTTTGAATAGCAATACCGATGGACAGGGCAAGCGCCCCTGCCGCCGTAATTGGCGTATTCCCCGCCAGAAAGCCGGCATACATCACACCGACTGCCATTCCCTCAGGTATGTTATGCAGCGTGACTGCCAAAACCATCATCGCAGTACGGCTCAAATTGCTCTTGGGGCCCTCAGTCTGCTCACTTCCCACATGCAGATGGGGAATCAAGTGGTCAAGCATGAGTAAAAATAATATACCAATCCAAAAGCCGATAAACGCAGGGAGAAAGGACAGCCTTCCCATGCTTTCGGATTGCTCGATAGCAGGAATCAGCAGGCTCCAGATAGACGCTGCAACCATAACACCCGCAGCAAAGCCCGCAAGCGAGCGCTGCACCATATCGCTAAGCGATTTTTTCATAAAGAACACGCACGCCGAACCGAGTGTTGTTCCGATAAAAGGAATAAGAATTCCCATAAAAGTCTCCATTACTTCACCACCCTTGTATAAAAGTTTCTTTCGTTAATTTAATTATACTACAATAGTAGGAATTATGATAGCTAAAACGGAGATTTCTTTGGGGTTGTATCATCTGCTTTTACGCAGCGGAGTTAATACTGCATGTGAAATCAGCAACAGCAACAAACTGTAGGAAGCTTATGACCTTGGCCTTAAGGCTTAATCACTAACCATCATACTGAACAACAAAAAAGCTGATACCCGGCAAGTCCTAGCGACCTGTATGAGTATCAGCTTTTTTTGTTGGTGTAAGTTAATAATCCTAATATCTTATTCTTCCGTATCCTCTAATTCAAACACTAAGCAATCATTCTGCTCCAGTTCATCCTCAGCCCTTGTCATTCATACCAAAAAACCTGATTTACCTTATCCTCAAATTCTTTATAAAAAGGCGCAGCCTCCGTATCAAACTCCAAATCAATCATTGCCTTTACTGCTGCATGATAATACCAGCTCTGAATATTCTTGCCGCGTTTGAAACGCTGCCATAAGTCCTCACCGTATTTAGCATAATCACGTGCAATCGCACGCATATTGGCCAGCTTATCTGCCAAAACCAGCTTCTGTTCACGCTAATCCGCCTGCGCCAAATGCGCCAAAGCTTCCTCTTTACGTTTTTCCCACTGAAAAATTTTATCCTGCATTTCCACAGCTCTTTTCCCAAGCATAACAAAAGAGCCGCCGAAGCGACTCTTTTTCATTGCAACGCCAAGCTAAAACACTAGTGTTCCAGCAAATCCTCCACAGCGCAGCCAAAAACCTTCGCCAATTTATAAACTGTTTCCACACTTGCCTTATTGATATCTTTATGGCGCTGCTCATACATCTGTATCGAGCGTAAGCTGACTCCGGAGCGGCGTGCAAGCTCCGCCTGCGTCATATTTGTATAGCCACGAAAGCGTTTCAAGTTCGTTTCTGCAAAATGCTCTCGCATAAGCTTATCCATGATATCCGCAAACTTAGTGACATCAGCCTCATGCAACGTGTAATACATTCTCTGCAAATCATTATAGCTGACTACTTTTAAAATATCCTTATACTGCATGTCCGAGCGCCATTGGTAATACGCCAACGCCCAGCCCATCCAGTATTCTGGAGACCGACCATAGTTAACCTTTGGCTCTACATGCAGTTCTTTGCCTGTCGCCTCTTTGATAACATCCAGCGCAATCTCTATACCGCTTTTGCCCAAAACATATTTGGGATCACCTTTGCCCATACGCCTGCTGACAGAACTTCCGGCAAACATCCGCATAAAATCTTCGCCAGCTATATTACAGCTGTTGATGGCATAATCAAAAGCATCGCCGAGTCTATCCTGCGCTTTACTTAGATACGTTTCTGGGTATGCGTGCACCGTCATTACCAACACGTCCTCTCATAATGTCTTGAATATATAAGCCATCGCTTTCTTCTTCCAACATCTGCTCATAAATCCGATCAGCTTCTTTGTTTCTATCGCAACGCTTATCGTAGTATTTATCCTTTTCAGCATTTTTATAACCTTCAAAATGTAGCTTAGAAAAAGCATATTGCGACTTAATAACAATCTGCTCGCCAAGTTTGCCTAAACGCATTGCCCTTGCCAGTTGCTCCACAGAAATACCATTATTTAAAAATGTTTCTGCATAATCAAAATAAGAATCATCTGCACGATAACCTGTAATGATATCATATGCATTCACATTAACCGCAAAATTATCAATTAGATATTGCTTTGCTCGTCTGGCAACAGGATTCTTAAGCGTAAATAAGCGATGTTCAACCAGAACTGCAATCCAATTCAGAATCGTGTATTTCGGACTGTTCAAATGGAGTATTTTTAAGTATTCTGTGTCTAAAGTATAACGATTGGCATAACCATCATGCAGATCAGATACAGCCCATTCCATTGCCAAAGCTTCACTTTCCGTGCAATAAAAGCCTAACCCAAAATCATTATTACGTCTGCCTTTACCAAAAGCTGGAACCTCTACGATATTCTCCGAACCGTGATACAACGTAATTATTTTATCCATCTTCGTCGCCTCCATTCTTTTTTAATTTAAGTATATCACTACAGTGATATGTATGCAATATCAAAAAGCCGACGGAACCAAGTTCCGCCGGCTTTTTTCATAGGCTTTCATAGCACAACACTTATTTAACTCACAGTTTTTCCAAAATACTGTAGTGCTATAATTTAGTTGTAACAGAAGTGGCTAATAAAATATAATAACTTCGAAAGGAAAAGAGGTACATATTATGCCACAAATTTATCCAGAAGAATTTTCTAAATAGCAATAAGAAGTTGCACACTTTTTGAAAATTAAGATGCATAGATCTTATCCAACTCCAGGCCAAACAGTTCATCTGGAGTTTTATATCCTAGAATCTTCCTTGGAAGTGAATTACACCAATCAGCGATAAACATAATATCTTCGCAGCTATAATTGTCCATCCTCTTTCCTTTTCGGATGAATCTTCTGAGCAAACCATTATGGCGCTCATTACTGCCTCTTTCCCAAGAACTGTAAGAAAGTGTTTACCTTTTTGATGGTTTGTGATATCTTTGGTGTAGTCCATTGTGATTACTCCTTAGTTAGTTTTTTGTGTAGCAACTTAATCTTAACACAAAGATATCACAATGGACTATTTTTTATTCAATTTTTCAGGTGTGCAATTTCATTATACAATGAGCCATTTGTAATAAATCAATGCGCACCTTTTTTTCCACGATTAACTCGCGCAGATATGCTATACTTTATTCATCGGTTGAACACCGACACGCTCCTTGAAAACTGTTTTGACAAATATATCGTATAACTCGGTGCACTAAAGGGTTATCAACCCCTCCGAGAATACCGGAAGCTGTGACCAGGCTGCCTGCGGGATACTGCGGCAGTGAGGTTTCTGTTGCTCCGCGAGGACTGATGGAGAAGCCCAAAAGGCAACACAGAACGGTATGTGCGGATCTTGGTGCCGATTAAAGCACAAAGGATTCTGGCAGCGACAATAGACGCTAGCTCGAAAGGCTAGAAAAATCCGTGAAACCTGCAACAGGGATGCTGCAGCGAACTTAGCGGAAACTCCGAAGCAAGCTGTTGGTAGTGAAGCGGAGAAATCCGTGTATAACAGAATTCTGAGGTAAAAGTAGCTCAATACCAAAAGTTATTCTGGTCTTGAAAACCAGAGATAGAAAACATTTTTCTGAAAGATGGGTGAAATTTGTGGGTAACCATTCCCGCGGCAGGCAAAAGGGGCAGGAAGCTCAGGGTCGCTCCCGAAGGCTCAGACCTGTCTTCTGTGTGGCTGAAGAAATCGGAAACCGTAGATTACGTAAGGCGAAGGTCTATACGATATATTTATCAAAGCGGTTTGTCAAGTGGGCATAACAAAAGGATGAGCCTGCCAGCCCTGATTCCTGTTAGTAACGGGAATAGCCACGGCTTAAAGCTCATCCTTTATTTTTATGCGTTCATGATATAATGAACCATCTCGTATAATATATTTGCAATTCAAAATCGCCATGTTTACAACGCAAATTTTGTTTCTTGAAATTTAAATATTAAACCTTAAAATCTTTTAGAAAGAATTTCTCCTAAATCATCTTCGACACAAGCCTGAACCTGCTGCGCTATATCTTCAGCCCGCTTGAGATTCATACCAAGATTCTTCGCAACTTCCAATATATCCTTCATGCCCGGATTTTTGCCATTACCAGCAACCGTTGTAGCATGCTCTCCGCCTATAGAATAACTATACGTCAAGTCATAGGCAGGCGATAAAAGCCATTTTTTCCCATCATCCGAATATATAAACGAAAAGTTTTTAGAATGATCGTCGCGGTTATGCGCAAAAACATTAAAGCACATTAACCTAAACAGTTTTTCAAGCTCCTGATAGTCCTTTGTCAACGTCAAAGTTAATTTTCCCAAGATAATATAATCAAGATTAGGAATCCTATGTGACGTTTCCAGAAGAGCACTTACCGAAACCATATGAATTCTTTTTTCACCTTCAGAAGTTTTCACGCGATCAAATCTTTTTGTACCGAAGTAACCCTCACAACGCGCCGAAGGAAACAAATGCGTTTCTGACATACTTATCCCACATTTTCTGGCACAAAGAGAATACTTGTACTCCTGCAAGCCTATATCCGGTTTATCCATAGAAGCAGGAAACTTTATAATCCAATCTTCTCCATCAACCTCTGTAAGTATTTTAGGTCTTGCACCACCTGAAGAGCCACCTAAAGAAAAGAGTTCATCAATATTATCATTATACTCAGAAGACAGTATCAAACTGCACTCTTCAGCCAGCTTATCCAAATCAGCAAAACCGCTTTTCTCAGAAATATTATACTCAGGCTCATAAGACAAAGCGCCCATACCGGATGCGCCGACAATCGCCAAACGCTCAAGATTACCTACACTATGGGGATTTATTTTGTTTTTCAGTAATAAACGATCCAGCAGCAGTCTGCCCCATCCATCAGGCAAGCTGTCTGCAAAAACGCCAAACAAACCATCAAAAGGCTCTTGCTTAGCAATAAAAGGCTCTTCTCTTAAAGGCAGCGAAAAAGGACTTATAGAAAATCCATTACTCAACCATTCCGGATCATAAGCAAAAGCGGTCAGATAGCGCTGATACCTAATTATAGAGCCTACCACCTTGCCATTATAAGATACCTTAACCTTGTTGATTTCTTTCATTTTCTATCTCCTCAAGTGACATATAAGGCACGTTGCTGAAAAGCTGCTTCAGCTCTTGTTCAACATTCAATGCGATAGCAATTTTAGTTAGAGATAATAAGGAAATTTCACCTGTACTCTCAAAGCGCTTCACAGATCCTAAGCTTACTCCTGATTTCTCACTTAATTTAAGCTGTGAAATTTTGCGCCGTTTACGTACAGTACGAACGCGAGCTGCAATTCCTTTGTTAATCTCATCTGGGGTAGCTTCCAAAAAATAAAACATATCCATAGCTAATATTTTATCTTAAAAGCATTCTTTTTGCAAGTTTCAGCTAATATATTAGCTATTACATTTGACAGTTACCAAGCTAGAAAACTGCACAGCTCCTCCGTCGACAGCTTTGTTCACCTAAAAAGGATGAGCCTGCCAGCCCTGCTTCCTGTTAGTAACGGGAGCAGCCACGGCTTAAAGCTCATCCTTTATTTTTTACAATAATCAAATACTGTCTTTACCTAGCTTCTAGCCATCCATCTGCAGTTCTTGATTCACTAGATATATTAACGCCAATTTTGTGTAAAGTTCTGCTATCGTTCAGATAAGGTAAAGCATATTGCTTGTCCTCAATCTGCTTCAATGCTTCTTCAGCACTACCATCACGCTTGAACTCAAAAATATAAATATCATTATCACTTTCTATAATGACATCAGCTCGCCCTTTGCTGTTCTGCTTTTCAATCAAAGTTGTATAGCAGGATAACAAGCGGAAGATAATATAAAACGTATATTGGAAATGAGTTTCAAAATCCTTAGCACGCTCGTCCTTATTGGCCTCATAAGGAATCGATGCAAGAAAAGCTGTAAAAGCATCCCTAACCTCGTCTAATTCACCACAACGTAGCATTCTGTCTAAATTTACAATCCAATATGCCGCTTCACTCTCATCCTTCTTTAAATAGCTGTTAGCCATCAAGGCGACAAAGCCTTTTCTGACCTCAACATTAGGATAATCCAAAGTATACTCCCTATAATGCCTGTCGTAACCTTTAATCGTCAGGTACCCGCTCTGATAAAGCATCGCTAGAGGATTTTCCGCATCCGCTCTGTAATCGACAAAATACTGCGACTCATATGGCCTGCTGGTCAGCTTCTGCATATTCACATGATGCCCTTCCAACAGCTTCACCAAATATGTTGGTGTTCCTGACTTATACCAATAATTGTCAATGTCCATCTTATTGAAAGCATTGATAATACTGAATGGATTGTAAACATCAAGTAGAGCATTGCTAAAATGGTAGCCATCATACTGCTTTTTCAGCTCTGCTTTCATAGTTTCAACAGTATAATTCAATTTAGAAGCCATTTCACTGATTGCTTCACCAAAAACACTGTACAGTTCGTCTTCAGTAATACCGCAAATAGCATCGTACCTGCTGTCCATACTGATATCATTCGGCTGATTAAAGCCCGAGAAAACCGTAATCTGACTAAACTTCGTAACACCGGTCAGAAGCACAAAGCGCAGGCTGGCATCAGCAGCCTTAAAGGTGCCGTAAAAATCCTTCAGGATACTGCGATTCACATTTTCTAAGTCTTCCTCCAGTACATCCAGAAGCGGTTTGTCATATTCATCTATCAAAATAACCGCTTGATGACCTGTCTGCGCTGCTGCCTGCTCCAAAACATATTGAAAGCGACTGCTGAGCGTTGTATATATATCGCTTTTGCCATATATAGCCTCCCAGCTGCTTACATATTCCTCCAGAATCTTCTCCAGCTCTCCCTCAACATCAAAGCGTCCCTTAGCAAAATCAATTCTAAAAACAGGATAAACATCCCATTTATCCTCTAAGGCTTCCATATGCAACCCCTGGAACAGCTCCTTGCGGCCAGAAAAATAAGCATCAAGGGTGCTTATAAGCAAAGATTTACCGAAACGACGTGGACGCGACAAAAAGCAAACGTGCTCCTGTGCCAAGCGATATACTAAATCCGTTTTATCTACATATACGTAATTACCGTTTCTAATTGTTGCAAATGTTTGAATGCTGATGGGATAACGCATGGCTTAACCTCCGTGTAACATATATCTACCCATATTTTACCATGAAACAGCTAAAAGCTAAAGCACATGCTTTATACCTTTGTTCCACTTCCGCGTTCCGCCGCCCTACTTTTTAATCGTGCATGGACGCAGTCCATCAAATTCATGGATGCTTAAGGTTCCTCCCTTAGGTATAGCAATAACGCTTTCATCATATTTGCCGGACACAAGCTTCTCCAGCACCTTGTAAGGCCCCGGCAGACGCGTAAGCGTTCCTCCCAAAAGCTTTACCAAAGGCATAATATAAGCTTCAACCTCCTGCAAATCATACGTCCCTGTATCAATGATATAAAAATCCGTGAATCCCTTATACAGCTGCTTCAGGAAGGTTTCCGCTTCTGCCTGACCACGCTCCTGCACAAGCTTGGCATAGTCAATTGTAGAGTTTTTCATAAAGTTCATCCAGCTCTTAGTTATGAAAATCGCTCCGTCAGGACGCTTTATGCCGGAACCGGTCAGAAGAACATCAATGCAGTCCATAGTGCGCGGCACAGCAATAGGACAGGTTGTGGCCTTCAAATCACACGTAGCCTTGCCGCAACCGGAAACGCAAATAACTATTTCCTCTGCTTCTGTATTTTCGTCTATGATCCTTTGCAATGTTTCATGCATCTTCTGCGGATTGCTATGAAGCGCAACATTAAGATATGTGACCTTGCCCTCAAAGCCTATTTTCTTAATGGTGTTTTCCAACTCTTTTTGCAGCGTAATGCAGGAATAGATTGCTCTTTTGCCCATAATATCAGCTCCTCATATTAGCTTTAGCTTAATTATACCACGCTAGTAGGAACAGTAAAAGCTGGCTTTAAGAAGAAAGCCTCAACGCAAATTAACCTCCTCCCCCTTGACTTAGACTGTATTCCAAGTATTATACTAGAGACAACAGGAAATTAGTCAAAGGAAAGGACGGATAACAAATGTCTAAAAAGGTTGTAGTTATTTCCACAAGTTTAAGAGCAAACAGCAATTCCGAGGCTTTAGCCAAGGAATTCGTCAAAGGCGCCGAGGCCGCAGGCCATGAGGTTGAATATATATCGCTCAAGGGCAAAAGCATTGCCTTCTGCATAGGTTGCCTGGCCTGTCAAAGCAAGGGGCACTGCATTATTAATGACGATGCTCTGCCTATCACCGAGGCTGTGCTGAATGCCGACGTAGTTGTTTTGGCAACGCCTATCTATTATTACGAAATGGCCGGTCAGATGAAGGTGCTGATTGACCGTATGAATTCCATGTTTCCTAAGGATTACAAATTCCGCGAGGTATACTTCCTGGCAACTGCTGCGGACAACGGCAGCTATACCCCTGAGCGTGCACTGGCAGGCTTAACCGGCTGGATTGACTGCTTCGAAAAGGCTAAATTAGCCGGCAGCCTTTTCTGCGGCGGAGTTAATGCTGCAGGCGAAATCAGCGGCAGCAGCAAGCTGCAGGAGGCTTACGAGCTCGGCCTTAAGGCTTAACAACTAACCCTCATACGAACAGCAAAAGGCTGACGCCTTGCGTAAATGCGAAGCGTCAGCCTTTTCTTATTGTAAACTTATTTATCCTACCTTTCTTTCACATCTATAATAAAAATCATAATCAGGGAGCAAAAGTTTCTGCGCACGCAGCATAAGAAAAGTCAATCTTGCCGCAGTCATGTCCTGACTACGCAGTGCAATTCTCTGCCCCATTCGGTACGGATTTTCTTCAAGCTTCCGTGCACCGATATTGATAACCGGTTTAATCAGCTTAGCCTTACGCATTACACCGAATAAATTACAATAATTTGCTGACCAATGCCCTACTCCACAAGTCTTTTCGACTTGACTGAGTATCAGCTTTTTTACTCTTATCTAAGCTTATAAAATACTTCAACTGCATAAACGTATATCTCGCCGCTCAGCTCATAAGCATAAGCCTCCTGCTACAACTGCTCCAGCTATTTTTCTTTCAACTCAGCAAATTTTTGAGCCATAGTAGGATTACCTTTTGTCAAACGCTTAATTGTCAAATCAGCTGCCTGACTATTTGCTTTGCCCAAATGATTGCCAGAAGTAACTAGAGCATCTCTTACTTTCTGCAGGTGCTGTATTGTCTTGTCTATTTCATCTATAGCTTCATCAAATCTCTTCTGAGCATTTGTATAATGCATCCCCCACAAACGCTTAAACTCGTCTATTCCTGCTTCAAAATTCTCTATGTCAATATTTTGGTTCTTCATTTCAGCCAACTGTTTTCTGTATTCTAATGAATTGCGAGCCGCATTACGCAATAAAGAAATTAACGGAATAAAAAATTGCGGCCTAATCACATACATTTTCGGATAGCGATGAGATACATCAACAATCCCCTGATTATAATAATCATTGTCTGCTTCCAGCAAAGTTACTAAAACAGCATATTCGCATTTTTTCTCTCGTCTATCCTTGTCCAGTTCTTTAAAAAAGTCCTCGTTTTTATGTTTTTTCTCAGTTGCATCAGCTTCATTTTTCATTTCAAACATAATAGAAATGTATTCATTACCCTCATCATCAAAATCTTTAAAAATAAAATCCCCCTTACTACCACTTCTAGCATCATTATCTTTTTCAAAATATGCTGTAGGAAAACCAATATGACGCACTTTATTGAATTCATTGCTACAATGTACTTCAAGACTTTCTCCAATCATCTTAGTCGACTGTTTAGCCTTAAAATCTCTGTACTGCTCTATCTGCTCATCTTTGTTTTTTATAATGACATCATATTCTCTACGAATACTATTCTCCCTTATTTCCATCTCCTTATTTTTAGATTCTAAATCACCATTAAGCTTAGCAATTTCTTCTTTTTTCTCAGCTAACAACTTAGTATATTTAGTTTCCACCTCACTAACAGCTAAGTTTTTGACAGTTTCATTATTGGTAATTTGAGCACTAAGTGCATCAATCTCTAATTGTTTTGCACTTTTCAACTGCTCCATATCATGTTTATGATCCTTGGTAATATTACTTATCTGATTCTGAAGTTCAGCAATAATTTTGTCCTTTTCAGCTTCAGCCTCTTTGACAATGTGCTTTTGCTCGTCATCTTTAGCTTGTAGCTTAGCATTAAGCTCAGAAATCAGTCTATCCTTTTCAGCTTCAGCTTTTTCGAGTGCCGTATTTTTTTCAGATTCCGCAGCAGCAATTTGTGCATTCAAATTTGCAATTTCAAGTTTTGTTTCATTGGATTCACTATCATGCTTTTTTTGTAAATCCGCAATTTCTTTATCTTTCTGAGCTATCAGCTGATTAAGATCTTTTTCTGCTTTAGTTTTTGCAACTTCTAAAGCATCCTCTTTTGCTATTTTAAACTGCGCTTCCCGCTCTTTAAGCTCTTTATTAAACTCCTTATCGCGAACCTGTTTAACAATAGCTGCATAACCAGCTTCATCTACCTGAAATACTTCACCACATTTCGGACATTTAATTTCTTGCATTTAGAAATCACTCCTTTAATCAATGATTTTACGCCTCTACTTCAGACACTAAGCAATCATTCTGCTCGTAGTATTCATCTTCAGCACTTATCCTTTATCCCCGAAAACCTGATTTACCTTCTCCTCAAATTCCTTATAAAAAGGCGCTGCCTCCGCATCAAACTCCAAATCGCTCATTGCCTTCACTGCAACATGATAATACCAGCTCTGAATATCCTTGCCGCGTTTGAAGCGCTGCCATAAGTCCTCACCGTATTTAGCGTAATCACGTGCAATCGCACGCATATTGGCCAGTTTATCTGCCAAAACCAGCATCTGCTCACGCTCATCCGCCTGCGCCAAGTGCGCCAATGCTTCCTCCTTACGTTTTTCCCAAGGATCTTCCTTGTGCTTTTCTGTATGACCTTCAACTAATGCGCCAATATCATCGCCAAATCTTGCATAAACCTCTTCAATAGTCGCATCAGTATCTTCCACCACGTCATGCAGCACACCGGCAGCCATTAAATGCTTGTCGCCTGTCATTACCTCTAAAATATGCATCACCTCCAGCGGATGCACGATGTAAGGCATAGTCGTGCCCTTGCGTAAACCATTGCGATGCATGGTAGCAGCATATGCGATTGCATCGTTCAGCAATTCGTTTTCAGTCCGTTCTTGTACAGTAAGTTCAATGTTTTCAGCCATGATAGCACTCTCCTTTGTATTACCATTCCAACCTACAATTAAATTATACTCCCAAGCTACGTCAGAATCTGTCTATCTGATGTTAGTAAATTACAACCCACAGTTCTTTTTTATCTTTCTATAATTCTTTTTCCATAAATATTTCGTCACTGATAAATTTTATCCTGCATTTAAAGCTCCCCATTTTTCCGCTTTTAAACTGCAGTATAACACATACTTTAGTATAACATCTATCATTAACTTCTCTAAGCCTACCTGTATTTTCATCAATATAAGTATTTTTACTTCAGCTAACATATAGGTTATGCTAAACGCAGAGGAATCATCTATTTCTCTACCAATCTCGTCATAGGTCAGGCCGCCTTTTGCCTGCGATGACGGGATTTTATTTTTACTAATTTTTGTAAAGCAAAGCAGGAGTTGCCATACAAATCGTACAGTAGCTCCTGCTTTTAAACACAAAAAAACTGATTGACTTCTGCAAGTTCAATCAGCATTTTCATTCTATATATTGTTCCAACATAACCAAAATTTATGTTGGTGCCGCGGACTCGGATTGCAGTAAGCTCAGACACATGGAAAATATCAGCAAATCTTGCAGCTTAACTATAAGGGCAGGGTTTCGCCTGCCTTTATCTTATTATAGCATCTGCGCCAGCCAAGCGTCAAGAACTTTTCCCTCTGATGCGTCCGGGTCGTTTATGTACGCCTTAGCCATACGCACGTAGTTGTTAGTGTCGCTTCCAAGAATTTCAGCAAAATCACTATGCAGCATATTCATAACATAGTACCAATCAGCCTTACAACGTATTCCCTGTTGATCTGCAAATTGGCTAGTCTGTTCAAACGTCCAATGCTCGCCACACGTACCGTCAATGTTCTTCATTTTGGAAACTGCCTTTTTTGCAAGCTCTTCGTCAAAATGTGGGCCATAAGCTACACAATGCAGTTTATATGCAGTATCCCAAAATAACCTTGGACAGCGGCCGCGGATTTCCTCCAACGCTTCACAAACTATTTCTTCCATTTCCTTAATCTTTTCCGGGTTGGCACTCACTTGCTCCCAGTATTTCTTTAGCTTGTGCATGATGTTTGCCTCCTTATGCCATTTTTACAACACTCAGAGAAGCATTGGTAATCGTCCCCGCAGCAGTCGCCTGTACTTGCAACATGGAGTTGTTGTTAATTACGCAACAACTCGGTAAAACGCGAATCAGCGTAGCAAAGCTAACATTATATGTATCGCCAGTTGCTCCTGTCACTGTTGCTTCTGCTCCCGGTACTGCTACACCATTACGAAGAAGCTGTAAGCCTATATCGCCTGCCGCAGTCGGGGTAATATCAGCGTTCAAAGTCACAAGGTAAAGTCCCTGTATAAGATCAACGCTTGTACTTCCTGCCGGATGCTTAATAGATACACCGGTCAGAAGATTGTTAGTAGGAAAGCCAACAAAGCCGTTCGCTGCAACAGTCTGCGCCGCCGTTGCAACAGTTGTTAATGCAGATTTCTGATTGCAAATCATTTGTTTTCACCTCTTTGATTAAAGCAATAGGGACGGCTTGCACCGTCCCTTGCAGTGCAGTTAATGCACATAACTTATTGTTTTAGCCTGCGTTATATGCACAGCCACAAGCACCAGCTACGTTAGCAGCGATGCTCTGATACGGGCTGTTGGTAATATAAGCGGGCTGCGGATAAGGTCTTAAAGTGCCGATAAGGGCGGCGCTCTGTGCTTGCTGACTTAATTGGAAGTTAGCGGTCTGCAAGTCGCGGTCTCGGTCTGCAAGTTTGTCGCGCAGGTCTTGGATTTGGTTGGCAATCAGAACTGCCCTGGTCTTTTCGCCGTCCTCTTTTACTGCGTTGACAATATCGCAGGTATTACGCGCGTTCTCATAGCGCACTGCGTCAATATTTCTGTTAGTTTCGCAGCAGCATTGCTGTTGAGCAAAACGATTTTCGGAAAGCTGGCTGCCGAGTTGATAACCAGTCTGCATAATGTCTCGCTGAACACCGTTAAAACCATTCAGCATAGTGCTGTTCTGAGCGTAAAAACCATCACATAAGCCATTCTGAACGCCGCGAATACCTTCTTTAATATCCTGCATAGAAAATTGGTCTGCGATTTGATCGCGTGTCATGCTGCCATTAGCAAAGATTTCTGCGCCCATATTGCCGCGGTTATTCCAATTACCGCCCCAGCCGCCCATAAGAGCGAAAAGAACGATAATCCACATAAACCACATACCGCCGCCCCAGCAGTCGCCGTAGTTGTTGTTTCTGTTCATGTCCATTACCGGAACAATGTTTGCACCTTCCATGATAAAAATTCACCTCCAGGAATTATATGTAAAGCTCATTGCGCGCATTAGAGCTTTAAACCGAATTGACTTAAAAACTGAGTAAACTGCTCGTCACTCATGCCGCGCTGCCTTGCAAGGTTGCGTACAGTTTCTTTTAACTGCACTTCATTCTTCCCTTGTCCCATTTGCATTGCACGGCTCATCATAGGATTCTGCTGTGCTAATTGTGTAAGCATCATCATAGGATTACCGCTGTTCTGTAACATTGCCATTATCTGCATCGGGTTCATGGTTCACCCCTCCAATCTGCTTTTCCAATCTGTCCACACGTTCTACTAATCTATCTACAATGTTTTGTTCAGCATATGCAGGCTGTTTCTGCGAATTATTTATTTCGTATATTCTGAAAATAGGCAGGCCGTCTAAGCCTATAAGCTTTTCATAAACCTTGCCCTCTGCCGGGCACGGGAAGAAAGTGCTTGTTCCGTCCAGGTCAATTTGAGCTGCCTTTGCTTCATCCATGCCAGTAACAATTCTGCCTTTTAATGTCATAGGCATAGGCTGCTGCATAGTTGGTTGGTACATCTGCTGCTGTTGTTGCTGCAAATAATTCAGCCGTTGCTGCATCTGCGGCGCTGCGCCCATATAAGGGTTATATTGTCCGTACATACTTATCACCTCACTTATAGTTTAGTTGATTTGTAGCAAAACAATCCCTATATGTTCCCTATGTATTCTCTATATATTCTCTATATATTCCCTATAAAAAGCTTGTAAATTGAGCTCGGATGTGGCATAATAACAGCGTGTGGGGGTGTTATTATTAACATCCGAACTCTAAGCACTTCATTGATTGCGCCAACAATCTTTGAGGTGCTTTTTGTTTTGTTCGCAAAAAAAGAACCGCCCCGAAGGGCGGCTCTCTGCACTCAAAGGAATGATAATACATTTGTGATTTGTCTGTACGCAGTATTAAGTTCCTTGTCTACCGTTTTAACAGATACATTCATCTGCATGGCTATCTGATAATTAGTCATGCCTTTCGTGAACTTAAGCTCACAAATTTCTATCTGCCGTGGGGTTATCTTTGCTTCTTCCAATACCGCGCTGAAAGAACGCCGCGTTGATGTTTGCAACCAGTCGCGCGTGTTCTTCAGCTGTATATTCATTTTGTATCACCTACTTGTCACAATAAAAGCAATAGTTGTAATTGCCCACCCTGCAAGGGCGGCGCAAATAAGTTTTCTTTGAAAAGCAATAGTATCGACATAGCCAGTCAGCAGCATTGTAATAATGCCTGCCGGTAATTGTTCCTTTTCTTCCATCATTCCACCACCATAAAAATCATTTTGCAGCTGCATAGGCAAGAATAAAGATTACGCAACCAGCATATAAGTTCCGCTGGCGCTTAATCCTCTTTGCCTTTTGGCGTTCCGATTCCATTTGCAGCTTCAACTTCTCGTATAAGTTCTCGCTGATTCTCAACGATTCCTTTGCATTCACTAATGAGCGCTTGGAGTTCGTCAGCGCTTCTTGCGTTAGAGCGAGCTGCTTCTTCGCTTCGCTTAATTGCGTCAGCAGTTCTGTTGACGTGCCCTTCTGCTGTTTCAAATTCTCGTCTGCCAGATTCAATTTCGCTTCCAGCAGATTTGTTTGATTTTTGAATTGATTCCACTGTTCGATTGACAGCGTTATCTGCTTGGGTGCCGCTTCCGCCGTGCCAACGCCAGTACACGTCATTACAGATAAGCAAAAGACCAGCAATAATAAGACTAATCTTAACAGCTTTATCAATCTTACGTCTTGTTTCATCTTTCATTATTACCTCATATAAATACCTGTATTTGCAAAACATTATAAATCGCGTCAGACGCACAAACTTCGCCTACAAGCGGCTTTAGCTCGCCGCAGGATAAATCATAAGCGGTACTAAATTTAAAACGCTCATAGGCGAAGTATTTTTGTGCAATTTGCGCCTTCTTGTAGTTAGATATTCAGATTAGAGAGCAAAGTAATGATGCAACGCACCCAGTACAAAACCTGCGACTAAACCAACAACAAATTTCTTGTCAATAACAAATGCTTTCAGTTCTTCCATTGTATCACCTCCA
>OLVT01000587.1_pt1 | contig 38588 bp, 38 predicted proteins | sample 1673241 | NCBI WGS metagenome assembly OLVT01 (sample SAMEA3178936, study PRJEB25190) | human gut metagenome | biome: human gut; feature: human-associated habitat; material: faeces | place: Austria | collected 2013 | reverse complement strand
ATCTGAACACTTTTATGGAACGCATGACAGCAATGGTTGATGCAGAGTGGCAGGCGCGAGCAGATAAACGTTTTAATCGTCTGATGAAAGAAGCGCATCTGCGATACCCAGCGGCGGATCTTGACGAAACTATTTACCGTCCAGAACGTCAGCTTGATACCCAGACAATAGAGCGACTGAGTACCTGCCATTGGATAGAGGAAGGAAAGAATCTCATTGTAACAGGATCTTCCGCCAGTGGAAAAACTTATCTAATCAATGCTTTTTGTGTAACTGCAATGAAGCAGTCTAAGAGTGTAAAGTATATAAAAGCGAACACTCTTATGAGCGAAATGGAACAGGCACGTATCAAATCCACAAATCTGGATTACTTGAATAAGCTGACCAAGCTGGATCTTCTTGTAATCGATGATTTTGGCCTTATGGATCTCGATCTTGATAAATGCCGGGATCTTTTTGAAGTCCTTGACACCAGGGATGGAAGAAAATCAACTGTAGTCATCTCACAGTTTCCAGTCAGTACATGGTTTGATATGTTTGCTGATAATACCTACGCTGATGCGTGCCTTACACGAATCACAGATAAACATCATACATATCGTCTAGAAATGAACGGTATAAATATGCGTGAAACAGAATGATATCATCTAGCGGTACTTCGTACCGTTAAAAATGGAATAGCAGTTCCGCAGTAGCGGAACTGGCATTCCGTTTGAGCGTAATTTGCAATAAACTGCTCTGCATATTCAAAGTCTGATAAATTATTAAAAGATTTCCTTTCAGATTCAATAATACCCATGGCACTAGCCAAAGGATATATTACATATTCATCAATTTTTATTGTCTCATTTTTATAAACAACATTAAAGTTGTTTGAGAATCTTTTGGTTATAGACTTTATATTATCTATGCCAAATTGAGATATTAATTCAATTCTTGATGCATTATATTCAGAATATGAAGTCATAAGGTTTAATGTTTCTTCGTTTGTAAAATTAGAATGAATTAGATAGAAATCATGAATGTGTGTAAATTCGTGAAACAATATAGACTTTATAAATTTTTCGTTATATTTAAAAAGATCAGTATTGATATTTAAAATGTACCTTCCTTTTATTAGATCGTTGTGATTTAATTTTGCATAAACATTGTTTTCAAGAAGTCTTTTTATTTCAATATCTGGCAATTGTTCAGACAACATAAATTTTTTAAAGTCGTCATAATATTTATATATTGTAAAAATTATTTTTTCATCAAGTGAGGTGTTGTCCATGTGCGTTATCTCCTATATTTCTAAAAATGCTTTTCTTTTGAACGGAAAGTATCGCAATATGTTTTCTGATGGCAGATGTCTTCCATATTTCGACTTAATAGAAGAAGACATTGTGCCAGATCCAAAAATTTTACAACGTTTAAAGACCGAGCTAGAAGAACTGTATGATAATAAATAACATGTAATATCGTACGTTTAATTTCATAATAGTATCTCATTGAAAGGCAGGTGAATGATATGGATCATTCGAAAACAGGTAAATTTATTAATTATTATTGGAACGAACTTGCTCCAAAAGCTCGTAAAAGCAAATTATCGGATGATGAAGATTTTGTTTTGTGTCATCCAACATGTGAATTAGCAAAATTAATCGCAGAAGACTTTGATGAACCTATTGCTTTTGAACTTGGAAAAGTTTTAATTAGTTTATATGATAGGTAGTTCAAAAACATCCATATTCTCCTACCATTTGTATCCACAATCCTCACATTGAAACTGACTTTTAGCTGTCTTACTGAATAAAACAATTATATTTTATTATACTTTTACATAAACAATAATATTAGGAATTCAATAATCATAAATAACAACGTGTACACAATTCCTATGTAACACTTGTTCAGATATTTTGACCTGTTATTTATTTCTTTATTATTTTTAATTGCCATTGTAATATATTCAGAAGAAATTTGTTCTACAATATTATCAACAATCTCTTTTTCTGTATATTCACCAATATATGTTTTATTTTCTTTAATAAAATTTTTCACATCGGCTGGTTTTGGATATAGAAAGCCATATTTTAAAAAACAAAATAAAAAATTCACAAGAGCTACTAACCCAAATAAAATTATAAAACACAAGATTATTGTTGCTGTAACTGATATAAAATTAAACGACTTCATCTTCTTCACTAAATTGAAGATAATCCAAATGATTCCAGATGTTTCAGCAGTTAATAATGTTATTGTTGGTGTAAATTTACTATTTATCCTATCTCTCTGTTTTGCACCATCGTAATATAATTCTTTGTAGTAGTCATTTTCAAAAGAAAGGATATCGTTATATGAACTCATTAAAAAAATCTCCTTTGCCAAAAGCACATATTATAGGAATGCAACCAGAAATATTCTGTCTTTCCTTTAAGCAACAAAAAATATGTGATGATTTTAATAAAAAACAAGACGAAATTACAGATCAAGAAAACAAAAAATGTAGAATGTCATTTGTTACATGGGAAAAAGCAAAAAATAAGTAAAATGCTATTTCTTCTTATTCTTCTTGTACATAACATTTAAATCCATATTAAATATTTCTAGGCGTTTACCGATTATATTAGCTTTCGGTAATGGTTTACGAGTATCTTTTTGGTTGTTTTTATCTGCTGTAGTTTGCTTTATATTTTTGTTATTTTCGTTTGTCATATCAATTCCTCCAGAAAGCGTAGGTGATTTTATTTTGAAAGATAATTATGTTTATTCAAAAGAAGTAAAAAAGAAAAGAATACCGATTTTACTTCTAAGAACGAAATTGTTTTGTTATACGATTACACATTTATTTGATTAAAATTTATTTGACAGGTTTTCACTTATGTGATTTAAATCTTTAATATGGATATAAATCTGAAGTAATACTTCCAAGGATAGCGATTACGAGCAAAATTATTAATATGCCAAGTATCCATGCGGATATTCCTGTTTCGCCAGAATCTTTAAGAACTGCGACAATAAATATAAGTACGATTATAAAAATATATGCCATAGTTATACTCCATTTTGTATTTTTGTTAGGAAGCTATTTAAAAATCACTTCCACACTCATTACAGTGCCATTCTTTTGTTAACTTCTTAATGTTTGCAAAAACAATTAAAACACAATTTTAATCATACAGAATGTAGTTGCAATGATAAGTAAATTAATCAATGTGGAATTTAATAACATTACCTGTAATGGTGCAATTTTTTGATTCATGTTTTCATTATGTATCGCAGCAGAGATATAGCCATCACATATATTTTTATAAAGATTTTCATCAATTTCTTGCTGCGTATATCTTGTTAATAAATCTTCGTTATTAGCATCATCAAACAGACTTTTTATTGGTAATGCACTTACAGTATCTTCCTTATAATTATGATTTACGAATAAATATACAAACATTCCAAATGCTAGAATCAAACAACTAATCACAATGAGTAGTATGATTAAAGTACATTGCCATCGCTTATATTCATTATAATTTTTTAAAAACTTCAAGATATTCCATATGGTACACGAAGCAGATGCAGTGTATATCGTTATTACCTGAGTCATTTTGTTTCCCAGATATTGTCTTTTATTCATCGTTTCATTATATCTTATTTTGTATTCTGTTAATTGATCGACCTGTATATTGTTCATAGAAAGGAGTCCTTTCATTTGATTAAAAATTATACTGATAAAAATGAAGAGAAAAGTAGTCCACTTGGCGATAGAAAGTTAACAATAAGGACTAGTTATGCATCGACCGAAATACTCATCATTCTTTTCTTGCCAATTTTATTTTTCATCTTTTTTATTCCTATGTTCTATATTTTTTGTTTCATATGGTAATCGTGTAAATATTTCGTGAGTTCTTTGTGTTAATTTACGTTTTCCTAATGGTGATTCTTTTGGTTTTACTGTTTGATTTTTTACTTGTTTTCTTGCATTTTGAAGTTGTTTTTTGTATTCTGCAAGTTTTTCTTTATTTGTATCATTTGTCATAAAATACAATACCTTTCAAATTATATCTTCCACTTATGACCGCAATTCTGACATACATTCATTGGCTTACCAGAACCAACAAATCCAGTCCAGAACGAATATCCACGAGTTGTTGTAGCAATTGATGTTGATCCGCATTTTGGACATCGTGGGCGATTTGCTTCTTCTCTTGCTTTGTTTTTCTGTTCGACTTGTGACCGGAACTGTGACATTTTAAGTTCATATTCTATGATGTCTTTTTCTTTGAGTTCCTGCATGGCTTTGAGAAATTGAGGATTGTAGTTTGACGCTTCTCCTATTTCATGAAGCTCATCTTCAGTTATGTTTGTTTCTATTAACGTATCTTTGTTACAAATTTGACATGTTTTCCCAATTTTATCTTGAAAAAAATAGACTTGATATCCGGCATAAAAATCTTCAGGATCTTCTATTGATCTTTTACATTTCGCACATTCTGGACAGTATTTGATATTCATAAACTCTCCTCCATTTTCAAATAATATATTATTGCAAGTAATATAATTATATCAATTAAAACAACGGTTGTAAACTATGATAAAGAAAATGGATTTTCTTCTATTTTAAGTTCTTCAAATACGACCCGTAATGTACAAATATCAGATGATGATTCTAACTTTTTAAAAAAATTGAATGGAAGAATTTCGGCAGAAAAACAGCTATCAAACGTTAATTGGGATAGATATATAAAGAAACATAAAGAAGCAAGTGCTTCTATGAAAGAATTTTTAGCAGATGGTTCATATAGTGTTAAAAGTTTAGAGAATTATCAATCTTACCTTAATTCGTCAGCAGAGTCTACATCAAAGTTTTCTACAGCAACATCCAAACTCACATCTGGTCTTAAAAATATAGCAGGAACAGTTGGCTCCTCATTATTAAACTTTGGTGCGTCTATGGCTGTTATGGCTGCAATTACACTTGCTGCAAAAGGTATTGATTATCTTATCCATTACCAAGACAAGATGATTGAAAAAGGCGAGAAGGCAAAAGAAACTATCTCTAATACGTTTGACGAATTTTCATCTAAGAAAACTGCTGTTAATGATTTAGGTAAACAGTTTGCAGACAGTGAAAAAGACATCACAAGTACTGGTGACGCAATTGACTCAATTGGTAAGAAATATACAGAATTCAAGAATGGTATTGAAAGAAGCACAAATAAGAACATTGGATTGTCAGACAGTGATTATCAGTCATATTTAGATTTATCAAATCAACTTGCAGAACAATTTCCTACTCTTGTGTCTGGATATGATGCTCAAGGAAATGCAATGCTTAATCTTGGTTCTAATGCTGAGATTGCAACGGCAAAAATAAAAGAACTTTATGACGCTCAGATGTTGTCTGCTAATGTCAAGATTGGCGAACAACTTGACGATAACTATAAAGGTGTTGTTACACAGATTGATAAATACCAGGGCGAAATTGGTGAGTGGAAAACAAAGGTAGAAAAGAATAAAAAGGCGCAAAAAGATGTTCTTCCGAGCTTAAAAACTATTTCTTCCGGTGAAATAAAATTTGATGCGGCTGCTTTTGGAAAGAATGTAGGTAAAGTACAGAATGAAATAAATACCATTCTTATGAAAAACGGTATTACTGTTGATGAAAATAGTCAGGTTTCAGAAGACGGTACTGTAAGGATTTCTGCTCCTAAATTATCTGAAGGTGTATCAAATGAAATAAATAAAGTTTTCCAAAAGTATGGTCAGGATGCAGCGAATAGTCTTGCTATTGACAATACGAAGCTTGAGAAACAGATTCATGCAAACGAACTTCTTATTAAGGATCAATTAAAATCAATGACTGATTCTATTGGTCAATATATGCAGACTTCAGAAGTATTTACTGGATTGAATTCAAAGCTACAAGATGCTTTTATTACGAATTTACCTAATCTCGATATAAATACTATTTCTGAAGATTACGGTGGCGATGTACAGAAATTTTTATATAATGAATTTCTAACGCCTATGGAGAATCTTGCGCCTGAATCTCAGCAGAAATTAGCTGACTTACTGTCTCTTGATCCTAAGAATTTAAATATACAAGAATATCAGAATTTAATTGATAAGACATTAAAGGCTGTATTCTTGGATAAGACAGAAAGAAGTAATTTCAAAAAAGCATTAGGATTAGATACTGTTGTTGACGATGCAAAAGAAAATCTTAATAAGCTTAAGAAACAAGTTAGCGGATTTAATACTGATCTTCTGAATACTTTGTCAATTGATGAGATCAAACAGGGTCTTGACATTACAGCAAATGATAAGTTCTCTGGAACGTTTGAAGAATTTGTGGCAAAAATTAAAGAGGCTAAAGCTTTAGCGGAAACAGCAATTGATATCAAAGCAAATCCGAAATTTGATGCCATTGCAAAAGCAGATGAGACAGCAAACGCTGGTGATGATTATGTAAAATCCATTCAGCATGCAAAAGACGCAAAAGAGATGTATGATAAGGGTCTTATAGGTACAGATGACTTTAAGACTCGTGCAGCATACTTCTCTCCTACTGGTGCAGATGATGATGTGAATTTTGCTGAGAACTATCCGAAAATCAGCAGATATATGACAGAAGATGCAACCGGTGTCCAGAATTTCTTAAATGATTTGAAGTCAAAAGGTCTTGCAACGTTTGAAACACTTAGCGATGGAACTAAGAAATGGTCTTATGATATTAAAGATTTGGAAGAATCAGCCACAAGCATGGGTATGGGCTTTGAATGGTTCATGGATATGTTTGGGCGTTTGGAAGATTATGGATTTCATAATAATTTTGTTGGTTCTGTCGAAGAAGGGACTGAAAGGATTACAGACCTATCTACTCAGCTTGTTGATGCGCAGGCGGAACTTGAACGATTAAAAGCAACCGGAGCAGATTCTACCGCTATCTCACAACAAGAAGAGAAAGTTGCTCAGTTAAAATCTGATATAGAACAAACAACTCAAGCTACAAAACAGCTTCAGGAACATGCCGTAGAGCAATATGCAAAACAAATTGAATCAGCAAAAACTCAGATTAGTTCGTTAAATGAACAAAGAAAATCCATACAAGATAGTGACTATGGCGGAAACGGTGCTGCTATAAGAAAGCTTCTTGGTGATAAGATAAAAGAACTTGCAGATTCTAACGGAATAGAATTGGATGCAAATCTTAATATTGTAAATGCAGATGAAACCATAAAAGCACTTGAAGGTCAAAAGATAACTGTTCCAATCGAGTACGAACAAGTAGATTACAAAAACATTGACAAAATAAAAGAAAAAGCTTCAAAGGCTTTAGAAGACGGTAAATTTGTAACCAAAAATGCAATATTAAGTATTGATCTAGATAGTACAAGTACGGAAAATATCGATAAACAATTATTGTCATTGAGTGATGCTCTTTCATATATTCGTAAAAATAATGACGGAGTATTAAATATTGATTCTTCTGAAGTGCAGAATGCTTTAAATATTTTAAATGCATTATATGCTCAAAAGAGAAAACTTGCAGATGAAAAATTTGATAGTATGGATTTGTCTGGAATGGATAAATCATTATCTTCTGCCATTGAAAAACTACATGAGTTCCAACAGTTAAAAATAGAACTTGATAGACAGAAGAATCTTCAAAGTGTCGGAGTTCAAATTGACACATCTTCAACGCAAGATGCATACGACAAAATTGTAAAGCAGTTACAGAATCTTGATCCTGAAATTCAAGCCAAACTTGGAATTGATACAAGTAGTGAAGAATCTATTATGCAATGGATTGAGAGTTTTAATCCTCAAATCACAGCTCAGTTAAATATTGATAAAACAAAAGCAGAAAATGAACTTAGAGGTATCGCATATAGTGATGAAAATGAAATCATCATGAAAGTAAACGCTGATACTTCTCAGATTGAAAATGCTATTAATTCTTTACAGAATGGTCAATCTGCAACGTTTAATGCTTCTGTTACTGATAGTAAAGGAAACTCTCATGACTCCACACTGGTAACTGGGACAAAGGATGAAAAAGGTGTAATCCACTACTATGCTGAATTTGAAGATGAAGGTAAAGTAGAATTAGAGAAAAACCAAGACGGAAAACTTGTTTATAAAGCAGACGTTAAAGATGTTGAAGATAAAGTAAATGAGTTGGAATCTGAAAACCCAAAGGTTAAAGTCGAACTTACACCAGAAGAACAAAAGGTTCAAGATGCGTTAAAATCTTTGTTAAATGACCAAACAAAAACAACGTTTTCTGTTGATGCCGATTTTTCAAAGGTAAAAGATGATATAAATGCACTTGAAGTTGGACATTCGATTGTATTTACAGCAAATGTAGATGGCGTTGATCAAGCTGTAGCAGCAGTTAAATATCAAGATGGTTCAATTGGGTACATTGCAAATGTTGATGGCGTATATTATCAATTAAGTGCAGTACAAAACACAGATGGAACTGTCAGCTATACAATTGGCAATTATCCAACAGAAATTCCAAACGCTAATCAAACAATTGATAGAACTCCAAACAATTCACAAGTATCACAGTCTCCTTCTTCCGTAGGACAGGCAGTTAATAGAACACCGAATAATTCTGGAATATTACACGCACCAACAATTGTACAAAAAGTTATTAGATTTTTCACTGGTGGAGACAAACTTCTTGGTACTGCTCACGCAAGCGGAACTTTAGGTAATTCTTCTAATTTAAAAGATAGTTGGAAAACTAAAAAAGATGAAGTTGCTCTTACTGGTGAGGTTGGCGAGGAACTTGTAGTTTCTGGAAATCGTTGGTTTACAACAGGCTCTAATGGTGCAGAATTTGCTAATATACCAGCAGGATCAGTTGTATTCAATTCAAAACAGACAAAAGAATTATTCAGTCAAGGATTTACAAAGTCTCGTGGAAAAGGAAATCCTTCATTACCTGGACTTCCTGCATTCTTAGAAGGAAGTGCTTTTGCCGGAGGTTCTGGTGGTGGCGGATTTAGAGGCGGAGCTTCATCATCTTCTTCCTCCAAAAAGAAATCATCAAAATCCTCCAAATCATCATCCAATAATTCTTCAAATTCATCTTCAAAATCTAACTCTTCCTCCAATTCATCAAACGACAAAGAGGAAACAAAAGAAACCCTTGATTTGATTGAAACAAAGTTAGACCGTATCAAACGTAAGATTGGCGAATTAGATACAACTGCTTCAAGTACATATCGCACATGGTCAAAGCGTAATGAAGCATTATCTTCTGAGCTTTCAAAAGTAACCGAAAAAATCTCATTACAGCAACAGGCATATGACAGATATATTAAAGAAGCTGAATCAGCAGGAGAAGGTCTTTCTTCGGAGTGGATTGATAAAATCCAGAATGGTAAAATTAACATTGAAACAATCACAGATTCTGATCTGAAAGAAAAGATCAGTGATTATAAGAATTGGTGAATTTACACGCCAATGTAAAATCTATTTAATTGCGGGAACATCCCCATAACCCTATTTTGCTACAACGTAACTGGAAACGGTAAGCGTGAATGCGGTGCGAGTTTAAAACTCAACAGTCGAAAGATAGAAACCATAAAAAATAAATAGGTTAGGGACAACCGGGAGTGCAAGTCTCCCAAACGCAGTGAACTTCCTAAGTCAGAAATGATATGGAAGACATTCAGAGACTAACCCTTTATGGGTGGCGTAAGCCTTAATGTAGGGTCGCAAGCTATTGGTGGCTCGAAAAATATAGACTATTTGAATAAACAGAACAAATGTTCTGAATTGCTGTTTTATAATATTTCAGCTATAATATATATAGAAACAACATGGAATGTTGATTTATGTTGTGAATTATTAAAATGTTGGATGATTATATGGAAACTATACTACAAGATAAATTGTCAAAAGTGTTATTTCATGGAACACTTATGGATCGTGCAAATAATATAATAGAAAATGGAGTTGATTTTTCTAAATTTAATTCAAGAGCTGATTTTGCAAAAGGATTTTATTTGACAGACAGTTATGCATTAGCAAAAAGAACTGCATTATCTAGACATTCACAAGAACTCATGAAACATAAAAATGTTTCATCTCCAGTTATAATGAAATTTTCAGTACAAATAAATAAATTTGACAAAGAACTTTCGATAAAAGAATTTATTGGAGAAACTCTCGAATGGAAAAAATTTGTTTGTACAAATAGGTGGTATAAAAAAGTTTTGGAATATAATCCAGCTTTTGATAACAATATAGATAGCAAATACGATATTGTTATTGGATTAACGGCTGATGGGAAATTGGCAAATATCAATAAGCTTATAAAAGAAGATAAATATAATTTGTCAGAAGAATTTCTTAAAAATATAAATCCTTTGTTATCAGAATATTCAACATTTAGTAATGGAAGAAAAAAGATGCATAAGACAAAATCGTATCAAATTTCATTTCATAATGAGGAATTTGTAAAACAGTGCTTAATCTATAAAGATTATGATATAATAAGAGATGAAAAGGAAGGTGAGCATTATGAGTAAAAAAGATATTAAATTGTTTTATGAAGATTTATCTGATTCAATAATGGAATTATATAATGTGGATAAAACTACGGCTTATAATGCTATTGAATTATCAGATATGGATTCAGTAATTAAAAAAATTGGAGCATTCGTATATCATGATGTTATCGAAGTTTGGGCGGAATCCGTATGGGCATGTTACCAAAGAAGAAGCAAACATATTTAATGTAATTCAAGAGCAGTAAACCACTACTGCTCTTTTATAATGTCCCAAAATATCTCAAAACATTTCAAAACAAAATCCAAAATAATTTTATTCAAATAGAAGATATAGTCCCATTCTCACATGAAAGTGTGAGGAGTATTTAATATACTCTCGTCCATGTAGCGAATGGATGAAAAGATAAATGATGAAAAAGCTCTTGATTGTAGAGATGCGATTATTGATCTCAAAGAACAAGAGTCTAAACTAATTGAACAACGTTTCAATAACATTAAAGATGAATACGATGCAATCTTAAAACAGTTTGAACATACACAATCAATGCTTGAGGGTGCGATTGATATTACGGAGACATCTGGATATATTGTTAGCACAAAGTATTATGACAGCCTGATTTCTAACGAAAATGAAAAAATCAATAAGCTGTACGCAGAGCGTGAAGCACTGGTTAATTCTTTAAATAGCGCACTTAGTAGTGGAAAAATAGATAAGTATTCTGAGTCATGGTATAACATGCAAAATGAGATAGATTCTATTGATGAGTCTATTCAGGACTGCAATAAGAGTACAATCGAATGGGGAAATAGTATTCGTCAGATTCAATGGGATTTATTTGATAAACTTCAAGACAGAATCTCTAAAATCAATGATGAAGCAGATTTCCTTAAAGAACTTATGTCCAGTGAGAAGATGTATGACGACAAGAATGGTGGTCAGATTACAGAATATGGAAAAGCTACATTTGGTCTTCATGGAGTAAAACACAATACTCTCATGGCACAGGCTGATGAGTATAGAAAAGAAATGGAAAAGATTGACGAACAGTTAAAATCTGATCCATTCAATCAGACACTCATTGACCGTAGAAATGAATTACTTAAACTTCAGCAAGAGTCTATTACGTCTGCAAAGCAGGAAAAGGATGCGATTAAAGATTTAGTTGAAGATGGTATTAATTCTCAACTTGATGCGCTTCAAAAGTTGATTGATAAGTACACTGATTTGCTTGATACCAACAAGGATATGTATGATTATCAGAAACAGTTAGCCGAAAAGCAGAAAGAAATATCTTCCATCGAGAAACAATTAGCTGCATATCAAGGAGATACTTCTGAAGAAGGTGCATCAAAGAGACAGCAGTTACAGAATGATTTGAATGATGCGAAACAAGATTTGGCTGAAACTCAATATGAACGTTCAATTGCAGATCAGAAGAAATTATTGGATGATTTATATGAACAGTATGAAGAAGTCCTTAATATGCGACTGGATAATATTGATGTTCTTGTATCTGATGTAATTGCAAATGTAAATTCTGAAGCTGGTGCAATTAGAGATACATTAGAAGCAAAAGCTGATAGCGTTGGTTACACAATGACGGAAAGCATGAATACAATTTGGAATTCGGCAAATCAAGTTATTACCAATTATGGTACCAATTTCTTGTCTTCTATTACAGGAGTTCAAAATGCAATAAATGATTTGACGAATCTTATTAAACAAGCTGTAGATGCTTCTAATAAAAAAGCAAGTGCTAGTTCTTCAAGTACTAAGAAACCATCATCTTCCACTCCTGCTTCACAACCTGCAAAACCTACTCCAAAACCTGCAACAACATCAAGTGGCGATGGTGTTCCGAATGTTGGAGATGCGGTTACATTTAACAGTGGTGCATATTATTATAGTTCAGATGGTATAAGTCCTACTGGAACACAGATGCATGGACAGACAGTATACATTACTAAAATCAACAACGCATCTTGGGCAAAAAAGAAATATCATATTGCTAAAGATAAAAATGCAGCGCATCCTCTTGGATGGGTTGATTTAAGCCAGATTAGTGGATATGAGAAAGGTATTAAGTCTGTTCCAAAAGATGAAATGGCTGTTGTCGGAGAACATAAGAAACCTGAAACAATTGTACTTGATGATGGTTCTATTTTAACTCCGTTAAGTAAGAATTCATCTGTGTTCAATAATGATGCTCATGAAAACTTATGGAGTTTTGCAAACGATCCACAAAGATTCATTGAAAGCATGATTCAGAATCCACCGGAAGTTCCGAACATGTTTAATGAGTTTACTGCGAATCAGACATTTAACTTTGATGTTAAAGTAGACAATCCTGCTAATTATGCTGAATTCTATTCGGAAATGATGAGACGATTCCAAAAGGATGTTAAAGCAGAAAAAATTATTCAAGATATGACACTTGGACAGATTACTGGCAAGGGTAGCATGAGTAAATATAGACAAAGATTTTAAAAGTGAGACGGTGTAGTAATGCATCGTCTTTTTTGAGAAAGGATATAGTTGATATGGATTTAGACAAGAAACTTAAAATAATGGAAAATAGAAACACACTTTTAGAGAAAGAAAATAAAAAATTAAAAGAAGAACTTGCACAGAGCGGTTCATTAGATAAAAAATACAAGGAATTGGAAAAGTTAAAAGATAATTGGGAAAAGGAAATATCTGATATTCGAGCATTAAAAGAACAATATACTCGTCTGTTAGATGGAATGAAAAAACTGAAGAAATTTAGATAGAGGGAGAATTACGTGGAACAACAGGAAAAATTAAAATTATCATGCGTCAAAGAAAAGAAAATGCTTATTGCTTATGAAATATCACATACGGATATGTTAATTACAAGCAAGTCAGTAAAAGAATTATGGCTTGAATGGTATCCAGAGGATGCTACATATTTTGATATGTTACCTTACAAATGGGACACTTGTTATAACTGGATCAGTAAATATATTAATAAGCATGATTCCAAGTTCATTCATGAAGCAATTAAAAAGCAGCGTATTCGCCAGAAAAGAGAGTTAAATAAAAAACTGAAATATACGAATACGAATGCATATATTATCTTAATCAAATCTAATATTAAAAGAAATCAATTAGCAAAATATCTTTATGTTAATGGAGCGGAAAAAAGAACAGGTGATTTCGGCTCTATGGTTGCATATATCAAAAGTCTAAAAGAAATTCCAAAAAAATAATTGAATAGAAATTAAAAAAAGGCGGTGTAAATACTGCCTTTTTTGATGCAAAAAAAAATCCCGTGTAGTCCGGAATGAATAATAGACTGCACCTTCATGAGAAATAGGTTCATGTAGGTAAAAGAATGGAGGACATTTTGAGAAAAAATAAAAAAATTAGACACAATGGAACAAAAATGTGTAAAGTGTGCGGAAGAGAATTACTAATAAATGAGTTTCCACTTAAAGGGGGAAGAATATGCAAAGAATGTAAGAATAAGAAGAATCGAGATCTTACTGCACAAAAGAGAATCGAGCAATATCTTTCTGATGAATCCATGCACTTCAAAAGGAAATATAAGAAAATTGATTCTTCAAGAATCTTGAGAAAGAATGAGTCAGGAATAGATTTGATTGCTAGAGATGAACGATTTGTAAAGTTGTTATATTACAAGGATACGTGGTATAGCAGTCATGGACGTGTAGTTGAATATAGAGATGGAAAATATAGAGTTCAGCGTGGAAGTAAAGATAAAAGAACAGGAAAAAGGATGTTTACACTTGAGAAGGAAAAATATGTTAAGCCTACCAAAATATTCAAGTATGTAAAACACAGGGTATCTGCGGAAGAATTAGCAGTAGAAACGTTTATCGTTAATTATGACAAGACGAATAATACAAGAATATGGCATCAATTGAACAATGAGAACGATTTATATTATAAAAATCTGTATCCAGTTACGGAAAAACAATATAATCGATTGACGGAATTACAGGAAGAATCTGTATTTCCGTTGTCTGAAGATCTTATTATGCAGGTAATAAATGCAGTGGAATACAAGCATGATGGATGGAATCCGGCACACTATAAGAGAGGAATGTGTAGAATAGGATATAGCGGAATGGCTGTTGGAACAGAAGGTTATCATGAAAAATCATATACTAAGTGGAAGGACATGATGCAGAGATGTCATGATAAAGAAGTGCATAAAAAATACAAGCCAGAATATGCGGATAAATGCGTGTGTGAAGAGTGGCAGAATTATGCGAATTTCAAGCTTTGGTATGACGAGCATCATGTGTTTGGAAATCGAATTGATTTAGATAAGGATATACTGAAGCCGGGAAATAAGGAGTATTCCCCTGAAACATGTGTATTGATTGAACACTATATTAATACAATATTTGAGCGTCATGCACAAGACAACATATATGAAAATGAAGATGGAAAATACTTTGTTGGCAGTAATAGAAAAAAAGTATATGAGACATATGATGAAGTGTTTGAATTCGCTTGTAATAAAAAGAAAGAGCGTATAGAAAAGGTTGCGGAGAAGAATCTTGGAAGGATACCAAAGTGTGCTTATGACGCAATGCTAAGATATGATGTTGAAGCATTGATAAGACGAGATGTTATAGCAGCATAATAATATCATAAGGAAAACTATTCTATGGAACTAGTAGCAGAGGGTTTTATTAACAGGTGTATTGGAAATGCTCCTTCCATATTTGTATCTATATGTTGTATAGTGTCACGAAGTTGTCACGTTTACGTTATTTGTTCTGAAAATCCTTTATTTAATGCGTTAGCCCTCCGGGGCACGTGGGTTCGAATCCCACCAACTCCGCTTGTGTATTTACCATGTAGGTATCATTATAACGATAAGTAAAAGTAAGAAAAAAGCACTAACAGAAGAGATATCACTCTTCTGTTAGTGCTTTTTCGTTTTAAGAATGAGAAACAATATGCTTCTTAATTGCGTTGAAACTTTCCTCACTGATCACATGCTCCATACGACAAGCATCATCCGCTGCAACCTGTGGGTCAACGCCGAGTCTCTCAAGCCAGGAAGAGAGAAGAGTGTGACGCTCATATATCATGTCAGCAATCGCCTGTCCGGATTCTGTTAATGTAATATAGCCCTCACGAGATACAATAATATGTTCGCTTTCTCTAAGCTTTTTCATTGCTACACTGACACTTGATTTCTTAAAGTTAAGCTCTGTTGCAATGTCGACGGCACGTACGACAGGAAGCTTTTTGCTTAACATGAGGATTGTCTCCAGATAATTTTCAGATGATTCATTTACATGCATAGGTAATGCCTCCTCTATATAAATTATAATTTATCTGTATCACTATTTACAGTGAAATTTCATGTCTTTGCTTAGTATATCATAATTTATTCCTCACAGCAAATAATTTGCCAGACAAATTCAACATAGATTTGGAATGGCGTTGAACAGAAAAAAATAGAAAAACTGCAAATTAGTCATTGACAACTAATAAAGATTAGCATATACTAACTTACGAACAGAAGAGAAAATGAAAAAAAATTATCAATCTCAACTGTTTTTAATAATCTATATCAAATGAGAATGGATTCTAATATCATTTAAGAAAGAAGCGTGAGATTATGCCACTTACAATGGCCAACATTGGCGAAACCAATACAATTAAGAGAGTAAGCGGAAATGATGAGACAAAGCGTTTTCTTGCGAATCTTGGATTTGTGCCCGGAGCAGAAGTGATCGTGCTATCCGCAATTGGCGGTAACGTTATTGTTAATATTAAAGATTCGAGAGTAGCAGTAAATGCTGATATGGCGCGCCATATCATGATCTGATTGAGACGCTGAAAAAGTGATGAGTAAAGTAAGGAAGGAGTATGTGTTATGACTTTAGGTGATGCAAAAGTAGGAACTACTGTTGTAGTTACAAAAATCGAAGGAGACAGTGCTTACAAACGCCGTATTATGGATATGGGAATAACAAAAGGAAGTGAACTTTTTATCAGAAAAGTTGCACCACTTGGTGACCCGGTTGAAATTACAGTTCGTGGATACGAGCTTACTGTCAGAAAGGCAGATGCACAGTGTGTAGAGGTTAAATAAGCCTACAGATACAAAAAACCTGATGAGAGATTCTAGAATTTGAGGAGGCAAAGAGAGTAATGGCAATCACAATTGCACTTGCAGGAAACCCGAACTGCGGTAAGACAACATTGTTTAATGCTCTTACAGGAGCGAATCAGTATGTTGGAAACTGGCCGGGAGTAACGGTAGAGAAAAAAGAAGGTAAGATCAAGAATAAGAAATACAAAAAGGAAGACGTTACAGTAACTGACCTTCCGGGAATTTATTCCCTTTCTCCATATACACTTGAGGAAGTTGTCAGCCGTGATTATGTTCTGAATGAGAACCCGGATGTAATCGTTGACCTTGTTGACGCAACTAACATCGAACGTAACCTGTATCTTACAACACAGCTGGTTGAGACAGGAGTACCGGTTGTAATCGCATTGAACATGTGCGATCTTCTCGCTAAGAGAGGTATTAAGATTGATGTAAAACGTCTTTCCATGCTGATTGGATGCCCAATTGTTGAGATTTCAGCATTGAAGCAGAAAGGTCTGGATGAACTGATCGATGAAGCAATCAAAGTTGCAAAGCAGAAGGAAGTAAAACTTCCTAGTGAGATCTTTGCAAAAGATATAGAAGCTGCTGTAGATAGCGTAAAGGAAATCCTTCCTGATACAATTACAGAAGATAAGAAAAGATGGTACGCTATAAAGTTCCTTGAAAATGACAGCAAAGTTGTAGATCAGATAAAGCTCTCAGGTGCAGCAAAAGCAGTTGTTGAAGATGAAAGAACAAAACTGGAAAAGAAACATGATGACGATATGGAAAGTATTGTAACTGACGGACGTTATCAGTTTATTCAGAAAATTGTAGGAACTACTGTTAAAAAAGCAAAAGAAAAACTGACAACATCGGATAAAATTGACCGTATCGTTACAAACCGTATCCTCGGTATTCCGATTTTCATTGCAGTTATGTGGCTTGTATATTACATATCTGTCACAACAGTAGGTACATTTGTAACAGACTGGACAAATGATACATTCGTTGGAGCCATTCAGGAGGCAGTTGGAGGATTCCTTACAAATGTCGGAGCAAGTGATCTGATTAACGGACTTGTAGTGGATGGTATCATCGGCGGACTTGGAGCAGTACTTGGATTCGTTCCACAGATGGCAATCCTGTTCCTTTTCCTGTCTATTCTTGAAGACTGTGGATACATGGTACGTATCGCATTCGTCATGGACCGTGTGTTCAGACATTTCGGACTTTCAGGTAAGAGCTTTATTCCGCTTCTGATTTCTTCAGGATGTGGAATCCCTGGAATCATGGCTTCCAAGACAATTGAGCAGGACAACGACAGACGTCTTACAATCATGACAGCAACATTTATCCCATGTGGAGCAAAACTTCCGGTTATTGCTATGATGGGTGGAGTTATTGCCGGTGAAGTAGCAGGATATCAGGAGAGCTCCTTCATTGCACCATTGATGTACTTTGTAGGAATCGTTGCAGTACTTGTTTCTGCAATCATCCTGAAGAAGACAAAACCTTTCTCAGGAAAACCGGCTCCGTTCGTAATGGAGCTTCCACAGTACCATATTCCACAGGCTAAGACAGTTCTCCTTCATGTTTGGGAGAGACTGAAAGGATTCATCATCAAAGCCGGAACAATCCTGTTCCTTGCATGCGTAGTAATGTGGTTCCTTGGAGGATTCGGATTTACAGCAGATGGATTTGGACTTGTAGAAGACAGCGCAGACAGCTTGATGGCAGCAATCGGCGGAGTGATCGCTCCACTGTTCGCACCACTTGGATTTGGTGAGTGGCAGCCTGTAGCAGCATCTATCTCAGGATTTACAGCGAAAGAAGCAATCGTTTCTACAATGGGAGTTCTTGCAAATGTGTCCGGAGATACAGAAGACGCAGTGACAGTAGCGCAGGGAGTTGCTTCCTGGTTCCCGTCAACAATTGCAGCATTTACATTCCTTCTGTTCAACCTGCTTGACTCACCTTGTCTTGCAGCAATCGCGACAATGGCACAGCAGATGCAGTCCAGAAAATGGTTCTGGTTTGCAATCCTGTTCCAGAATGTATTTGCTTATGTTGTTTGCCTGATCGTATACCAGGTAGGATCTTTCGTAACAGGCGGAGCATTTGGCGTAGGTACAGCAGTAGGATTTATCTTATTGATCTTCCTTCTGTTCATGCTCTTCAGACCAGATCCGTACAAAGATCAGAAAGTATACTCAAAACGTTCTGTGCAGGCAGCGTAATATGAGAGAAACAAGAACGTGAAAGCGTTCTTGAAAAATAGAGCTGGATGCAGGAAATGTATCCGGCTCTCTGTTATAATAAGAGAAAAAAGAGGTGTTGATGACAATGATAGCAAATATTGTAATAATAACTTTAATTATCGGATATTGTATTTTTCTCATTTATAAAGGATATAAGAACCATAAAGAAGGGAAACATGTCGGATGCGCCGGATGCAGTGGCAACTGTGGAAGCTGCGGCGGATGCAGTGCGGCAGCTGGAAAATCTCAATATACAAAGAAAAAGTAAAAGGTGATTAGAATGGGAAATTCAACAGGTTCTATGTTTTACGCATTTGGTGCATTTCTTTTGATTTACCTTGTTGGTGTATCCATCTATCAGATTTATCTGTGGATCAAGAAATGGCGAGAAAACAGAGAAGAGAAAGAAGACTAAAAGAGGGATCACAAAATGGCAGATATTATCATTATATTAATTGTAATCATCTTGCTTGGGTTGGCTCTGAAAGGATCAATCAAACATTTTAAAGGAGAAGGTCCTTGTTGCGGAGGCGGTTCAGGAAGCAACAAGAAAGCAAAAACAAAGTTTTTAGACGGTCCGGTGATTGGCAGAAAAACGTTGAAGATTTCAGGAATGCACTGCGAGCATTGTGCGAATACCGTAACAAATGCATTGAATGGATTGGACGGTATTACTGCAAAAGTGAATTTAAAGGACAATAGTGCAGAAGTTTCCTACGACAGAGAAATTGATCTGACAGATTTAAAAAATGCAGTAAAAAATGCAGGTTATGAGGTCACCTCTATCTCATGAGAGTGAAACTCTGTGAGATGGCGAAGTAACTGATACAGCGAAGACCAGGAAGCAGGAGGTGTACCGTGAGTAAGAAAGAACAGATTATTGAAAAACTAAAAGAAAACGGGTGCCGGATCACAAAACAGCGTAAAATGTTGATTGATATTATTTTAGAAAATGAATGCTCAAGCTGTAAAGAAATCTTTTATAAGGCATCCCAGGCAGATGAAAAGATCGGTGTGGCAACTGTTTACAGAATGATCAATGCATTAGAAGAAATCGGAGCAATCAACAGAAAAAATATGTATAAAGTTGATTGTGCGCAGGATTGTCCGGAAGATGGGGGATGTATCATCATGCTGGATGATGATACGATTTTTAAACTCACAGAAACAGGATGGAACAAGGTGATCCGCGAAGGACTGAAACATTGCGGTTATGTAAAAGATCAAAAAGTAACATCAATTAAATTACCGGATAATAAACGATAAAATTTATCGACAAATGCAGTTAGAATTGACTATCCGCATAGTGAGTTGATATGATGTATAAAAATTTTAGGAGGTTTTATACAATGTGGGATATATTTAAATTGAAAAAAGCAGGAATCTTTGCAGGAGGTGTTCTTTTCGGAACAGCGGGAGTGAAAATTCTTGCAAGTGATGATGCAAAGAAAGTTTACACAAACTGTACAGCAGCAGTTTTAAGAGCAAAAGACTGTGTGATGAAGACAGCAACAACTGTTCAGGAGAATGCAGAAGATATCCTTGCAGAGGCTCAGCAGATCAATGAGTCACGTGCAGCAAAAGAGGCTGAGGCTGTCTACGAAGCAGAAGAAGCAGAAGAGACAGAAACTCAGGAAGAGAATACAGGTGCGCAGGATTTCAAAGAGGAAGAAGTTTAAATCTCTATGAAATTTATTGTAAAGCATGAGATCAATGGCCGCCTTCGTATCCATGTTGTCCAGAAAAGGATGACATATACGGAGGCGGATACTCTATCCTGGTTTCTCTCCAATCAGAAGAATGTAACAGATGTAAAAGTATATGAACGCACCGCAGATGCTGTGATCTGTTATGTTGGAGATAAGGAAGAGGTCTTGAATTTATTGAAGCAATTTTCTTATGAAAATGCAATTCTTCCGGAACATGTTGCTGCAGGTTCTGGAAGAGAGCTGAATGCTGTTTATCAGGAAAAGCTGGTCATGAAGACAGTTCTTCATTATGGAAGTAAGTTATTCCTTCCAATGCCGATCCGTGCAGTGATTACATCTGTAAAATCAGTGAAATATATCTGGCACGGAATCCGTTGCCTGATGCATGGTAAGATAGAGGTTCCTGTCCTGGATGCTACAGCAATCAGCGTTTCCGTATTCCGTAGAGATTATGCTACAGCTGGATCTGTCATGTTCCTGCTTGGAATTGGTGAGATCATAGAAGAATGGACGCATAAAAAGTCTGTCGGAGATCTTGCGCGCAGTATGTCACTTAATGTCAATAAAGTGTGGCTGAAGAGAAATGAACAGGAGATTCTTGTAAAATCATCAGATATTGAGCCGGGAGACCATGTTGTGATCCGTATGGGAAATGTGATCCCGTTTGATGGGGAAGTAGTTACTGGTGAAGGAATGGTCAATCAGGCATCTCTTACAGGTGAGTCACTTCCTGTAAGAAGAAGTGTAGGACAGTCTGTTTTCGCCGGAACAGTTCTCGAAGAAGGTGAGATTGAAGTTCTTGTCAAAGCGGTATCAGGCTCTACCAGATTTGAAAAGATTGTGACAATGATCGAGGATTCTGAAAAACTGAAGTCTTCTGTAGAAGGTAAGGCAGAACATCTTGCAGATAGACTTGTTCCATATACATTACTGGGGACAGGTGCAGTCTGGCTCCTGACAAGAAATATTACGAAGACACTGTCTGTTCTGATGGTAGATTTCTCCTGTGCATTGAAGCTTGCGATGCCGATCACTGTACTTTCGGCAATCCGTGAGGCAGGCGAGAACAATATCACAGTAAAGGGTGGTAAGTTCTTAGAGGCCGTGGCCGATGCAGATACAATCGTTTTCGATAAGACAGGAACATTGACAAAGGCAACGCCGACAGTGAAAGAGATTGTTGCTTTCAGTGAATACTCAGAAAATGATCTGCTTTGTATTGCAGCATGTCTGGAAGAACATTTTCCTCATTCTATGGCAAAGGCCGTTGTAGATGCAGCGAAAGAAAGGCATTTGTCTCATGAAGAAATGCACTCAAAGGTAGAATATGTTGTGGCACATGGAATCTCTTCCTCTATTGATGATAAAAAGGTTCTGATCGGAAGCAGTCATTTCATTTTCGAAGATGAAGGATGTACGATTCCATCCGAATATCAGGATAGATACGATTCATTAAAACCAGAATACTCTCATCTGTATCTGGCAATCGAGAAACAACTTGTTGCAGTTATCTGCATTGAAGACCCACTTCGTGAAGAGGCAACAGAAATGGTTCGTGATCTGAAGAAAGCCGGTATCCGTAAAGTTGTTATGATGACAGGTGACAGTGAGCGTACAGCGGCGGCAATTGCGAAACGCGTTGGCGTTGATGAATATTATGCTGAGGTTCTTCCGGAAGATAAAGCGAATTTCGTTGAGAAAGAAAAAGCAGAAGGAAGAAAAGTAATTATGATCGGTGATGGGATCAATGATTCACCTGCTCTTTCAGCAGCGGATGCGGGGATTGCGATCAGTGACGGCGCAGAGATTGCAAGAGAGATTGCAGATATCTCGATTGCGGCAGATGACCTGCGTGAAGTTGTGACGCTGAAACTTCTGGCAAATGCCATGATGAAGCGGATACATAAGAATTACAGAAATATCGTCGGAATCAATTCAGGACTGATTCTGCTTGGCGTGACAGGAATTGTCCAGCCGACAGTATCTGCACTTTTGCACAATGCGTCTACATTGATGATAAGCCTTAGAAGTATGAAGAATCTGCTGGATGAAAATAAAAGAACAGAACTTGAGTAGTTACTGTGAACAGCAATCTTGAGTGAAACAACATAAAATAAAAAAGGCAAGAAAAAGAACTGCCGGGATTAACTTTTGTAGAGGTTTGTCCCGGTAGTTCTTTTTTATATGTTAGGAAAGTTCTTTCCTAACATATAAAAAACGCTCCGCTCAGGATGCGCACTGCGGCGTACAAGGTAGGTGTCGCAAGCGACCGCCGCAGGCGCAAGAATGTGCCAAGGCACATTCTTTATTCTAATGAGAAACATTATCAGTAAATGATATTGATATTACGTTTTCATTATAGTATAGTAAATACATAGGTTAGACACAACTAACGAACAAGGAAGATATGTGGAAATGAATTCATAAAACATACAGGAAAGTAATAAGTAAAGCAATAGATAATCAGATCTTAATTTCAGGAGGTTCAGTATGAGTGTAGTAATCATTGGAGGACATGACAGAATGGTATGTCAGTATAAGAAAGTCTGTAAACAGTTTAATTGTAAGGCGAAGATCTTCACCCAGATGTCAGCAAGCTTAAGCAAACAGATCGGAAGTCCTGATCTGATCGTTCTTTTCACAAACACAGTATCCCATAAAATGGTTCGCTGTGCAGTAGAAGAAGCCGGCAGATGTAATGCAGATGTGATTCGTTGTCACACGAGTTCCAAGAATGCGTTAGAAGAGATTCTGGAGAATGCTTGTGCATAATAAATATTGCTGAATTATTGAACTATGAAAATAGAAAAGCCCCTTCAGAAGAAATAAACTCCTGAAAGGGACTTTTTCTGTATCATGCTGCCAATTACACAGATTATCAATCTGAACAGGATCACAGCACCAATTTCTATAACTGGATATTTTTAAAGAGATCTCCAAGGTTTGTTCCGATATCTTCCGCTTTCGGGATCACAACCTTTTCAGCTTTCTCTTCAGCCTTCTCTTTGTCTTCTTCGAGAGCTTTCATGCTCAGGCTGATCTTGCCATCTTTGATACCGATGACTTTCACTTCAACTTCATCACCAACTGTGAGAACATCAGAAGGCATTTTTACACGTTTCTGGGAGATCTGTGAAACGTGAACCAGACCGGAAAGTCCGTTCTCCAACTTTACAAATGCTCCATAGTTCTGAAGTGTTTCTACAGTTCCTTTCAGAACAGTTCCAACTTTCATACTTGCAATTTGTGCATCACGTGCTGCTTTTTCCTTTTCCTTCAGAAGCTCACGTGCAGAAAGGACAAGACGATTATTCGCCTGGTCAACATCAATCACCTGTACTTCGATATCTTTGAGAAGATAATCTTCCAGATTCTCGATATAGGAAAGGGACAGCTTAGAAGCCGGAACGAATCCGCGAAGTCCTTCTACCATTACAATTACGCCACCGTTGACAACACCTTCAATTTTAACAGGAAGAACAGTTTTCTTATCCATATAATCCTGGACTCTGTTCCATGGATTCGCATCATCGAAATGATCTTCATAGTCTGCCATTGTTTCTGTTACTTCATTTGTCTGTAATTCTTTCATTTCTTCGCTCATTAAAAGCACCTCATTTTCTTTTTCTCGTTAATCAAAAGTATAACATATGTATGAGAAAAAATACAACAAAAGTGCCAAAATCCGTGAAGAAAATGAAAAATGCGGTTGGATTAATAGAAAAAAAATGTTACTCTACTTATTGAATAGTAAATTGTCAGGTTTAATACTTAATGAAGAAGCTGTTCATGTAAGATGACAGAATACAGAGATAAATTGATGTGAGTGTAAAAGTAAATAAGAGATAAATTTGAGAAGGAGAGATAGAAAAAATGGCTGAGAATAAAAAGGTGTATGTTGTAGGTCATAAGAATCCGGATACAGATTCTATTTGTACAGCAATTGCTTATGCAAATCTTAAGACAAAGATTACCGGAGAAACGTATGAGCCTCGTCGTGCAGGGCAGCTTAACGAGGAGACACAATATGTACTGGAACACTTTGGCGTAAAAGTTCCGTTATTACTTTCTGATCTTAGAGAACAGATTAAAAATGTGGAATTGAAAGAAAGTCAGGAAATTCAGGGAAGCCTCTCAATCCGTACAGCATGGGAAAAGATGTCAGAGATGAATACTCATACGATTCCAATCACACGTAATGGTGTGCTGGAAGGTGTGATCACAAAAGGTGATATTGCGAAATCCTATATGGAAGTCTATGATAACACAATGCTTGCGAAGGCAAGAACACAGTACCGTAATATTGCAGCAGCAGTAGAAGGTGAAATTGTAACAGGAAATGAACATGGTTATTTTTATAAAGGAAAAGTAACTGTTGCAGCATCAAGCAAAGAGTTGATGACAAGCTTTATCGAGAAAGATGATCTTGTTATCATTGGGGATCGAATTGATGCACAGCAGTGTGCAGTTGATCTGGATGCAAGCTGTATGGTAGTCTGCCAGAATGATCCGATCTCAGAAGATATTCTGCGTCAGGCAGAGGCAAAAGAAATTGTCGTTATCTGGACACAGCATGATACATTTACGGCAGCGCAGCATATCAGCCAGAGTATTCCGGTAAGATCTTTCATGACAAAGGATCAACTCGTAACATTTCGCAAGAATGATTATGTAGATGATGTGAAAGAAGTGATGGCACGCAAGCGTTTCCGTGACTTCCCTGTTGTAGATGAAGATGGAAAGTTCTTAGGTCTTGTTTCCAGACGAAGACTTCTCAATGTCAGCAAGAAACAGGTGATCCTTGTCGATCATAATGAGAAGAACCAGGCAGTAGACGGAGTGGAAGAGGCAGATGTCCAGGAGATTATTGATCACCACAGATTGAGCAGTATTGAGACGATCGGACCTGTATTTTTTAGAAATCAGCCGGTTGGATGTACAGCAACAATTGTATCTCAGATGTACGAAGAAAATGGTGTCGAAATAGATCCGGTGAATGCAGGACTTCTTTGTTCCGCGATCATTTCCGATACATTGATGTTCCGTTCCCCAACTTGTACACCACTTGATGAAAGCACAGCGAAAAGGCTTGCAGAGATTGCCGGGATCAATATAGAGAAACTTGCACAGGCGATGTTCAAGGCAGGAAGCAACCTCAAAGGAAAAACAGCCGAGGAGATTCTCTTCCTTGATTTCAAACAGTTTACAGTGAATGATACGGTATTTGGTGTTGGTCAGGTGAATTCAATGAGCGAAGAAGAGCTTGAAGAGATTAAGGCAACAGTACTTCCGGAGATGGAAAAGACAAGACAAAATCACAGTCTGGATATGATTTTCTTTATGCTGACAAATATTATTGCAGAGTCTTCTGAACTGATCTGCAGTGGTAATGAAGCAAGAGAAAAGATTATCGGAGCTTATGATTTGGAAGACAATGCACAGAAACTGATGCTCAAAGGTGTCGTATCACGTAAGAAACAGCTCGTTCCGGCACTTGTATCAGCACTGCAGCAGTAAGAAAGCCTAAGATATTTTCAAATAGAAAGTCAGAACCGTCTCCGTAACAGGGGACGGTTTTCAGGAGGAAAGAGAAATGGCGAAACAGGTATGGAAAGCCGGTAATATGGTCTACCCGCTTCCGGCAGTTATGGTAAGTACGGCAGATAAAGAAGGAAATACGAACATTTTTACCGTTGCATGGACAGGAACTGTATGTACAAATCCGGCGATGGTATACATTTCCGTAAGACCGGAAAGATATTCGTATCATATGATTGAAGAGAGCGGAGAGTTTGTGATCAATCTGACAACCGAACAGCTCGCCCATGCGACTGATTACTGTGGTGTGCGCTCCGGTCGGGATGTGGATAAATGGAAAGAGTGTCATCTGACTGCGAAAAAGGCAGAGAAGCTTACTTACGCACCGGTCATTGAAGAAGCACCGGTCAATATTGAATGTGTAGTGACAAAAATTGAGAAACTTGGAAGTCACCATATGTTTCTTGCAGAAGTGAAAGCGGTTCAGGTGGACGAGTCCTATATGGATGAGAAGGGCAAATTCGAACTCAATAAGACAGGTCTTCTGGCATATTCCCATGGAGAATATCTTGGACTTGGAAAAAAGATCGGAACGTTTGGATACAGCGTGAGAAAAAAGAAGACCGTTGACAAACGAACTGCTAAGAAGATCACAACAAAAAATGAATCAAGGAGCAAGAAATCTCCAGAAAAAAGAACTGTAAATAAAAATGCAACATTCAGAAAGAAAGGAAAAGCTAAGAAATGATTTCATTTGAAAATGACTATTCAGAAGGCGCACATGAGGAAATCCTGCGCAGACTGGCAGAAGTAAATAAAGAAGGAATTACAGGATACGGAAATGATTCATATTGTGAATTCGCAAAGGAAAAGATCCGTCAGGCATGTAAATGCCCGGAGGCAGACATTTACTTCCTTGTGGGAGGAACACAGACAAATCAGACAGTAATTGATTCCGTGCTCCAGAGCTATGAAGGCGTTATTGCGGCTGAGACAGGTCATGTTGCATCACACGAGGCGGGTGCGATTGAAGCATCCGGTCATAAAGTACTGACCCTTCCGCAGCTGGAAGGAAAGATTCAGCCCAAAGATGTGGCAGATTATTTGAATCAGTTTTATAGTGATGGGAATCATGAACACATGGTTTTCCCTGGGATGGTCTACATCTCTCACCCAACAGAGTATGGCACACTGTATACACGTGGCGAACTCGCAGAGCTTTCTGATATCTGTCAGCAGTACCATATTCCACTGTATCTCGATGGAGCACGTCTTGGATATGGTCTTGCAGTAGAAGATACAGATGTGACAATGGAAGATATCGCAGAATACTGTGACATTTTCTATATTGGTGGAACAAAGGTAGGTGCTTTCTGCGGAGAGGCAGTTGTATTTACAAAAGAAAATGCACCGAGACATTTTGTGACACTGATCAAACAGCACGGAGCACTGCTTGCCAAAGGATGGTTCCTTGGTGTTCAGTTTGATACGTTATTTACAGATGATCTGTATATGAAAATCAGTAAAAATGCGATCGAAACAGCTGCGAGACTAAAAGAAATCCTGAAAGAAAAAGGATATGACTTCTATATTGATTCTCCGACGAACCAGATCTTTGTTGAGATGGAAGACGAGAAGCTGAAAGAACTTGAGAAGAATGTCAGGGTCAGCTTCTGGGAGAAGACGGATGAGAAACATACGGTGGTCAGATTTGCCACTAGCTGGGCAACGGATATGAGGAAAGTCGAGAAGCTGGGGGAGTATTTATAAAAAAGTAAGAATATAAATAATAGCAAATACAGATAATATATAGAAGTCCATAAAATGAGAATCATTATCATGTAGAAATATTGCGTTTTGCAAAGAAACTTGATAGAATACATATGGTTAGAGAAACCTAACTGTGTGAATAAATCATGTATACTCCTTTGTCTGTAATACCTGAACACAGGCGAGGGAGTCCTCAGAAAGGATGGACAACTATGAATTATCTGGAAATTGAAAAAGTAATTGGAAGAGAAATTATCGACTCACGCGGAAATCCAACGGTTGAGGCAGAAGTGTATCTTGTAGATGGAACTGTAGCAAGAGGTGCAGCTCCAAGTGGTGCTTCTACCGGAGAATTTGAGGCACTTGAACTTCGTGATGGAGACAAGTCAAGATTCGGTGGAAAAGGTGTTTCCCGTGCAGTAGAAAATATTAATACAACAATCAACAGTGCATTAGTTGGAATGGATGCAGGCGACACTTATGCAATTGATCAGGCTATGATCCAGGCAGATGGAACAAAAGATAAATCAAATCTTGGAGCAAATGCAATTCTTGCGGTTTCAATCGCATGTGCAAGAGCGGCAGCAGATGCACTTGAGATTCCGTTGTACCGTTTTCTTGGTGGAGTGAATGGAAACAGACTTCCTGTTCCAATGATGAACATTGTAAATGGCGGGTGTCATGCACTTTCTTCCGGACTGGATGTGCAGGAGTTCATGATCATGCCGGTTGGAGCACCGTCTTTTAAAGAATGCATCCGCTGGTGTACAGAGGTATTCCATGCACTTGCAGGAATCTTGAAAGACAGAGGACTTGCAACATCTGTAGGTGATGAGGGTGGATTTGCCCCGGCACTGAAATCAGACGAAGAAGCAATCGAGACAATTCTTGAGGCTGTGAAGAAGGCCGGATATGAGCCTGGAAAAGACTTCAAGATCGCGATGGATGCGGCATCTTCAGAATGGAAGACAGGGACGATTGGAGAGTATAAACTTCCAAAGGCAGGAACAGTCTATACTTCAGAACAGCTCATTGACCACTGGAAGAAACTGGTAGAGAAATATCCGATCATCTCAATCGAAGATGCACTTGATGAGGAAGACTGGGAAGGCTGGAAAAAGCTGACAGCAGAGCTGGGAGATAAAGTTCAGCTGGTTGGAGATGATCTTTTTGTCACAAACACAGAGAGACTGGCAAAAGGAATTAAGCTTGGATGCGGAAATTCTATTCTGATCAAATTGAATCAGATTGGATCTGTATCTGAGACTCTTGAAGCAATCAAGATGGCACATAAAGCAGGTTACACAGCAATTTCTTCCCACCGCTCCGGTGAGACAGAGGACACAACGATTGCAGATCTTGCAGTAGCACTGAATACCTGCCAGATCAAGACCGGAGCGCCGAGCCGTTCGGAGCGTGTAGCGAAATATAATCAGTTACTGCGCATTGAGGAAGAACTTGGAGCAAGCGCAGTATATCCGGGAAATGATGCGTTTAATGTGAAATAACATCAGTAAAATAACCTGACAGTCAGGAAAATCCATGCATTTTATGATCCCAGTGGGATGAAATGCATGGATTTTTGTGCATGTATTTCTTTGATTTTTATCTAGATTTTTTTAGCTATATGTCATACAATAGAAATGTAATTGCCGTCAGGCAACATAATATTTAATAATATTTGGAGGATTTCATTATGAAGAAACCGGTTCTGGTCATTATGGCAGCAGGAATGGGAAGCAGATATGGCGGGCTGAAGCAGATTGACCCGGTAGATCAGGAAGGACATATTATTATGGATTTCTCGATCTTTGATGCAAAACGCGCAGGATTTGAGAAAGTCGTATTTATTATTAAGAAAGAAAATGAAGCAGATTTTAAAGAAGCTGTTGGAAAGAGAATTGAGAAGATCATGGATGTAGCGTATGTATTCCAGGATCTGAACAATCTCCCGGAAGGTTACGAAGTTCCGGAAGGACGTGTAAAGCCTTGGGGAACAGCGCATGCTGTTTTAAGTGCGATCGATGAGGTGGATGGACCATTTGCAGTAATCAACGCGGACGATTATTACGGACGTCATGCATTTGAGACGATTTATGAATTCCTTACAACACATGAAGATGATGATAAGTACCGTTATACAATGGTAGGTTATCGTCTGAAGAATACAGTTACAGATAACGGACATGTTGCTCGTGGCGTATGTGAACTCAATGAGGCGAAAGAGCTGGTTGGAATCACAGAGCGTACAAAGATCGAGAAGCGTGACGGTGGAATCGCTTTCTCAGAAGACGACGGAGAGACATGGACAACTATCGACGGAGATACTCTTGTATCCATGAATATGTGGGGATTCACAAGAAGTATTTTAGATGAGATCAAAGCAGGATTCCCGGCATTCCTTGAGAAAGGTATTAAGGAGAATCCAATGAAATGTGAGTACTTCCTGCCATCCGTAGTCAGTGACCTTCTGGCAGAGGGCAGAGCAACCGTAAGAGTGCTTGAATCCGAAGATAAATGGTATGGAGTTACATACAAAGAGGACAAGCCGGTTGTAGTTGCAGCGGTACAGGCTTTGAAAGACGAAGGTCTTTATCCACAGAAATTGTGGGATTAGATTATGTGTTGTCAGTTGCAGAATTTGTGAATCATAATGATTATGCAACATTTTTACCATAAGAGGAACTATTCGTATAAAGATTTTTGTGGTGGATGTGTTATAATCAGAGACAACAAAGCAAAGATAAGCAAGCTGCTGAACACAGTTACTGTGAGGAGCAGCAATTTGAGCAATAAAGCTCAGAGGAGGAATTTTAAAATGGCAATTTTAGTAACAGGAGGCGCCGGATTTATCGGAAGCCACACATGTGTAGAACTTTTGAATGCAGGATATGATGTTGTAATCGCAGATAACCTTTACAACGCATCAGAGAAAGCTGTAGACAGAGTAAAACAGATCACAGGAAAAGATCTGAAGTTCTATAAAGCAGATATCCGCGACAAAGAAGCAATGAACGAGATCTTTGAGAAAGAAGAGATCGAGTCAGTGATTCATTTCGCAGGACTCAAGGCAGTAGGTGAATCAGTTGTTAAACCACTCGAATACTACGAGAATAACATTGCCGGAACTTTAGTTCTCTGTGATGTAATGAGAAATCACGGCGTGAAGAATATCATCTTCAGTTCTTCTGCAACAGTATATGGTGACCCGGCATTTATCCCGATCACAGAAGAGTGCCCAAAGGGAACATGTACAAACCCATACGGATGGACAAAATGGATGCTGGAGCAGATCCTGACAGATCTTCATACAGCAGATCCGGAGTGGAACGTCGTACTTCTTCGTTACTTCAATCCAATCGGAGCTCATGAGAGCGGACTGATCGGAGAAGATCCGAAGGGAATCCCGAACAACCTGATCCCATACATTACACAGGTCGCAATCGGTAAACTTGAGTGCCTCGGTGTGTTTGGAGATGATTATGATACACCTGACGGAACAGGTGTCCGCGATTACATCCACGTAGTTGATCTCGCAGTGGGACATGTCCGCGCAGTAGAGAAACTGAAAGAGAAAGCAGGAGTTTCCGTATATAATCTTGGAACAGGAAACGGATATTCCGTACTTGACATGGTGAAAGCATTCTCCAAAGCTTGTGGAAAAGAGATTCCTTATCAGATTAAACCACGTCGTGCAGGAGACATTGCTACATGTTACTGTGATGCTTCCAAGGCAAAGGAAGAACTGCACTGGGTAGCTGAGAGAGATCTGAACAAGATGTGTGAAGATTCCTGGAGATGGCAGAGCATGAATCCAAACGGATACGAGGATTAAGATTGAATAATCATTTATAATGTGAAATGGAAAGTTGTTGATGAGCAGGGGTGCGCGATGATAGTGTAGTTTCCTGTGCCATCAACAACTTTTTTGTATCATTTGTAAATTATGTTGACCAACCGCGAACAGCAACACAGCTCTTGCAACCAACAGTCCATCTGTATTATACTAATAGAACACGATTAAATTCAGAAAAAATGGAGATAGATAGAAAATGAAGCGCAAAGTAGATCTTAATGAAATTTCAGACGGACGTCTGTATTCCTCTGGAGATATGGTTAAGGTGGACTGTCATGACTGTGAAGGCTGCTCTGCATGCTGCCAGGGAATGGGAAATTCCATCCTATTGGATCCAATGGATCTGTGGAGATTGCAACTCGGAAAAAAAGAGAATTTTGATACACTGCTTGCAAACTATCTGGAATTGAATGTAGTTGACGGGATGGTACTTCCTAATTTAAAGATGGCAGGAGAGGAAGAAGCCTGTCTGTTCTTGAAAGATGGAAGATGTTCTATTCATGGATACAGACCGGGAATCTGCCGTTTGTTCCCTCTTGGACGTATTTATGAGGAGAATGGATTCAAGTATTTTATCCAGGTGCATGAGTGTAAGAAGCAGGAACGTGGTAAAGTGAAGATTAAGAAGTGGCTTGGAATTGCAGATCAGAAGAGATACGAAGATTTCGTGTGGAGATGGCATACATTTCTTAAGAACTGTGAAGAAGGAATGAAAGAACTTGATGAGCAGAACGCGAAAGTACTGACGGTTGTGGTTCTCCGTAACTTTTATCAAATGCCTTATCAGGCAGAGGAAGAAGCACAGTTTTATCCGGAATTTGAAGAAAGACTGGAAAGACTGAATGCAATGTTTGGATTTTAGAAGTGAAAGTTAACAACAGGTGAAAGGCAGCAGTAGATGGAAAGCAACAGTAGAAAAACACAGATATTAAAAGAAATTTTTGGATACGATTCTTTCCGTAAAGGACAGGAGGAGATTGTAGATCAGATTTTGAATGGAAGAGATGTGTTGGCAATCATGCCGACTGGAGCGGGAAAGTCACTTTGTTATCAGGTTCCGGCACTTCTGATGTCTGGGATCACGATCGTAGTATCACCGCTGATTTCATTGATGATCGATCAGGTGAAGGCACTGAATGAAGCAGGAGTTCATGCAGCGTATATTAACAGTGCACTGACAGAACGGCAGATTACAAAAGCATTAGAACTGGCAGCGGCAGGCAGATATAAGATGATCTATGTCGCTCCGGAACGCTTGTTGACATCACGGTTTCTGGACCTTGCATGTCATACAGAACTTTCTATGGTGACAATCGATGAGGCTCACTGTATTTCCCAGTGGGGACAGGATTTCCGCCCAAGTTATGTGAAGATCACAGAATTCATCCGCCAGCTTCCAAGACGCCTGGTCGTCAGTGCATTTACAGCAACTGCGACACAGAAAGTAAGAGAAGACATTCTTGAAGTACTTGATCTTGAATCTCCTTATATAAATGTATCCGGTTTTGACAGAGAGAACCTTTACTTCGAAGTAAGACCAGCGCATGGGAAGAAGGATGCAATTAAGGAATATCTTACACAGCACAGAGAAGACAGTGGAATTATTTACTGTGCAACAAGAAAAAATGTAGATGAACTCTATTTGGAATTGCAGAATGCCGGATTCTCTGTCGGAAGATATCACGCAGGAATGGGCACAGAGGCAAGAAATGAAAGTCAGGAAGATTTCATTTATGACAGGATAGAGATTATGATCGCAACGAATGCATTTGGAATGGGAATAGATAAGTCCAATGTCCGTTTTGTACTTCATTATAATATGCCGCAGAGCATGGAAAATTATTACCAGGAGGCAGGCAGAGCCGGACGAGACGGAGAACCGGCAGAATGTATCCTTTTCTATTCACCGCAGGATATCATGATCAATCAGCTCCTGCTGGATAGTAAAGAGCAGATTGGAGAATACACAGAAGAAGAACTCCGGGTGATCCGGGAACAGGATGTTCTCCGGCTGCGTAAGATGAGTAATTATTGTACGACAAGCATGTGTCTTAGAAAACACATATTGAATTATTTTGGACAAGAGACAGAAGAACATTGTGGGAATTGTTCCAATTGTCTGGAAGAATTCGTAGAGCTTGATGTCGGAGAGATTGCGGCAGACGTGATCGAGTGTGTGCGCGAATCCAGACAGAGATACGGTATGACAATGATTCTTTCCACACTGGCGGGAGCGAATACAGCGAAGATCAGAAGTGCAGGGATGAATGAACTTTCCGTTTATGGAAGACAGAGTAAATGTTCTCAGCAGAGGCTGAAAGACGTAGTTTATACACTGCTCGAACACGGATACCTTCAACAGAGCGCAGATCGTTATGCGATCCTGAAACTGACAGACCGGTCAGAAGAATTACTGAAATCGAGAGAATTGAAACTTCGCTGCAAGAAGTCAGAACTTACAGAAAAGAAAAAGTCCGGAAGTGGAAAGAAAGCGTCTCATAGAAAGGGAGAGAGTTTCGGGAATCTTACAGATAAAAGCCGAGAATTATTCGAAGAATTGCGCTCTGTGCGTTATTCTTTGGCAAAGAAAAAAGGAATTCCGCCATATATGGTCGCTTCAGATCGTACATTACATGAGATGTGTGTACTTGTTCCATTTGAAAAAGAGGAACTGCTTGAAGTACACGGTATGGGATTTAAGAAATATGAACAGTACGGAGCAGTTTTTCTTGATAAGATTCAAGAAGTGACAGCAGGTGATAAAAAAGGTTACGGTATATCGGAAGATGCTGAAGGGACAGACGCAGTTCAGAACCAGAATCCTCTGGACATCGGACCATTTGGAAGCGTAGAGAATTAACAGCAAAAAAGAAGTAAAAGAAAGAAGTGACATAAAAGTGTCTGTAAAAATATTTTCAACATTAAAAAATTATAAAAAAGAATATTTGCCAAAAGATATTTTAAGCGGAATTATCATGGCAGCGGTTTCAATTCCGATCTCTATGGGGTATGCACAGATCGCAGGTGTTCCGGCGGTGTATGGACTTTATGGATCTGTTCTGCCGATCCTGCTATTCGCCATGCTCTCAACTTCAAAACAGTTTATCTTCGGAGTAGATGCGGCACCGGCGGCAATTGTCGGAGCTGCACTGGCAACACTTGGAGTGACGGCAGAATCAGCCCAGGCATTGCAGTATGTACCATTGATCGCATTGTTTACAGGACTCTGGTTATTGTTGTTTTATCTTTTACATGCAGATAAGATTGTTGATTTTATCTCAACACCGGTTATGGGTGGATTTATCAGTGGTATTGCAGTGACAATTATTATGATGCAGATTCCGAAACTGATGGGAAGCCCGGCGGGGACTGGAGAATTCATAGAACTTGCAGAACACATTTTTCTGGCAATCACAAAGATAAACTGGTTGTCCTTTGGAATGGGAATTGGAGCACTTGTAATCTTAATTGTATCCAAAAAACTGATTCCAAAGTTCCCGATGGCAATCGTTATTATGATTGCCGGAGTTCTCTCGACAATTGTCTTTCATGTAAACCAGTATGGTGTAGTTCTCCTGCAGGCAGTTCAACCAGGGCTTCCGCGGCTTATTTTCCCGGATTTTACAGGAATCAATCTTACCCAGGCTGTGGGAAGAGCACTTATGGTTGCTGTTGTGATCATGGCAGAGACACTTTTGTCAGAGAACAATTTTGCATCCAAAAACGGATATGAACTGGATGACCGTCAGGAAATCCTTGCCTGTGCCGCAGGAAATCTTGCTGCCGGTGCAGTAGGATGCTGCCCGGTAAATGGAAGTATTTCCAGGACTTCCATGAATGAACAGTATGGAGGAAAGACACAGGTTGTATCCATTACAGCGGGACTGATCATGGCAGTTGTACTTATAGGTGCAACCGGATTTATCGAATATCTTCCGGTTCCGGTATTGACGGCAATCGTAATCTCTGCACTGATGAATGTTGTAGAGACACATCTTGCAGTACGCTTGTTTAAAGTAAGCAGAAACGAATTCTATATTTTTATTGCAGCAGGGATCGGTGTGCTGTTCCTTGGTACGATTTACGGAGTTGTGATCGGAATTCTGTTATCTTTTGTAGCAGTGATTTTAAAGGCTACAAACCCACCGAGATCTTTCCGTGGAATGATTCCGGGAAAAGAAGTTTATTATGATCTGGAGAGAAACCGTTTTGCATATCCAATCAAGCATGTGATTATTTACAGATTTAGCGAGAACCTTTTCTTTGCAAATATCAAAGTGCTGGTTTCAGATATTGAAAACAGCATCAAAGAGGATACAAAGGTCGTAATTCTGGACGCATCAGCAATCAACAGCCTGGATATTACAGCGGCAGATGCACTCGAAATGCTTGCAGCAAGTCTGAAAAAACGTGGAATTAAGTTCTATATCACAGAACATTCCAGAGAAGTTAACGATCAGATGAGAAAGCTTGGAATCGGACACCTGATAAAAGAAGGTGCTGTGCGAAGAACAATTCTTGCGGCACTTCATGATGCGGGGATTGAGCAGCCTTGCCCATTGGATATTCCAGAAGAAGATCTCGAAAAACTTAAGCGAAGAGAATATTTTTCCCTTCCTGCAGAAGAAGAAAATACACTGGAAGAGTTTGCATGGGCATTTGGTGATGATGCAGTCAAAGAAATTGAGAAACGAGTGCTTTCTATTGTGAAGCAGATCCATGAGATTACAGATCTCGAGAAACTTTCCGAAGAAGGAATCAAAGAAAAACTGGAATTTTGGAATTCACTTGGAGCACTTGATGAAGATGAGTTGCTCCGCAGAATGGAGCTTCACTTAGATGATCTTCCAAGTGATGTAAAAGAAAACAAAAAACTCGTCATTGAATTAATCGAGCGTAGAAGAAGAAAACTTAGAGATCGTCTTCTGAAAGAGCATCCAGAGATTGTTGAGCATATTGAAGAGCGAAGAGAGCGGCTGGAGCGAAGACTTGAGAAACAGAATCCAGATGCAGTAAAGCGTCTGAAACACTGGAAAGATGAAGAAATCTAAAGAACAATCTTTAAGATTCTTAATAAATCATTAGGATTGATGGAGTTCCCTTGTTTCTGCAAAAAAGGAATGCTATGATTAATATGGAAGAAAAAGTCAGGGGACAATTTTGATTGTCCCCTGATTCTAAGAATAGAAAAGAAAAAAAGGGATAAGCATGTGGTCTAAAGAAACAAAAGAAGAAAAAGAACGCAAGAAAGAACAAGCGTTTTACGAACATTATAGCGCGATGGGAAAAAGCACAGATTCCATTAGAAAAGAGTGGGAGAGACGCAAGAGGAATGAACAACGCATTCGACGCCTCAAGAGACGAAGGAGAATTGCAATCGTATTGATTCTGCTCGTTGTATTAGTTCCGGCAGTTTCAACATTTACTTATTTTAAAATGAATCCGATTGTATTACGGAGTAAAGTGATCGCGCAGGAAAAGAAAGAAAGTATGGATCTAATGTCCAACATCCGTTTCGTTGTTGGTGGAAAAGCGAAAGATGTGAAGACAGAAGGGAAAGTAGATACGAATAAAGAAGGAAAATATACGGTTTACTATGTCTACGGTAAACAAAAAGCAAAAGCGGAAGTCGAAGTTAAGGATACAAAAGCACCTGAGCTTAAAATGAAAGACAGTTATACAACAGAACTTCCGAAAGATATCAAGCCGGAAGATTTTGTAGAATCAGTAAAAGATGCATCAGATGTCACACTTGAATTTGTCGGACAGGATTCCTGGGAGAAGAAAGGAAAATACGGAGTAACTGTTGCTGCAACAGATAGTGACGGTCATAAAACAGAAGGTAAATCAACACTGAATCTGGAAGAGGATACAACAGGACCGACTATTGAAGGAGCAGATGATAAAGAACTTGCACAGGGCGATACGATGGACTTTAATGAAGGGGTTACGATAAAGGATGATATGGATCCAGAGCCAACATTGGAAGTACAGGGTGCTGACAAAGTGGATTTTGCGACACCGGGAACCTATATTGTCACCTATCTTGCAAAAGATCGTTCCGGAAATGAGACAAAGATTGAGCGAAAGATCAAAGTGAAAGAGAATCCGGATTGGAATGAGAAAGTTGTTTATCTGACTTTTGATGATGGTCCTTCAGAGAATACCGGAGAGATTCTTGATATCCTGAAAGAGAAAAATGCGAAGGCAACCTTCTTCGTCACAGGAAATAATCAGGAACATGATGATATGATAAAAAGAGCCTTTTCCGAAGGACATTCGATCGGACTTCATACCTATACACACGATTATGCAACAGTTTACGCATCCGAAGATGCATACTTCGCAGATCTGCAGAAAGTATCGGATCTGGTAGAGAGTATCACAGGAACGAAATCCATGATCATTCGTTTTCCGGGAGGATCCAGCAACACCGTCAGTGCAAAATATGTCAAAGGATTGATGACAACACTTACGAAAGCAGTGAGAGACCAAGGATATCAGTATTTTGACTGGAACTGTGATTCTACTGACGCAAGCGGAAATAATGTTCCGGTAGAAAAGCTTGTTTCCAACGCAACATCCTGCACGGCAAATCATGTTGATATTCTGATGCATGATACAGATGCAAAAGATACAACCGTACAGGCATTGCCACAGATTATTGATTACTATAGAAGTCAGGGATACACATTCAAAGGACTGACCGTTGATAGTGTGGCAGCGCACCATGGAGTGAATAATTGATAAATATTAGAAAGAGCCAGGACAGGCACAATGGTATGCTCCCCGTCAAGAGGACAATAAAAAATAATAAATTTTTGTATCGTCAG